>ERZ772921.1132-NODE-1132-length-15843-cov-3.008297_pt1 | contig 15843 bp, 11 predicted proteins | sample MGYA00512117_ERZ772921 | MGnify/ENA primary metagenome ERZ772921 (study PRJEB29015, sample SAMEA2737944) | human oral metagenome | biome: human oral; feature: human-associated habitat; material: dental | place: China | collected 2150 ... | reverse complement strand
CTCGGCCCCTGCTCATTCGCCCCGGGGATGGTCGCACCCGTCAGGCAGCACCGTCGCGCCGCATCCGGGGCCGCGTCGTAAGGAAAGTCCTTCGGAAGGTTCTTGGCCGCCGCCCCGGTGAGTCCGGTCAGTCGCACGTAATGCCTCTTGGCGTCCTCTTGGTCCCGGTATTTCCGCACCCTTTCGTAGTGCGCGTTCAACCACACCTCGAAACACGGCGTGGAGACGATGCCGAACATCCGCGTCCCACGCACCTTCCGGCAGGCGTCGAGGAAACCCCGCCGATCCTTCCCGTCGTGGTCGACGACGATCCAGACCTCGTCGTATTCATCCAGTCCTCCTTGGCTCCTCGTGAGATTCCTGACGATGGTCTCTGGTTCCTTGCCGTTTTCGCCTTTGACCGTTATGGAGAGGTTGGCGTCGCGAGGCACGATGCGGCGGATTCCCTCCAGATAGCTCTTCTCGGTCTTCTCCCCGTTGGTTATGAGCAGGATCGTCGTCCGGGTCACACGGGGCGCGGCTCGGCGCCGAGGTTTCCCACCCATCCGGGTCATTCCGCAACGCCGGTGGATGTCGTGAGGGCTCCCGGCAGATCGAACAGTTTCGACAGGTCAATAGTGGGCAGAGCGCCAAAGCGACCAGCCAGATAGCGTTTTTGTTCGTTGTTTCCGGGACGCGAATCGAAATCTGCGAGCGAGTAGAGCTCGCTGGCGCCGTCTTGTCCTTTTTCCGTGAACCAGATCTCGCCGGATTCCAGGCAGCGTTCTGGATGGTTTCCCATGAGTGATGTGTCATGGGTGGAGAAGAGGATCTGGGCTCCGGTCCGGTTGATGTCGGGGTCCTTGAACATGGTCACCAGGGCTGCCGCCAGAACTGGATGCAGGCTGGCGTCGAGTTCGTCGATGATGAGAAGCGCGCCCCGCGCCAGGACGTCGACGGCGGGGGCCGCGGCGGCGAGCCACGTGATCGTGCCATCGCTCTGGGCGCCGAGGCCGAGCTCGAATTTCTCGCCATCGATGCCGACGTGAGTGAACACGAGTGATCTCACGATCGGATCGACGGCATCTCCGGGAATTTCTCCCGGTTCGTCCACCGCCGCGGAAAGCATGGCGCGGATTCGCGCCAGCACGTTCGGGGGAACCTGTTGTTCCTGGACCTCGACTCCGGCAATGCCCAGATCGGCGACGGCCGCGAGCGCATCAATGATTTCTTTCCATCTGGCCGGCGCCTCCACCATCCGTGACATGACCCACTGCAGCCGCTGTTGTTCGTTGTCGTTCTCCCGGCGAATGGGGAAAAGAGCCGCGCCTCTTCGCAGACCTCTGGCTATGGGTTGAAGAGTGGTGTGGCGATAGCGCGCGGCAACCGCGAGCATGAGATCGCCGGGTGTGAGTATGCGCCTCACCTCGGCGGTGGGGCCCTTGACCGATGCACCCACCCGCACATCCGTCTCGGCGTCAGGGCCGCGTTGCTCCCGGACGAACAGAAGGCGCCGAACGCCCTTGGGGTAGGCGGCGAGGGATTCCGAGCGCACACCCCAGGGGGCGGCCTCGACAACGTAGTGGTAACGCACGCCATCGGTCACGAAGTTGGTCTCGTACACGGTGGGCCGTTCCGGAGCAACCGCGGCGTGAGGCTGATAGAGGGGCGTTCCCGGTTCAGCCACGGCGGCACCCAGATGGGCCAGGGCTGTCAAGAGGGTCGACTTGCCCGATGCGTTCGCCCCGTAGAGTGCCGCCACACGGTAAGTGACGTCCTCCCAGGTCTGCGGCGCCTTCGGTGTCTGGGTGCGCAGACTCGGCCGCACGAAGGACAGCTGGGCCGGCTCCGCGAAGCACCTGTAGTTGGAGACGGTGAAGTCGAGCAGCATGACTGCCACACTACCAGCAGATCACAGATTTGAGCCATTCTCGGAAGATTTTTCCCAAATTAGGACTTCCTTGAGGGCTTGTCTGGCGATTTTCCGTCTTCAAGGCAGCCCGCGTCGATGCCAGCGAAACCGTCGCACGAGCACGACGGCGTGCATCCTCAGCCGGTCAGGTCCCTGGTCATGACGAGTTCGTCGCCCTGCTCGTGGTGGTCGGTGAAACCGGCACGCCGGTACAGGCGCAGCGCGGGATTCGCCTTCTGCACGGACAGGGACACCCGTCGATGGCCGAGGGTTCGCAGGTGGTCGAGCAGCCGATCCATCAGGGCCGTACCGATTCCCCGGCCGCGATGTTCGGGCAGCAGCGAGATCGACAACAGTGGTGTGGCGTCGTCGACGTGGCCGTACGTCCTGACGATGCGAGCCCACGCCGCCCCGACCACCGTTCCCTCAATCTCAGCCACCAGGCAGTGATCGTCGGGGAGGGTGCCGAAACCCTCGATGAACGCGGCGAGCTCGGGTTCACGGATGATCGAACGCGGAATCTCGCCGTCGAAGTCCTCGGGGATGAAGATCGCCTCGTACAGGAAGTCCTCGAGCAGCGGGTACTCCGCCTCCCGCATCTCCCGGATCACGGTTCCTGTGAGCACGGTTGTCTCCCTTCACGTCGGCTGGCCTCCCCCGTAGGGTACGGATGAGGGTCCAGCTGTTGAGCACCCGGATCATCATCTCCAACCAAGACACACCAAGAAGTTTTGATGGCAGCCCCTCGCGTGTTCCGTTCGCGAAACATCTATGGCGCATCCATTCGGGCCTCAAGAGCAGTACGGATTGTCCGTAACTGAGAGGCGAGACCTGGCAGATCTTCTACGGCGGTGGTGTGAATTATTTCGAGGTCAATGCTCCAATACCCATGCACTATCCGGTTGCGCAGAGCCGTTGGTTTCCTCCAGGGCAAACCTGGGTGAGCCCGAGTAAGTTCCTCGGAGATCTGGCCAGCGCCCTCTCCCGGCACGGTCAGATTCCACAGGAGCGCATCTCTACGCATCCGGTCCCGCGACAAGGTCGCAGGATCAGCATCAATGACTATCGCATGCGCCTGCTCTGCCGCATCGATCATCTCGTCAAGAATGGCAAGATCACGCCGCATAGAGAGGCTCCGCTTCGGCCAGCACATGGTCACGCATCCGACGATGAATGGCTCGACGGGAGACGAGGTCTACTCTCCGCCCAAGAATTTCGGACAGTCCTTCCGCAAGATCCTCGATCTCCCACCCCAAACGCACACCGGGTTTCAGAGAAAACAGGAGATCAATGTCGCTATCAGGGCCAGCATCCCCACGCGCCACGGAGCCGAAAACTTCAAGGCTCGCGATCCCGTAGCGTTCACACAATTCGCGCAAACGTTCTTGGTCCACGACTTGGATCGTCATGCTCAAAGTCTAGATGCCACACAACCCATCCCCGCCAGCGGTTCACCGAGCCACACCCTGAGTTGCGGCGCAGACATCCCGTCGCCCCGCGGTTCGCTGGCCCTACCGTCGAACGCCAGCCCTCCGGGCCAACGCCAGCCCTATCGACGGAAACGCCAGCCTTCCTGTCGAACGCCAGCGCTACAGCGCAAGCACGCGACCACAAGACAAGCGAACCCCGGGCGACGGCGACGGATGGCGGCTTCTATTTGGTGAAGTAGGCCGCGATCGTTTGTTTGTCGGCCTCCACCGCGGACTGCTCGATCAGGGAGCCGGCCTGGTCGGTGAGGACCTTGGCGCGGGCGTCGAGAATGGTCTGGGCCACACCGGAGGTGTAGAGCTCCTGCTTGAGGCGGTCGCGTTCCGCCGACACCTTGGTCTCGCCGTCCATGAGCGAGTTGAACCGGTCCACCAGGGCGTTCGCCTTCGTCTGACTCCCGCCACCGCCGGGGTTCTGCCCCGCCGCCGGAGGCTGCTGGCCCCCGGCACCACCCGGCGGCTGTCCGGTTGGCGCCTGGCCGTTCGACGGCGCACCCCCGTCACCCGGTGGCTGACCGCCCCCGGGCTGCTGGCCGCCGCTCGGAGGCTGTCCCTGATCCTGGCCACCCCCACCAGGAGGCTGCCCACCACCGCCCTGCCCCTGCTGCCCGGCCCCCGGTTTGAGGCCGAAGGCGCAGTTGTGGTCCCAGGCGACCACGGTCATCTGGTTGGCCTGCTCCGCCCACCACAGGAAGGAGTTGTTGCCGGGGCCGGTGATGTCGTCGAAGTTGTCGATGACGTCCTCGAAGGCCAGGTAGGTGACCAGTTTGTCGACGTCGACCCGCTGCGCCAGCCCCGACTGGAAATCGGCGTCGCTGGATTCGTTGATGAACTGCAGGAACTCGATCAGCGGGGTGAGGTTCGCCTTCCCGGTTTCCTGGTCGAAGACGTCCTTGTATGCCGACTCGTCGGTGCCGCGGTAGGTGTAGTCGCCGGTGGATTCCGCCTTGTACAGCAGCCCCGCGACGTCGAAGTTCTGCGCCACCCAGGATTCGTCGAGGTCCTGGCAGGTCAGCCGCAGCACCGGATCGGAGCCGTTGACACTGAGGCTGATGTGGGCGGCCTTCTCGCTGGCCAGCCCGGTTTTGGCGAGCAGGTCGAGGGCCACCGCCTCGTTCAGGGCGGAGGTCGACGAGCTGGCGCGGATCACCATGCGGGTCATGCCGTCGTGGTTCGCGCCGTCGACGAACTTGTCGAATCGCACCAGCCACGGGAGTTTCTGCGGTTCGCTGTCGGCGGAGATCCCCTGCAGGGACGAGTTTCCCTTCAGTTTCAGGCCGGCCTTCTCGTGCGCGACCCCGTCGACGGTGACCGTCGCCTCGATCCAGTTCTTGGTCTGGTTCGAGGTGTAGGCGGTGATCATTTCCTGATAGGCGCTCTGGTCGACGGTGATCTCCACGGAATGGAGCGAGTCCGGGTCGAGGTAACCGTCGGTCACCTTTCCCGCCTTTCCGCTGGAAACACCCGCCGACGTCTCCCCGAATGAGCCGCATCCGCTCAGGATCACCGCCCCGACCGCACCCAGTCCCATCGCCGCGAACACACCGCGACGAGAAATCCTTTTCATGAATCCTCCTGCTCCTGTCTGGGGATTCCATGAAGCCTGTTGGCCCTGAGTCGCGGCCCAGCCGACGCTGTGCCTTGGCTGTCAATCCAGCAGGCAGCATCCGAGGAGGTGGGACGTGCCAGAATCGTGAGGACACCTCACGAAGGGAAGAACATGACCTCGGCCACGGACCCGCACCCCGATCTGCTCGCCGAACCCAGCGCCCGGACGTTCCCGCTGGCACAGCTCGTCTCCCTGATACGCGAGGGGAAGGTGCGGATACCGCACTTCCAACGTGGTCTGCGGTGGGGAACACCTGATGCGGTGGCGCTCATCGACAGTGTGCTGCGCGGCTTCCCCATCGGCAGCCTCCTGCTGTGGCGGCGCCCCGCACCAGCGGAGACGATCAGGCTCGGAAACGTGGAGATCAACGCCCCCGAGCAGAGCGATGCCCTGTACGTGGTGGACGGGCAGCAGCGGCTCACCACCTTCCTGAACGTATTCGCCCCGCGGCATGGCCTGGAAGGCGATTTCGCGCTCGTCTACGACCTCAGAACCCAACCGTTCAAGGTACGAGCACGCACCAGGAGCGAGTCGGACACCCACGTCATCCCACTGCCGGTACTGTTCGATCTGAAAGAACTCCTGACCTGGACCCGAGATCACCCCCAATACCTGGATCAGATCGACAAGATCAATTCCGCCACCCAGCGGCTGCGGGAGTTTCACGTCCCCGCCTACGAGGTGCGCTCCCAGGACGACGGAGTACTGCGCGAGATCTACGACCGCATGAACAACGCGGGCAAACGCCTCACCCGGGCCGAAGCCTTCCGCGGGCTCTTCGCACCTGATGAGAACGCGCTGGAGGCCACAACCTTCGAGACCATTCAGGAGGACATCCGAGAGCGCCTACGCTGGGGGAACATCGATCTGGACACCATTCTGCACGCCTTCCTGGCCACCCGGGGACCTGACGTGTACCGGGACATCCACCTCGAGTTCAGCGATGAGCGCAAGCGAAAGGCCGAGTTCCCGGATGAAAACAACGAGGAAGCACACCAAAGGGCCCTGCAAGCCTTGGAGCGCGCAATTGATTTTCTGAGAAATAAAACAGGGGTTCCCCATTTCACCTTCTTGGCCTATCGCTTTCTCCTTGTGGTGGCAACTCGTTTCTTCACGCATTTTCCCGCCCCTAGTCAACGCAATCTCGACCTCCTGAAACGCTGGTACTGGAGAACCGCCTTGGCCGGACCGACCTTGGGTAGTGGGGGAACCACTGGAATTGTGCGTTCCCTGGCTTCTTGCATTCTTCCCGAGGAAGAGAACGAGTCGGTTCAGCGACTCCTGAAAACCGTGACCGACAAACCGAGAAATTCTCCGAAGGCAGCGACCTTCGGATCGAACCGCGCCTCCGGACACATCATGCTGTGCGCGCTGTGGGCCAAGCGTCCACTGTCACCAGACACGGGCTTACCCTTCACAGACGAGGACCTGGCCCTGGAGATCGAGCAAAGTTCAAGTCCTAGGCCAGCGTGTCCGGAAGTGTTCCCGCGAACCGCTCTCCCCGAGGAGCTGCGCAGCTCTTTGGGGAATCGTGTCATAGCACCAGGAATACCTTTGGAAGCGGTACGCAGAATCCCGATTTCAGAGGAGCAGGTACGCGATTCACATTTCTTCAAGAAATCATCCGACCCCCAGCAAACGGTCCGCGATCGCCAAGAAATGCTGCAACACCACATCGACGATTTCTTGAGGTCACATGCATCCTGGGACATCGATGACTCCCCGCCCCTCGCATCGCTGGACTTGGATTCCGAACCCGAGGAGGACCCCGACCCCCAGGATGCCCTGTGGTGATCGAGGGTTTTCAGGTTCAGCTGGCCGGACACACCGTCGCCCACCTCTACGCCCGTGGTGACCACACCTGGCTGGAATGGCAGCAGGGTTACTGGGATGACCCGGATCGCCCTGTCCTGGGCTTGTTCTTCGAGGACCAGCCCAGCAGACGCGTGGCCTCCGCGCTGCGGTTGCCTCCCTGGTTCTCCAACCTCCTGCCGGAGGGCAGGCTCAGGCAGTGGGTGACGCGGGACGCCGGCGTCAACGAGCAACGCGAGATGCGTCTGCTGGTGCGCCTCGGCAACGGGCTTCCGGGAGCGGTGGTCATCACACCGGTCGACGGGCAGGCCGATCCCGTGTGGCGCCCGGAGGAAACTCTCCCTCCACCGCTGCCTTCACCGGGTGATGCTCTCCTGCACTTCAGCCTGGCTGGGGTGGCGCTCAAGTTCTCGCTGCTCCAGGAGGGTGACCGCCTGACCCTGCCCGCCGGCGATCGGGATGGGGACTGGATAGTCAAGATGCCCGACGCGGTGTATCCGGAGGTGCCCGCCAACGAGTTCGCGATGATGACGCTGGCCGGGCTCTGCGGAATCGATGTTCCCGAGATCCGGTTGTGGCACCGCGACGATCTTCCGGAGTTGCCCGACGCAGCGTGGCCGAAGGGACAGGAATGGGCCTACGCTGTGCGGCGCTTCGATCGCGACGGCAACCGGCGCATACACGTCGAGGACCTGGCCCAGGTACGGAACTTCTACCCGGAGGACAAGTACCGCGGCTCGTTCGAGACCGCCGCCGCCCTGATTCACCGCAGGCGGGACGAGAAGTCATATCTCGAATTCGTTCGCAGGCTGTTCTTCAGTTTCGCCATCGGCAATGGCGACATGCACCTGAAGAACATCTCACTGATCTATCGCGATCCCCATCGCCCGGTCATCTCCCCCGCCTACGACCTGGTGTCGACGGCCCCCTATCTGAAAGACCCGGAGGATCTCGGCCTCAAGCTCGGCCGGTCCCGGCGTTTCGAGGAGGTTTCCCCGGAGTCCTTCGCGCTGCTCGCCCGCAGGGTCGGCGCACCGGTCGGGGAGACCATGGAGGCGGTCGCCCGGGTGGCAGGGAATCTGGAAGGGGCGTGGGCCCGGACCTCGCAGCTGCTGGCACCACTTCCCCGGCACCGCAGCTGGCTGGATCGGCGAATACCCGAGATCGCTCGTCGCTTCAGCGGCTGAGCACGCCCCGACGCTCAGGTCAGTTCCACGACCGCCGGGCCCGGACGGTCCTCGGCACAGGTCAAGGTCCCGTCCTCCAGGGAAGCCCATTCCGGGGTCAGCAGCCTTCCTGCCGGGATCCTGACGGGGAGCTCGGCGTCGACGAACAGCAGGCGGGATTCCCCGACGTGACCCAGCCGCGTCCAGGCACCCTCGATCTCCAGCTCGCCGTCGGCGACGAGGTCGGGCAGCCACCTACCCGCGACCCGCATCCAGCGCCCGATGCCGCGGAGGATCTCCGACTGCCATCCGGGCAGCGTCCCGTCGGCCTTCGGACCCACCCCCAGCAGCATCCGGCCGCCCCGCCACACGATGTCGACGAGGTGTTTCATCAGCTCCAGCGGGGGCATGGCGTGTTCGGGACCCTCGACGGAGTTGTACCCGAAGGACAGCCCCACCCCTCGGCAGTGCTCCCACACCGCCGCGTTCTCGCACTGCTGGAGGTGCTGGTACTCGCTGGTGGCGTAGTCCTGGTGGGGCACCTGCCAGCGGTCGTTGACGAGGCCCTCCGGGTTGGCGGCGTAGTACTCCTCGAACACGGTGCCGATCCCATCGGGCCCGAAGTCCTTGCCGGCGTCCGGCCAGTTGATGTCGTTCCACAGCACGTCGGGGTTGTAGCGGGCGATGAGGTCCCGCACGTGCCCGGCTGCGTAGGAGGCGTAGCCCTGGTCGAGGGGTCGTTCGGTCAGGTCCCAGTCGTCGCGCAGCCCGATCGGAACCGTCGGCGCGGCGTGCCAGTCCAGGCCACCCGAGTAGTAGGCGCCGAACCGCATCCCGGCGCGCCGCGCGGCGTCGGCCCACTCCCCCACGAGGTCACGCCTCGGTCCGCGACGCACGGTGTTGCGGTCCCCGGTGCCGGGCGCATCCCACAGGCACACGCCGTCGTGGTGTTTCGTGGTGACCATCACGTACGACCCCCCGGCCGCCACCAGTTCGGCGACGGCCGCGTCGGCGTCGAACCTCTCGGCCCGCCAGGCGTCGAGGAAGTCGTCGTAGTCGCAGCCGCCGTGCACCTCGGCGTGGTGCCGCTGCGCAGGGCTGCCCTCCAGCCGGATGGTGTTGTGGTACCACTCGGCGTAGGGGTTGTGCCGGAACCACTCAGTCGGCGGGATCTCGCCGAGTTCCGCGACGGGCTCCCCCCACGCGGGCACCGAGTACGGCCCCCAGTGGATGAAGAATCCGAGCTTGGCGCGCCGGAACCACTCCGGGGTGGGGCGCGCGAGCGCCTTCCAGCGTTCGGCGTCGCGTTCGAATCGTGCCTCCAGGTCAGCGGCCACCGAATCCTCCTATGTTGAGTCCCTTCGCCAGTTGTTTCTGCATCGCCACCACGATCACGAGGCTGGCGAGCACCGCTATCGTGGACGCCGCCATCAGCGGCCCCCAGTCCGTGCCGCGTTCACCCGTGAACATGGACAGGCCGAGCTGCAGCGGGGCCTTGTCCGTGCTGTTGATGATGATCAGCGGCCACAGGAAGGCGTTCCAGTAGTCGATGAAGGCGAACGCCGCCACCACCGCGATGGGGCCGCGCAGCAGCGGGATGATCACGTGGAACAGGATCTTCACCTGGCCCGCGCCGTCGATCCGGGCGGCCTCCTCGTAGTCGCCGGGAAGCGACAGCAGGAACTGCCGCAGCATGAAGGTGCCGAAGGCCCCGAAGGCGAAGGGCAGGACGATCGCCGGGTAGGAGTCGACGAGCCCGAAGGCGTCGGCCCCCAGGAACAGGGGAATGACGAGCACCTCGATGGGCAGCACCAGGGTGGCGATGAACACCGAGAACAGGGCAGAGCGTCCGGGAAACTCCAGGCGCGCGAAGGCGTAGGCGTTCAGCACGGAGACCACCACGGTGATGAGGGTCCCGACGAGCGCGTAGGCGAAGGTGTTGACCAGGATCTGCCCGAACGGGATGGAGCTGAAGGCCTCCGCGAAGTTGTCCCAGCGCACCGCGTCGCCGAGCAGGGCGGCCCCGGTGGACAGCACCTGGTTGCTCGGTTTCAGTGCGGAGAAAAGCATCCACACGAAGGGCGAGACGAACCCAACGGCCACGACCACCAGCAGCGTCTTCGAGACGATCTTCCCCCAGCGGCGGGGGCGGTTCTTCTCAGGAGTCATAGTTCACCCACTTCTTCTGGCCGACGAACTGCAGCGCCGTGACCAGCATCACCAGCACGAACAGCACCCACGCCAGCGAGGACGCCAGGCCGAGTTTGTCGTAGGAGAAGGCGCTGCGGTACAGGTACAGCACCAGGGTGTTGGTGGATTCACCCGGCCCGCCCTTGGTCAGCATGAACGGCTGGGTGAACACCTTGAAGGCCCCGATCACCGTCATCACGGAGGCGAAGAACAGCGACGGCGAGAGCATCGGGAAGGTGACCCGCCAGAACCGGCTCCACGCGGTGGTGCCGTCGATCTTGGAGGCCTCCATGATCGCGGGGTTGATGTTGTTCAGGCCCGCGGCCAGCACGACGATGTTGTAGCCGACCGCCTGCCACAGCGACATCATGATCAGCGAGACCATCGCCCAGGTCGGGTGGCCCAGCCAGGAGGGGCCCGTGATGCCGATGGCCGCCAGCATCCCGTTGATCACGCCCTGGTCGTCGAGCATGACCCGCCAGATGAGGGCGTTGGCCACCATGGGGGTGACGACGGGGATGAAGAACAGCACCCGGAAGAACGGGGCCCAGTCGGGCAGTGAGTGCAGCCAGACCGCGATGCCCGTCGAGACCACGAGGTTCACGGCGGTGTAGCCGATCGCGAACACCAGGGTGTTGCCCAGCACCGTGTAGAACGCCGGGTCCTCCCCGGAGAGCAGTCGCGCGTAGTTCTCCGCGCCGACGAACTTGGGGTCCCCGTAGAGGGGCCAGTTGTGGAGGCTGATCGCGATGGAGGCGATCAGCGGGATCACGATGAAGATCAGGAAGCCGCTCATGCCCGGAGCGAGGTGGAAGAAGGCCAGCAACCGCTGGTTGACGCCGGGTTTGCGGGCCTTCCTCACCGTGCTTCGGGGCGACGGCGTGGCCGTCGTCGTCATGGGGTCAGTTCACCGACTTTTCGATGGTTCCCAGGATGTCCTCGGCGGTGCGGGTGCCGCGGGCACCCTCCGGGGAGTACTGGGTGAACTGGGTCACCACCTGGTTCCAGGTGGAAGTGGTCACCAGCGGCTGCCCGTCCGCGAGGAGCGTCTTCATGACCTCGGCGTCCTGGGCGGGTTTGCCCTCGGCCCAACCCGACAGCGCGGAGTCGATGGAGGGGACTGTGCCGCGGTTCTTGCCGACGTAGGCCACGACCTCGGGGGTGGTCATCTTCATGATGTTCTGGAAGGCGGCCTTCTTGTCAGCGCATTTCGCGGAGATGCCGAAACCGGAGCCCTGGATCATGCCGACGGGTTTGCCGCTCTTCGAGGGGATGACGGCCACCCCGACCTCGTTCTCCATTCCCTCGCGGATCGTCGAGTAGAACCACGGGCCCTCGATCACCATGGCCACCTTCTTGGCCTGGAAGCCCTGCATGGGCACGTCGGTGGTGTCGGCGGGGTTGGGGGCGGCGGCGACGTTCTCCTTGCCGACCAGGTCGAAGGTCTGCTGGATGTCAGCGACGAAACCCGGGTCGGTGATGTTCAGCTTGCCGTCCTTGACGGGCACGTTGCCGTTGGCGAAGGCGAACGGCAGGTAGGGGTAGCTGATGTCGGGGGCGACGGCGAAGCCCTGCACGCCGTCCTTGGTCAGCGCCTTGGCGTCGGAGAGGAACTGCTCGTAGGTGTAGTCGGTGCCCGGTTCCTTCAGCCCGGCCTGGGCGAACATGGTCTTGTTGTAGAACAGCACCATCGGTTCGGCGTCGTAGGGGATGGCGCGGACCTTCCCGTCGACCGTCATGCCCTGCATCATGGCCTGGTTGTACTTGGTCAGGTCGAGGCCGGCCTCCTTGGCGAGGTCGTCGAGTGGGGTGAGGAGTTCACCGAGTTCCTGGGCGCGGGCAGCTTGCGTCGTGACGATGCAGGGCGCATCGGCCGACGACATGCGGGTCTTGATCTTGGTCCAGTAGTCCTGGAAGCTGGGCCCCTCGATGTCGAGCTTGAAGTTGGGGTCGGTTTCCTGGACGCCCTTGACGAAGGTGTCCCACTGGGCGCGGTCGGATTCGTTGGACACCCAGGTGTACATCTGGCTCGCCTGCGCGCTCTTGTCCTTGGACCCTCCTGAACAGGCCCCGAGCCCGAGGGCCAGGGTGGCACACAGCAGCGCGGCTGCTGCACGACGGTACTTCATACGAACTCCCTTGTCGTAATCGGTCGGTCTCCGGAACGGTGGGGCTGCTGCGTCTCGTCCGAGTGCCCGAAGTTAGCGTTAACATCGGAGATTGTAGGCGAGGATCGAGAGTTTGTCACGACTTTTCCAGAGAGAAATGTCAACGCTGCCATCCCGGGGGAGGGATGCGCCGGAGAGCCACGGGAACCGCCGCGGCCCAAGAGCCCGCCGCAGGCCGCCCGGGAGTTTTCCCGATCCCTCCCCCAGCGCACCCGGTTCCCTCTAATCTGGAATCTCCGCGAAGAACGTCCGGAAAGGCTCCACGATGGAGATGAGCGAACAGCCGGAGGGCACCGGCCCGAAACAACCCGAGGAACCGAGCCTGCGCGACGTGGTCAGGGCCATCGACGGCCTGACCCTCAGGATGGACGTGATCATTTCCTACCTGGACAAGCGGGACACCCTCCCCGAGGCCTCGCAGCAACGCATCAGCGCCTCCCGGGAGCAGCAGGAACCGGTCGCATCCCCGCCATCGCCATCGGCACCTGCACCGGCGCCTTCCCGCCGCCCCACCGCACCCGGCCCACCCCCGTTGCAGATATCCATCCCCTCCCTCACGCGGCCGGCTCCCCCACCGCCGGCCCCGAGGCCCACTCCCCCGAAGCCGGCGCCCCCGCCTCCCCGGCTGCCCGCGACGTTTCCGGTTCCCGTCCCCCCTCAGCCGGTGGCGCAGAACGCGGACGCCAAGGCAGCATCGCCCGGGAACCCGGACGAGGTGCCCCTCGGCGACCCGTCCCACTCCCCGAAACCCAAACCCTCGCCCCTGACCTCGATCAGAAACCGCGCGGGCGAGGCCGCCCTGGGCAAGTACCTGTTGTCGGCCGCCGCGGCGGTGCTGGTCTTCCTGGCCGCGGCCAGTCTCATCGCGCTGCTGTGGAACTCGATACCGGACATCGTCAAGGTCGGGGCCGTCGGCGTGACGGGCGTCACGCTGACCGTCGTCGGGATGGGCATGGTCTCCAGGGCCACGACGAACCGGCTGCCGGCCGCCACGCTCACCGGCATCGGTGGTGGGCTGGGGTTCGTCTGCCTGGTGGGCGCGGTCCTGCTGGGGCTGTTGACCCCGCTGCCCGCCTTCCTCACGCTCACCGGCTGGACGATCATCCTGATCCTGGTCGCCGCGCGCACCCACCTGCCCTACATCACGATCATCACCGCGCTGGGCGGGTTGTCGACCATCGGGCTGGCCGCGGCGCAGTCGCACGTCCACCCCGAGCAGTCCTTCCTGGGCCTGACGATGGTGGTGGGTTATGTCGCGGCCATCACCCTGACCACCGCCATGACCGCCCGCAAAGCGGTCGCGCGGCCCAGGTTCAGGCCGCTCTACCTGCTGTCCGCGACGGCGATCGGGCTTCCCGCGCTGTTCCTGGCACCCGTCGAGAGGGCCAGGGAGATCACCGAGACCGGCACCCTCGTGGCCATGCTGGCCCTCGTGTCGCTCCTGTTCGCCCAGCTCATCCTGGTCGTGAGGGCGGGCGAAGTACCGGAGGGCGAGATCCCCGAGGACGAGACCCCCGGGACCACACCGGAGTCACCCATCGGGACCCCGACGAACCCCTGGGCACTGGCCTGGCTGGCCGCCCCGCTGCTGACAGCCATCTCGACGCTGCGTCTTACGCCGGCACCGCCTCCGCGGGTCACACCTGACTGGTTCCAGCAGCAGGACTTCACCCTGCTGGCCGTGACGCACCTGATCGTCCTTGCCTTGACGGTGGTGCCGCTGGCCTTCAAGAAGGTCGCCGCGAAGGCCGGGCCGTGGGCGGGCCACTGCCTGTTCGTCAGCGCCTTCGTGACGGTGGGCGTTCTGCTGCCCCAGCTGAGGAACGAATCCCTGGTCCTGGGTGCGCTCGTCACCGTCCTGGCCCTGACGGCACTCCCCGCGGTGCTGGCCGGCAATGCGATCCACGTGATCACCGTGCCGGCCGCGGTAGTGTTCCTGACCTGGTCCGGACACGACCCGAGCATCGACCTGGCCCTGGTGCGGCTTGGCATCCTGGCAGTGGCCGTGGCGGTCGCGCTGGCCATCGAGAAACGTCTCCCGGACAGGCCGGAACACCTCGTGACCGTCTGGCTGGTGGTGTTCCTGCTGGTGCTGCGGCTGCCCTCGGCCGTCGAGGAGCTGCTGTGGAGGCTGGGCATCGGCCCGGCCTGGGGCATCACGATCTGGGGAATCCTCACGTTGAGCGTGATCGTGGCGCTGATCGCGCTGGGGCTCAGCAGCGGGCACACGACGACTCTGCCCCTGCTCTCCGGCAAGCTGTTCGGGCAGCGGGCACACCTGGTCGACGAACCCACGGCCGGCACGGTGTCCTTGACCCCGTCGTCGCCGGTACCAATGATCCTGAACCTCGGCGCGGCCGGTCTGCTGCAGTACGTGGTCTACGCCGCCACCGGCTGGTCACTGGTGCCGTGGCTGCCCGTGACCCACCCGACTTGGGCCTTCCTGACCCACGAGCTGGTGCTGATCCCCTTCGTGCTCGCGGTGGGCTGCGCGGTGGTGTGGATGATGTGGCCGATGGCGCGGCACCCGTGGCACGGCGTAACCACCGGCATCACCTTCACCCTCTCCCTGCTCGGGATGAACACCCTCCTGACCGCGACGAACGTGGACTCCGCGACGAGCAGCGCCACCCTCATCATCGCCGGCGCCCTCAGCATCGTCGCGGGTTTCCGCGCCCACGCCACGGCCATGCGCCTGTACGGGCTGGTGCTGGTGATGCTGATGGTGCTCAAGCTCGCGGTGATCGACATGTCCGGGCAGAACTCCATCACCCGCATCCTGTCGCTGCTGGTGGCGGGCGTGATCTGCTTCGCCCTGTCCGTGGCCTACAGCCGGCTGAGCGCCCACCTGAGCGGCGCCGCGGAGAAACCGGAGGATTCCGACTAGATCCACCCGGCTGCGCAGCACTCGATCCGATTTCGTCCCCACGCGCGGGGTTCTCGTCGGTTGGGTGCTGCGCTACCGGGATCGCGTGACGTCACCCGTTCGCGGCGGGCCGAGCCGTCAACACGAGGATTCTCTCCTCGATCATCCGGAACATCGGGGTCCAGGTGATCAGCCAACTCCGAGGTTGGATCCGTTTCATCCCCTCGGACAACCTGACGTCGCGTTCGGCCCGGAAACCGGGAGCGACGGTGCGGCAGAACTTCTTGCCGTTGCGGCACCCGTAGGTGAACCGCGCCCCGGACTTGACGACGGACTTCTCCCGCCCGAAACGCCGGAACAGAGGCGCCATGACCTCGACCAGGGCCGTCGCGCCGGGGAAGAAGTCGTGGATGATCCCCATCAGGACCCGCAGGTCGTCGGCGCTCAGGTACATGGTCAGGCCCTCGACGATGACCAGAACCTCACCCGCCACCTCCACTTCCTCGGGCCACCGCGGGTCCATGGCCGAGGCGGAGATCATCCGGACCCGGTCCACCGGGGCGATGAGTTGCCGACGGATGTCGATCACCTGCGGTAGGTCGAGGTCGTACCAATGCACCTTTCCGTCGTCGACACGGTGGAATCGGGTGTCCA
>ERZ772921.1129-NODE-1129-length-15862-cov-3.983615_pt1 | contig 15862 bp, 20 predicted proteins | sample MGYA00512117_ERZ772921 | MGnify/ENA primary metagenome ERZ772921 (study PRJEB29015, sample SAMEA2737944) | human oral metagenome | biome: human oral; feature: human-associated habitat; material: dental | place: China | collected 2150 ... | reverse complement strand
TATCAATAACCGCTATTATTATAAAATTGTCAAAATCAATTTTTTTTTCGACAAAGGAATTTGAAGTATTACTATGCGAGTCCATTGACGAAATAAGATTTTGCCACTCAGCAGCATTTTTTATTACTATATTCTGTGGCTCTAAATTTTCAGCACCATTTCCATACATAGCTCCTTTACCTATAAGACTCCAATCTACTGTTATGGGATATTTACTCTTCTCGCACCCGCCCAAAACCACGACTGCTGCCACGAACAATATCACGGCGGGTAATATTATAAAAATTAACTTTTTCATGACATTTATCTCCTTTTAAATTCTAAATAGTTTTTATTATCATTATAATATAGCTTCAAAACATCTTTATCAATTGTGTATTTATTGACTTTAATTAAGCTTTCTACGTATAATATGCCGTCATATATCTCATTTATTTTTGTTCCTCCCAGACTTGTTATTGATATAGAAGAAGTTTTGATATCAATAGTATATGTACCAATAAAGTTGTTTGTAGAAGAAGTTGTGGTTAAAGAGTCTCCCTTTTCAAGAAACTTCAATGTATAGCACTTTTCACTGTCCGGTTCAGGTGTTTTCTTCGTGTTGTTTGCAACATCGACGAAGTTTATCAGCTTCCATTCCGTGTTTTTCAACGGATTATTGTTCTCGTTTTTTTTCTTGCACCCGCCCAGAACCACGATTGCTGCTACGAGCAATATCACGGCGGGTAATATTCTAAAAAATGACTTTTTCATATTCTTATTTTTTTTATAATAAAACTTTGATTGATAGTGTATTCGGGGCATACACGCAAAAGCCCTTTGTGTATTTGGGAGTTAAAAGAGTGCTCCATTAGCGAAAGTACGGATTTGATACACAAAAATAACAAACGTCCCTTGCTCTTAGCAGCTGTATACCGCACGGTACACAACTCTAAGCGGAGCGGGCGACAATGCCAAAGCGCGGAAGGTATTTTAGATATACAGATACAGGTTCTTTACAGGTAAAGATTGGCTTAGAGGTTGTCGTACAGAACGTTTTCGACACCGATGAGGTATCGACGATATCTGCAAAGACAATTTTTATCAAACTGTTCGCAAGATGTCGTATGACTAAATTAAGCAGTTTGGAAACCATTGCCGTATTAATTTTCTGCAAAAATAACAAAAAAATTTTATTTGCCAAATCGTATGATGATTGTAGAGGATATGTTTATTTGCTTTTAATGAGCGAGTTATCGCCTGAGTGTCGAGCCGTAGCCGTATAATATTAAGGTAATGGTTAGATACGACGATTTTATGGGATAATTCTTTTTACCGAAAAAAAACTTGTATCTTTGCAGTTGTAAAACTTTTGTTGAACAGGAAAAAATATCGAAACAATATGAAATACTATAAGTTATTGGTAATTGCTGTTTTGTCGGTTATTCTGCTGTCGTGTGAGGGAGGCCAGAAGACGTTTTCGTCCGATTTGCTCATAGGCAAATGGAAACGCCCGTCGGTGTCGAAGCAAGACAAAAGCAAAACAGGCTACGACTGCTATCGTTATGATGTAAACGGTAATGGAGTTACGTGGGACACTGCCGACGATGTAAATGAAAACGAGGCTCAGGCATTTACTTGGAAGCTCGACAAAGACCGCCTGACGGTAGTGCATAAAGGAGAAATGGGACAAGTCATACCCAAAGTATATACGGTAAAAACACTGAATTCTACTACTTTGTCGTATGAGGACGATTATGGTGCGACTTTCACATTTTCCAAATTTACGGGAAAACCATAAAATTCATATATAGAAACACTATGACAATTATTGTATTATTCGGAGCTCCCGGATCGGGTAAAGGTACGCAGGGAGCATTGATAGCCGAAAAATATGGCTATCTTCATCTTTCTACAGGGTTGATGCTCAGAGACGAAGTGAAAAAAGGTTCGACGCTGGGCAAAGAGATAGACAAATATATTTCTAATGGCGACCTCGTCCCTAATGAGATGATGTGCGATATCCTAAGGGAAGAGCTAAAAACGTATATCCACGAAAAAGGTATCATATTCGACGGTTTCCCGCGAACTATCCCGCAGGCAGAGTTTCTCGACAAAACGTTGCAAGAGATGGGTTTAAAGATTGACTTGATGGTCAATATAGAGGCAGATAAAGAGATACTTATAAACCGCCTTGTGAGACGTGGCACGCTGTCGCACCGCTCGGACGATACACAGGAGACTATCCTGAAACGTCTGAAAATATACGACAGAGAGTCAAAACCTATCATCGATTATTATAAAAAAACAAACCGATACAATTCTGTAATATCGATAAACAGTATCGAAGACACGTTCAACGATATAGTAACTTTGATAGAGAAAATACGGAAATAAGATATCCACGACCGTATGGCGTAGTATTCAATGACTTTTATATGAAGAGCAGCCCTTATGAATGAAAATTTTATAGATTATGTAAAAATTTATTGCCGTAGCGGTAATGGAGGTAAGGGTTCTACTCATTTTCATCGTGAGAAGTTTGTGCCCAAAGGCGGCCCCGACGGTGGCGACGGTGGACGCGGCGGACATATAATACTGCGTGGCAGCAAAGACTATTGGACGCTGCTACATCTTAAATATCAGCGACATATCTTCGCAGGGCACGGCGGCGACGGCAGCAGCAGTCGCAGTTTTGGCAAAGACGGCGAAGATAAGACCATCGTAGTACCGTGTGGTACGATAGCCCGCGATGCTGTCTCGGGCGAATTTCTGTGTGACATCACCGAAGACGGACAGGAGGCGGTGCTTGTCAGAGGCGGACGCGGTGGGCTGGGCAATTGGCACTTCCGCACCGCTACCAATCAGACCCCCCGTTATGCACAGCCAGGCGAGCCGCTTACCGAAAAAGAGGTGATACTCGAGCTGAAAGTACTTGCAGATGTCGGTCTCGTAGGGTTTCCTAATGCAGGTAAATCGACCTTGCTGTCGGTCGTCTCGGCCGCCAAGCCCAAGATAGCCAACTATCCCTTTACTACGCTCACTCCCAATCTCGGCATAGTGGAGTACCGCGACCATCGCTCGTTTTGCATTGCCGACATACCTGGTATTATCGAAGGTGCGGCAGAGGGCAAAGGGCTGGGTGTGAGGTTTCTAAGACATATAGAACGTAACTCTATCCTGCTTTTTATGGTGGCTGCCGATAGTCACGACGTCGTGGGCGATTACAAAATTCTACTCGGAGAGCTCGAACGATATAATCCCGAATTGCTCGATAAAAAGCGGATACTTACCATATCCAAATCCGATATAATCGACGAGGAACAGATGAAGGAGATAGAGCAGACTTTGCCCAAAGAGATACCGCACCTGTTTTTCTCCTCCGTTACGGGTTTCGGTATCGAACAGCTGAAAGATATGCTTTGGAATGCTCTGAACGAAGAATAGAACTGCATTGTGTTTCGTTTTTTATTAAACAATATATTATAAATGAGTGTCTTACTGATAGACAACAACGACTCTTTTACGTACAACATCGTCGAGGCTATCCGTTCGGTATGCAGTGATAAATGGCAGATTGTGCGCTCCGAAGTGTTGGATATCGGTATGCTCGGCAGATTCACCCACATTGTCATTTCGCCGGGACCGATGACACCGTCGGATTTCCCGATACTCTCCGATGTCATCTGCCGCTGCTACGACGACAATAAACCTCTGCTCGGCGTATGTCTCGGACATCAGGCTATTGGCGAATATTTCGGAGCACGTCTGGTACAGATGCCCAGTGTCGTACACGGACAGAGAAGACGTATAAAGATAGACAGCACGTCGCTTATTTACAGAGGGTTGCCCAGTGTTATAGAAGTTGGTTTATATCATTCGTGGGCAATAGACTACACGTCGCTACCCGATACGCTGCAAGCTACGGGCGAAAGTGCCGAGCAGTGTCTTATGTCGTTGCAGCACAAGGATAAACACATATACGGGATACAGTTTCACCCAGAATCGTTTATGACGCCCGACGGCAGCCGGATATTGAGTAATTTTATAAATATTTGATAGACAGATGTATGTCGGTAGAGCAATTTAAACGAAAAGTATCGCAATATGCCTCCGAAGGCAGACGGTTTTTGTTTATGGTTGATTTCGAAAAGCAAAAACCCCTTGTCTGTCTACTGCACGAAGCGGCAAATTTAGGTATTTGGTACGATGTACGCGGAGTCTCGAATGCCGACAAAATCGTAGCAGGTAACCGCCGTGTAGACCTGACTGCGTATCCTATTGCCAAAGACGAATTTCGACGGAAGTTTGACCGAGTTGTATATAACCAAGACAGAGGCAATTCGTATCTGTTGAATTTGACATTCCGTACCCCAATAGATATAAGCTTGACTATCAGAGAGATATTTGCCGTCTCCCAAGCACCTTATAAACTGTTGTATGACGAAAATTTTGTGGTATTCTCACCCGAATGTTTTGTGAAGATAATCGATGGCAGGATTTATACTTTCCCTATGAAGGGCACTATCAATGCTTCGGTAGATAATGCTGCAAACGTACTTATTGCCAACAAAAAAGAGGAATACGAGCATAACACGATAGTAGATTTGATGAGAAACGACTTATCTATGGTATCGACAAATGTAGAAGTATTGAAATACAGATATATAGAAACTATCAATACACACAAAAGCCAAATATTGCAGACAAGTTCGGAGATAGCAGGTGTATTGCCGACAGATTGGCGTGCGAATCTCGGGGAGATTATACTGCGTTTGTTGCCTGCTGGCTCTATAAGCGGTGCTCCCAAAGAGAAGACAGTGGAGATAATACAAGAAGTCGAAGGACAGCCACGCGGATATTATACGGGAGTATTCGGTATTTTCGACGGAGCGAGTCTCGATACGGCTGTAATGATACGTTTCATCGAGCAGTCCGATGGAGAGATGTTTTTTCGGAGCGGCGGCGGTATTACCGCTCTGAGCTGTGCAGATGACGAATATCAAGAGTTGTTGGAGAAAATATATGTACCCACTGTTTGAAACTGTCTGTATCAGAGATGCCAAAGTAATGTATCCCGAATGGCACATAAGGCGTTACGAAGAGTCTTTTCTTCGTTTTTACGGATATCCGCCGCAAGAACCGCTTTTCGATAGCTTATCGCTGCTTGACAGCCTTCAACGACTGCCTGCCTCAGATACGGTAAAGATGAAGATTCTTTATGGCAGCAAAGGGAAAACCGTAGAGTTGTCGCCATATTCGTCCAAAAACATTCAGACCCTAAAAATGGTAGAAGCCGATGATATAGACTATTCGCTCAAATTCGCAGACAGGAGCTGTCTCGACGAACTTACGGCACAAAGAGGTATCTACGACGATATATTGATAATAAAAGACGAAATGGTTACCGACAGTTCGTTCTGTAATATCGTGTTTTTCGACGGAGACAGATATATAACACCGTCTACACCGCTACTCAGAGGAGTTGCCCGCCAACGCCTGTTGGATTTGGGTGTCATAGAGGAGAAGGAGGTAAGGGCTGTCGATATAGATAATTTCGTTTCGTTTGTGCTGATTAACGCAATGCGGGATTTTTTCTCTCTGCCACAGATACCGGTCGGCAATATTTTTTAGAGAAGACGTTTTTTTGTTTTTATATACTTACTTGTAGTGCTTTTTGTATTAAAAATCATTACAATTAGGTATTGTAGATATTTATCACATATATTATTTTTGCAAAATTACTATTAGCACCCATATTGGGGATAAATTTCTAACAAAAAAATATAATGATGAAACAGACAAATCCCGTTTTCGAAAGTATCGACAAAGACAAACTTCGCCGTATGCTTGCCATCCGCGAAGAGTACAACACAGGAAAACTAACGCTCGAAGAGGCTCGTCGACGTATGCGTGACGAGGTGGGCAAGGTATCGCCCGAAGAGTTTGCCGCTGCCGAACAGCTGGTAAAAGACGAAGACCCCGACGAATGTCGTAACGAAGATGTGCACGAGATAATACATATCTTCGACGGACTCATAGACGAACCGCGTCCCGAACTACCGTTCGGGCACCCGATAGATGCATATCGCCGAGAGGTAGACGAAATGAAAGAACTGCTCCGCAAAGGCGACGAGCTACTCGCTAAACCGTTCGTACTAAACCCGTGGATGGAGCTTATGGAGAGTATCATGCCGTATAAAGTGCACTTCATCCGTAAACAGAACCAACTCTATTCTGCTCTCGAAAGAAAAGGTTTCACTCGCCCGTCTACTACGATGTGGACCTACGACGACTACATACGCGACGAGATGAACAAGGCTATGGACTTGCTCCGTCTTGGTAACTACGATGCCTTCCTCGAAGCTTATCGTGAGATGGCTACCGATATGCTCGACCTTATCGGCAAAGAGGAGATGATACTGTATCCTACTTCGCTAAAACTGATTTCGGATGCCGAGTTCGAAGAGATGAAACACGGCGACCGCGAAATAGGCTTCTTCCGTATCGATATGCCCGACTATAAACCCACCCGACAGACTTCCGGCGGTTCTGTAACCGAAGGAGGCAGTCTGGTAAGCGATATGGCTGCGTTGCTTGCAAAACACGGTTATGCCGCAGCAGGAGCAGGTAATGATGCAGACCGTATACTCGATGTTGCCGAGGGTAAGCTGACACTCGAGCAGATAAATCTGATATTCCGGCATTTACCTGTAGATATTTCTTATGTAGATGAGAATGAGTTAGTGAAGTTCTATACCGATACACCACACCGCGTATTTCCCCGCAGCAAAGGCGTTATCGGTCGTGAGGTACGTAACTGCCACCCCCCCAAGAGTGTCCATATAGTAGAAGAAATTATCGAAAAGTTCCGTAGCGGAGAGCAAAGCTTTTCGGAGTTTTGGATAAATAAACCTGATAAGTTTATTTATATTGTTTACGTGGCTGTACGCGATGCCAACGGACGTTTCCGCGGGGTAATGGAGATGATGCAAGACTGTACACACATACGCAAACTCGAAGGTTCACGCACGCTTCTGACTTGGGACAATGAGCAACAGCATAACTCCGTAGAGACATCGGCAGAGACACACGATGGCGAGGAGCTGACGGCAAGCACTAAACTGAAAGTGTTGCTCAAACGTTATCCCCGCCTAATAGACGACCTACCGACGATAAATCCCAAGTTTGCTATGCTGAAGACACCCATTGCGAAAGTAATGGTACCAGTAGCAACGGTTAAGATGATGAGCGAACGTTCGGATATGCCCCTTGAAGAACTTATCGATAAGCTAAAAAAGCTCATTGCTACATACTGAATGGTTGGAGAATAGCCTTTATTGACAAGTAATAAAGGCTATTCCCTGTTTTTTTTGTATGATGAAAAATTACCGATAAATTATATGATTATGATACTAAAAAAACAGATATTGCCATTATTGCTTGGCTTTATGCTTGCTTTTAGTATTAATGTGAACTCACAAAACAATAACCGTATGATGGAACTTCGCGATTCGATAACGATAAACACGACGATTGCTGCTGTCTCGGACTGGTTCGAGGACCTCGACACCAATTTTGTCCGCTGGAATGTCCGCCACAAAGAATTTAAGTACCTTACGGGCGGCAAAGCGGTAGGCGACAAAGTGTTTTTCGCGCAATGCGTCGAAGGGATCTGGTACAAAGTAAAAGCCGTCATCACCGAGAAACAGATGGACAACAACCTGTTCGACCTTACCGTGAAATCGACAACAGGCTTGGGTGTCATTACTTTTCGGGCAGAGAAGCAGCCCGACGGCTCGGTGCTCTTTACGCATATCGAGAGCTTCGGAGCCCGAAGGTCGTTCTTTGGCAACTTCGTTAACTGGTTGTTTTTCAAAGCACTTTTCCCGAAGCAGGCAAACTGGGAACTGATAAAGCAGGATATGCAGGAAGACGACCGAAACCTGAAACGAATACTCTAAAAGTCTGATTTGTAGCTTGTTTTTTAATAAATTTATTCGATAGTTATGATTGAAACAGAAAAAACGAATTATGGGAATTGGATACCGCGAACGTTTATGACGTTGTGGTATTCGGCAGTTGCTCTGCTTTTGGCGATAGAGTTGGGTTTGTTCTTTGCCTCTGTCGGTACGGTGGTGTTGTGGCTGGTAGGCGTTGGATTACTCTTAGCGTTGTTGTTTACGCTGTATATGCAGGTATGTCGTTACTTTTTCTCGTTTACGGGCAGAGGGTTGATGGGTAAGTTCCACGAATACCTGTTGGCACATCTCAATTGGGACGGACACGGACAAATGCTCGACATCGGTTGCGGGGCTGCGGCACTCACCGTCAGGTGTGCTCATACATATCCTCAGGCACAGATAACCGGCATCGACTATTGGGGGATCGGGTGGAATTACGCCAAAGAGCAGTGCGAACGAAATGCGGCGATAGAAGGCGTTGGCGAGCAGACAGTCTTTCGGAAAGGCGATGCGGCGAAACTTGATTTTGCCGATGGTACGTTCGATGCCGCAGTGAGCAATTTTGTTTTTCACGAAGTACGCACACAGCCCGATAAGCATCTGGTTGTACGTGAAGCATTGCGTGTGGTACGCAGTGGCGGATCGTTTGCGTTTTTAGACCTCTTCGGGCAAAAGCAGCTCTATGGTGATATGACGGCTTTTGTGGCACAACTCAGAAAGGAAGGTATCTCCGAGATTCATTACATTGCCAACGTAGAAAAGCAACCGTTTATGCCTGCGTTTCTCCGTACGCCTTGGATGATGTACGGAGTGGGACTTATCTATGGAAAAAAATAAAATTGAAATAACAGTATGTTTAATAGAATAATCGGAAACACACGAAAGCCCGAGAGTGTAAAGAAATCGATAGAAGTAAATCGCCATGCGCGATAGCACAGAAGCGGGCGGAAATATACGAAACAAATGTATCGGCAATACCTTTCGACGACGAAATGTTTGATATTGTTACCGCTTTCGAGACCATCTATTTTTGGAATAATATCGACGTTGCTTTCCGTCAGGTAAGTAGAGTGCTGAAGACGGGAGGACGGTTCGTCGCTTGCAACGAATTGGCATCTCCAAAGGGGAACGAATTGTGGATGAAATCGCTTGATATGCCTATCTACACTGTCGAAGAGATAGAACAGATGATGCTTGCTAACGGGTTCGGTACGGTAGAGAGCTTTCGTCGCCACAGGTTGCCGCATATCGTAGTTATTGGAACTAAAAAATCATAATACGGAACAATATTGCACACACTCAAAGTAAAATACAAATCTGTATGGGGTTATATCTTCCTCAAAAAAAGGACAAACAATGCAAAGGAATGCCTATAAGAAGCGAATGAAATACTACGACGACGTACTGACGGGACGCCGCTGGTGGTCGCATATTTATATGAAATACCTTTGGCGGACGGACGATAACGCCATTGCCCGTGAGGTACTTGCGATGATTCCCGACGATTTTCGGGGGAAAATACTGGATGTGCCCGTAGGTACGGCTGTTTTTACCGCCGAGAAATACCGTCGGATGCCCGATGCCGAAATCGTAGGGCTGGACTATTCGCAAGAGATGCTTGCCATTGCGGGCGAACGTGCCTCGCAGATGATGCAGCTCCGCAACCTTCGCCTCGAACAGGGCGACGTAGGCAAGCTGCCGTACCCCGACGAGAGCTTCGACTGTGTCTTGTCGATGAACGGCTTCCACGTCTTCCCCGACAAGCCGAAAGCGTTTGCCGAAACCTTCCGCGTGTTGAAGTCGGGCGGGCTTTTCTGCGGATGTTTCTACATCACGGGGCAGCGTCCGTGTGCCGACCGTTTTGTACGCCACGTACTCGACCGCAAAGGGCTGTTCGTGCCGCCCCACCTTACCCGAACCGAAGCCGAAGACCTGCTTCGCTCCCTTTATGGCGATAGGGTAACCGTGCGTAACGAACGCTCGATACTGATTTTCAAAGCAAGAAAACCTTAGTGTCACTTGCGGAGAAAGTTTACCGCCAAGTAATGCAAAGAAATATACAAAGAACGCGAAATAGGCAGAATATAAATTTAAACAATCAATAATATGAACACATTAAAAAAATTTCAGACCTATATGGGCGAGCGACGTATATTGTTTCCGTTGGCGCTCATTGCTTCGGGTCTTAGCGGACTGATGTCGCTCGTGCCCTTCGTATTCGTGTGGCTCATTGTCCGCACATTGCTCGGTGTCGGCGGCACGGTCGCCTCTACGCCTATCGGCACGTATGCCTGGTGGGCGGTGGGCACTGCCGTAGCCGGCTTGCTGATTTATTTTGCCGCACTGATGATGTCGCACTTGGCGGCGTTCCGTGTCGAGACCAATATGCGTCGCTCGGCGATGCGTAAGATAATGGCTATGCCGCTCGGCTTCTTCGGAGTCAACGACGGCGGGCGGATGCGTAAAATCATCGACGAAGACTCGTCGAGTACGCACTCGTTCATTGCTCACATTATGCCCGACTTGGTAGGCAGTATACTGTCGCCACTTACCATCGTGGTGCTGCTCTTCGTCTTCGACTGGCGGCTAGGCGTAGCCTGCCTCATACCGCTCGTGGCAGCCTTCGCTACGATGGGCTATCTGATGAATCCGCGTATGAACAACTTCCAGAAAATGTACCTCGACGCACAGGAGCGTATGAGCAGCGAGGCGGTGGAATACGTGCGGGGAATACCGGTGGTAAAGGTATTCCAGCAGACGGTATTCTCATTCAAACGCTTTTACGACAGTATCATCACCTACCGCGATTTGGTAACCAAATACACGCTCAGCTGGCAGAAACCCTATTCGTTCTACACGATTATCATCAATGGGTTTACTTACTTCCTCGTACCTGCCGCCATACTGATTATCGGTAGGACGGGCAACTACGCCGCCGTCATAACCGATATGTTTTTCTACATTCTGATAACGCCTCTGATATCTTCGAATATTATGAAGATTATGTACCTCAATCAGAATATGTTCCTGGCAAACGAGGCTATTACGCGTGTCGAGAAGTTGACCGATTACCCGCAGCTCGAGCCGTCGGCACAGCCACAGCTGCCGCAAGGGTACGGTATCGACTTCGACGGTGTCGTGTTCCGTTACGACGGGGCAGTGCAGAATGCCGTCGACGGTATAACGTTCTCTATCCCAGAGGGTAAGACGTATGCACTCGTCGGAGCTTCGGGCGGAGGCAAGACCACCATCGCCCGCCTGATACCGCGTTTCTGGGACGTTACCGAAGGCAGCGTCCGTATCGGAGGTGTAGACGTTCGGCAGATTGACAAAGAGGAGCTGATGAGTCGTATCTCGTTCGTGTTTCAGAATACGAAACTGTTCAAGACCACACTGCGGGAGAATATCACCTACGGTTGCCCCGATGCCTCGGCAGAAGCTGTCGACCGTGCCGTAGAGCTCTCGCAGAGCCGTGAGATTATCGACCGTCTGCCCAACGGGTTGGAGACCAAAATCGGTACCGACGGCACATACCTCTCCGGCGGCGAACAGCAACGTATCGCACTGGCACGTGCCATACTAAAAGACGCTCCCATCGTGGTACTCGACGAGGCGACAGCCTTTGCCGACCCCGAGAACGAACATCTCATACAGCAGGCTCTCCACGAACTAATGAAGGGCAAGACATCGCTGATGATAGCCCACCGACTCTCGAGCGTACAGACGGTAGACCGTATCCTCGTCATCGAACACGGCAAGGTAGCCGAGCAGGGTACGCACGACGAACTGCTCGCCCTCGGCGGCATCTATAAAACGATGTGGGACGAATATCAAAAATCGGTAGCGTGGACGGTGTAAGAGGAGGTGTTAGGTTTTAGGTATTGGGTTTTGGGTTGTAGGGGCGAACCTATGTGTTCGCCAGATAAATGGAAAGATGATGAAAAAGGTATTGGATGTTGGGCATTAGGCAAGACTAAACCAGTGCCAAAAACCTAAGAGACAACACCTATAATAAATAATTGTCAAGGAAAAAATTAATATGATGAAAACATTTGCAGAAGCTCTTTGCAGTAACGATAAAAACGATAGGATACCCGAAATATACGATTACTTCGGAGGTTTGATAGGCGAATGGGATATCGAATGGAATGACCGATTGAATGATACCGTACCACGACGCGTGAAAGGCGAATGGATGTTCTCGCGGGTCTTGGAGGGGACAGCCATTCAGGATTTGTTTATCGTACCGTCGCGTACGGAGAGGTTGCTCAATCCGCAAGCCGATGCCGAATACGGTACTACCCTGCGGATTTATAATCCTCAAACGATGGCGTGGGATATATTCTACGGATGTACTGGTAGCGCCTTTCGTCTGACGGCGATGAAAGCAGGCGATGAAGTGGTACTGACCGAAAACAGCGAGGGTAAAATGCGGTACGTCTTTTCGGAAATAACCGCCGATACGTTCAGATGGCGAAAGGAATATTCAGACTCCGAAGGTCATTGGACGGTTGTAGCAATCGTAACAGCAATAAGGAAGAAATGTTAATCAGGTGTCGGGTATCAGGCAAAACGACCTAAACCCCAATACTAAACCCCAACATCCCAATATGACCGTAAATACGAAACACAGTCCCGACAAACATCACCGCCGTTCGATACGGTTGTGCGGATACGATTATTCGTGCGACGGATTGTATTTTATTACCGTTTGTAGTCAGGGTAGGGCGTGTTTGTTTGGTGAAATCGTCGACGGCGAAATGATATTGAACCCTGCGGGACGAATGGTGGAAAAATGTTGGTTGTCAATACCGAACCGTTATCACAATGTGATTTTACACGAATATGTCGTAATGCCGAATCATTTCCACGCAATTTTACAAATCGACACCGTAGGGGCAACCCTTGTGGTTGCCCCCGATGAAACGATTGCCCTCGATGATATAGGGCGACCACAAGGGTCGCCCCTACGGCGGAAAACCGTTGGACAAATGGTCGGTGCATTTAAATCCATTACGACCAACGAATATATCCGTGGTGTGGAAAAATGCGATTGGCTGCCGTTCGACCGAAAATTGTGGCAACGCAATTATTACGAACATATCATCCGCAATGCCGAATCGTACGGCAACATTGCGGAATACATCATTACGAACCCTGCCCGTTGGCAGGACGATAATCTTTGTATACGCATCAATACCTAAAAGAACGAACAGGAATGGAAAAAGATAAGATTTTAGTTGCAGGAGCAACCGGATATTTGGGAAAATATATCACACGGGAGCTTTTATCCGAAGGTTTTAAGACGAAAATAATTGTCCGAAACCCGAATAAAATAGAATTCGGCGATGATAACCTCATCATTGAAAAGGCAGAAGTTACCCGCCCCGAAACCCTAAAAGATATTTGTAAAGATGTTCGGGTAGTAATCAGTACGGTTGGCATTACCAGGCAGAAAGACGGTTTGACATATATGGATGTCGACTACGGGGCAAATGCGAATCTTATTGATGAGGCTAAAAAGAGCGGTGTAGAGAAGTTTATCTATGTTTCGGTCTTGAATGGAGAGAAGCTGAGACACTTAAAAATATGCGAGGCAAAAGAGAAGTTGGGCGATTACTTAAAATCATCGGGACTTGATTATTGTATCGTCAGACCGAGCGGATTCTTTTCGGATATGGGCGATTTTCTGAAAATGGCCGAGGGAGGTAGAGCTTACCTTTTCGGAGACGGGAAATTCAAAATAAATCCGATACACGGAGAAGATTTGGCAAAAGCTGTTGTCGAGACCATTCATAACGGTAAAAAGGAAATAGACATCGGAGGTTGCCGTGTGTTTTCACACAATGACATTGCAGAGCTGGCACTGAATGCGTATTCAAAACCGGTCAAAATAGTACATCTGCCCGATTGGATACGTAAGTTTATCCTTTGGTTTCTAAGAACTTTTACCAATCCAAAATTCTATGGTCCTCTTGAATTTTTTATGACGGCAATGGCTATGGATATGCAGGCAACTCCGTATGGAAAACATAAATTGGAAGATTATTTCAAGAATCAGGTAAATAATGCTCGTAAGCCTCCTCGCTCCGAAAACGAATGTATTAATAAATGAACGATGACAGCAAATGAAAATAGAATAACGATGACACAGAAGAAAGTGAAAATGGATTATACGAAGATAAATGCACAGACAATCGATTCTTGGATTGAGGACGGTTGGATGTGGGGGAAACCTATCTCGCACGAAGAATTTGTAAGAGCAAAAAGCGGCGATTATGCCGTAAAACTGACCCCGACGAAGAATGTTCCGAAAAATTGGTTGGGCGATTTGAACGGTAAGAAGGTCTTGGGACTTGCAAGCGGAGGCGGTCAACAAATGCCGGTCTTTACTGCATTGGGGGCGGAATGTACAGTGCTCGATTATTCGGGAAAACAGCTGGAAGCAGAGCGTATGGTTGCCGAGCGTGAAGGTTATCGGATAAACATCATACGTGCGGATATGAGCAACCCCTTGCCTTTCGATGATAGCTTTTTCGACATCATTTTTCACCCTGTATCGAACTGTTATGTCGAGGAAGTGAAACCGATTTGGCACGAGTGTTACAGAGTGCTGCGTAAGGGTGGAGTACTTGTGTCCGGCTTGGACATAGGTATCAACTACATCTTCGATTTGGAAGAAAGGGTGCTGACCAATACCCTACCGTTCAACCCGCTGAAGAACGAGGAGCACCTGCGTCAGATGCAGGACAGCAACGGTGGCGTGCAGTTCTCGCATACCATAGAGGAGCAGATTAACGGTCAGTTGGAGGCAGGTTTTGCACTGACGAACCTTTATGACGATACGAATGGTTTTGGCAACCTGCACGAACATAATGTAGTGTCGTATGTGGCGACAAGGTGCGTCAAATAAAAGAATGTCAGGCATTAGATATTAAACCAATTGAAATTATAGTAATATGATGAAAACATTTGCAGAAGCTCTTTGCTGCAACGATAAAAACGATAGGATACCCGAAACATACGATTATTTCGGAGGACTGATAGGCGAATGGGCTATCGAATGGAATGACCGTTTGAACGATGCCGTACCCCTCGCTCCGAAAACGAATGTATGAATAAATGAACGATGACAGCAAATGAAAAATAGAATAACGATGATACATAAGAGTCTAAATATATGAACTATACGAAGATAAATGCACAGACAATCGATTCTTGGATAGAGTACGGTTGGAGATATTATTACCCAAAATATAAAATGTAGAGAAATGAGTAACCAAATGGGAGTATTGCTGGGTGCGGGGATATTCTTTTTGTTTGCACTTGTGTTCTTGGTCATTGCTGAGATTAACAAAAGAATTACAGAAAAGAACCAAAAGCTATATCAGGGTAAAGCACAAGGAGAGATATTGGAAATTATCAAATCAGGTACTAATGGTGTAGGAGGTATTGGTCTGAATAATAGGACTTACGTGGTATACAAGTACACTGTGGGAGAGGATACTTATATTGTGAAACCTCTTGTTCTTAATTCAAATGCTCTTATAAACTTGAATTATACTGACTCGGCTCATACTTTTTGTATAACTTATTTCGGTCCTCATAGCGGTAGCCGTCAGACCAATTATAGAGCAGGCGAGAATATTACAGTAGCTTATTTGCCCGAAAACCCTAAAGCACACCAAATTGTAGACGATAAGGATAAGGCGTTTTTTTACAAAGGTTTCCGCATAGCAGGATTTTCTATAATATCTATTTCGATAATTTTATTAATAGCCTCCTTTTTCGTAAAAAATGGAGTATAAGATAATCTTTATATTGATAAATAAAAAACAGTAAAATAATATGATACACTACTTTGAGAACCGTTTCGCACTTTCGGAAAAAGGTGCACGCTCGCTGGCAGGAGGCATAGT
>ERZ772921.1126-NODE-1126-length-15879-cov-5.154954_pt1 | contig 15879 bp, 16 predicted proteins | sample MGYA00512117_ERZ772921 | MGnify/ENA primary metagenome ERZ772921 (study PRJEB29015, sample SAMEA2737944) | human oral metagenome | biome: human oral; feature: human-associated habitat; material: dental | place: China | collected 2150 ... | reverse complement strand
ACGAAAAAATCTACGCCAATCTGACGGACTTCATTTTATCAGCGATTCCTTTACTGTACATCAAGTTTACGGCAAACGATATTGTGTCGGACTTTTGGCTGCTGTCGTTTAAGGAAAATGAAATGGAGTGAATTGCGATGAATCAAGATGATATGATGATTGACCCAGAGACGGGGGAAGAACTGCATCGTGATATTCGCCCGATGACATTCACGTACCAAGGGGAGAGCGTTACGGTGGATATGCCGGGGTGGTACTCAGCGGATGGGACACGGAGTGTGCACTCGCATGAGGATACAAAGGTGTCTGACCGTGCTCTGCACGTGATGAAGGCACGCGTGGAGGGGCTTCCTCTCCCAACGGAGATTCGATCCATTCGGAAGAAATTCGCACTGACGCAGGAGGAGGCAGGGACGATCCTCGGCGGCGGGGCACGGGCATTCCAGAAATATGAGTCCGGTGACATCCTGCCGAGCCGCACGATGGCAAACCTCCTGCTCCTCCTGCAGGAATATCCGCAGGGGCTTGAGACGCTGCGGGCACACCGCAGGGAACGCGAGAAGGTCAGCTGAATCAAAGAACGACACAAAAAGAGAAAACACAGCATCATCGCTGTGTTTTCTCTTTTTGTATGCTTATTTATCCGAATGCCTTGGCGAGATGTGCGAAACCCGTTTGGAGGGTACTGCGCGGGCAGGCGAGGTTCATGCGCTGGAAGCCGCTGCCGCCCGCACCGAAGATCGGGCCGTCGTCAAGCCAGAGGTTCGCCTCATGGATGACCTTCTCGTTGAGTTCCTTGTCCGAGAGACCGTAGGCGGAGAAGTCCATCCAGATCAGGTAGGTTCCCTCAGGCTCGATGAGCTTTACCTTCGGCAGATGCGCAGCGAGGTATTCCTTCGTAAAGGCGTAGTTCTCCTCGATGTAGGCGAGCAGTTCCTTCAGCCACGGAGCGCCGTGTTCGTATGCTGCTTTTGCGCCTGCGAGCCCGAGCGTGTTCGGCTCATCGTAGCCGGTACGGCTCAGTTCTTCCTTGAAGCGGCGGCGCAGGGATTCGTTACTGATGAAGATATTGGAAATCTGCAGTCCCGCAAGGTTGAACGTCTTGCTCGGGGAAGTGCAGGTGACGGTGATGGCGGCGGCGTCCGCGGAGAGAGAGGCGAAGGGGATGTGGCGGAAGCCGGGGCGCACGAACTCTTCGTGAATTTCGTCCGCGACGACAATGACGTGACGGCGCAGGCAGATGGCGGCGAGCTGTTCGAGCTCTGTGCGCGTCCATACCCGCCCGACGGGGTTGTGCGGGCTGCAGAGGATGAACAGCTTTACCTTATGGTCGATGATCTTCTGCTCGAAATCCGCGAAGTCGATGCTGTAGCGTCCGTCAGCAAACTGCAGGGGGCTGTCGATGAGCGTGCGCCCGTTCTGGCGGATCATGCTCGCAAAGGGATAGTAGACGGGCTGCTGGATGATGACGGCCTCACCCGGTGCGGTATAGGCGCGGATGGCGGTGGCGACGGCAAAGACGACGCCGGGCGTGATGACGAGCTCGCCGCGCTGCACCGTCCACGCGTGATGCGTACGGAACCAGTCGCGCAGGACGTTGAAGTAGTCGTCCTTGATCTGCGTATAGCCAAAGATGCCGTGCGCCGTGCGCGCCGCCAGGGCGTCAATGACGGGTACGGGCGCGCGAAAGTCCATATCCGCGACCCAGAACGGGAGGACATCCTTGGGGTAGCCGCGCTCAACAGCAAAGTCGTATTTCAGACAGGACGTGCCGCGGCGGTCGATGATTTCGTCAAAATTGATGGACATAATGTTTTCTTTTCCTTCCTCTTTGGGGCAGACAGGGGAACGGTGCGGGGGGACAGTGTCCTCCAAAACCAAACCCTGCTGCTACGCCCGTGATGCCTTCTCCAGTGCCTGCGCCAGATCTTCCTTCAGATCCTCCACGTCCTCCAGGCCGACGGAGAGGCGCAGGAGGCGGTCATCGAGTCCTGTGCGTTCGATGAGTTCGCGGGGCATCTCTGCGTGCGTCTGCACGAGCGGATAGGTCAGGAGACTCTCGACGCCGCCGAGACTCTCGGCAAACGCGATCAGGCGCAGATGCGCGAGGACGTTCTGCGCGATGGCGGAGGTCTTGACCTTAAACGAAATCATGCCGCCATAGCCCGTGCTCTGACTCTCATGCAGGGCGCGTCCGGGATGGTCTGCGAGCCCCGGGTAGTAGACCTCCGTGACCTCGGGGCGGGTGAGCAGCCACGCTGCGATGGCACGCGCATTCTCCGCATGGCGTTCGACGCGCACGCCGAGTGTCTTGAGGCTGCGCAGCATGAGCCATGAATCCATGGGAGAGAGATTCGGCCCCTCGGACTTTACGAGCAGCTCAATCCGCTGTGCGAGGTCGGAGTCCGCGTCCCGGACTGCGAGCGTGCCGCAGATCACGTCGTTGTGCCCGCAGAGATACTTGGTCGCGCTCTCGACCACGATGTCTGCGCCGAGCGTGAGCGGCTTCTGCGCGTGCGGTGAGAGGAATGTATTGTCCGCGACGAGGAGTGCGCCGTGCTCGTGAGCGACGGCGGCGAGCGCACGGATGTCCGTGATGAACATCATCGGGTTGGAGGGCGTCTCGATGAAGATCATCTTCGTCGTCTCACGCATCTTTGCCTCGACCAGTGACGTATCGCGCATATCGATGTACTCGAAGTCGATGCCGTAACGGCTGTAGATGTCGTTCGCGAGACGCACCGTTCCGCCGTAGAGATCCTCGGGCAGGAGCACGTGGTCACCGGGAGCGCAGAGGGCAAAGACGAGATTGATCGCTGCCATGCCCGAGGAGAGCGCCCATGCGCGTTTGCCGCCCTCAAGGAGGGCAATTGCCTTCTCAAAGTCGCTGCGCGTCGGATTCGCAACGCGGCTGTAGTCGTAGCCCGTGCTCTGGCGGAATGCGGGGTGGCGGAACGTCGCCGAGAGATAGACGGGCGTGGTGAGTGCGCCCGTCGCATCGAACTCGTGACAGCCATGTACCTCTGCAGTGTAATCTTTCATTGTATCTCCTCCCATTGTTCCCTGTATCGTTTATGTCCTGCGCAGACGGGGCATGGACAGTCACGCCCAGCCCGCGCATCGCAGAACCGTTTTGGTCGTTTCATTATAAACATCGCCAGGATACTTTGTCAATCAAAAAATATATAAAACATACTTGACAACTATGATACTTGCGTGTAAGATAGCAGTATCGAACAGGAAAACATATATGCAAACATAGTTATGGAGGAAATACAATGGCACAGTCAAAAAAGGAACTCGTCCTCAGCGCAATGGACCGCAGGGAAGTGGAGCGCGTCCCGTCAGGGTTCTGGTTCCACTTTCTCGCAGATGAGATTCATGCCGATGCTTATGCCGACCCGCGTCTCGAGCAGACGCTTTTGGATGGGGAACTGCGTTACATTGACGGCTTTCAGCCGGACTTCGTAAAGATCATGACGGATGGGTTCTTCTCCTATCCGAATCCCGTCGTGCAGACCGCACGTACGGCAAAGGAACTGGCAAAGGTGCAGCCGCTGCCCGACGACCACCCCTTCTTTACGCGGCAGATCGCCTATGCGAAGGAGATCACGAAGCGGTACGGGAACGAGGTCGCCACATTCTACAACCTTTTCTGTGCGGGCACAACGGTGAAATTCATGCAGCCCGGGACACTTGCTGAGGATGAGGCATTCCTCGCACAGCTCGTCCGCGAGGACGCCGCAGCGGTGCGCGCGGCGTTCGATGTGATCTCCGGCGATCTCGCGAAGCTGGCGCGCCGCATCATTGCCGAGGCGGGTGTGACGGGCATCTACTTCAGCCTGCAGAACCTCATCGGCGAGGGCGCGAACCGCGCGGTCTACGAGGAGATATTCGCCCCCGGAGAAAAGGAGATTCTGCGCGCGGCAAACGCCGAGAGCAGCTACAACATCCTCCATATCTGCGGCTATGCGGGACACCGCAACGCGCTGGACTGGTATCGTGACTACGATGCCAAGACGATCAACTGGGCGTCGGTCGTCGAGGGGGTTCCCCTCGAGGAGGGACAGAAGATCTTCCCGCAGCACGCACTGCTCGGCGGCTTCGGCAATCTCGCATCCGATGTGCTCTATCGCGGCACGCAGGCGGAGATCACGGCGGAGACGCACCGCATCCTCGATGCGGCAGGGCGCACAGGAATTCTGCTGGGGGCGGACTGCACCGTGCCGCGCGACATTGACTGGAAGCATTTTGACTGGGTACGCGATGCGGCAGGGCCGCAATAAAAGGAGAGCATGACATGAATCTGAAGAAAATCACGAAGGCGGCACTCGCGGGGCTTCTCGCCGCAGCACTTGCGGCAGGGCTGGCGGGCTGCGGAAAGAGCGGCGCGGACAGCGCGAAGTCGGCAGACGGGAAGAAGATCGTCACCGTTGCCCATACGAATTACTATGTTCCCTACGACTATGTGAACGAGCAGGGCGAATCCGACGGCTTCGAAGTTGCCGTCATGAAGGAAGTGGCGAAGAAGCTGCCGCAGTATGAGTTCAAGTTCGTCCCGACCTCGGACGATGATCTCCTGATCGGTGTCGAGTCCGGGAAATACACCGTCGGGACCAAGGGTATCTGGATCACGGATGCGCGCAGGAAGAAGTATGTGTTCCCGAAGAACAACATCGGCGCGAGCGTGATCGGCCTTGCGATCCGCAAGGATACGGCAGACAAGATCAAGGATCTGAAGACCTTTGCCCAGTTCAGCGGAAAGATTGTCCCGATCGCTCCGCAGGATGCGCGCTATATGGTCATCGACGAGTACAACAAGGAGAATCCTGACAACCAGATCAAGCTGACGTCCTCGGAGGCATTCCAGGTGGCGGATGCGTACAGCTGGGTGCTCGAGGGGCGCTATGACGGCTACCTCGATGTTGAGCTGAGCTACAAGAACAACATCGCGAAGGAAGACGCGCCATACCATCAGTTCAACGACAAGATGGCATACGTCCGCTATAAGGGCATCCCAACCTATCCGATCTTCAACAAGAAGGAGCAGGCTTTTGCGGACGACTACGACAAGGCGATTGAGGAGCTGCGTGCCGAGGGTAAAATCGCGGAGCTCGAGCAGAAGTACTTCGGTGAGAGCCTTTCCGACTACCTGAAGTAAAATAATGAGGAGGACGGCATTCGATGGAAACACGTGTCTTTGACTTCGGGCAGATCGTTCAGTTTCTGCCCGATCTCCTCTCCTATCTTGACGTCACACTGCTCGTTGCCGGCCTCAGCATCATCATCGGATCCCTGCTCGGCGGACTGCTGGCATGGGCGAATCTCAGCGGCAGCCGCGTGCTGCGCGTATGTTCTCTCGCCTATGTGTATGTGATGCGCTGTACGCCGCCCATCGTTCTGCTGTTCATCGTCTTCTACGGTGCGCCGAAGCTCGTCTTTGCGCTTTTTGACTATGATATGAATGCGATGCACCGCGCCGTTTTTGCCGTCGTCACCTTTACGCTGCTGTTCGGCGCATACATTTCGGAGGTGTTCCGCGCTGCCTATACGGCGGTTCCGCGCGGACAGTATGAGGCGGCGGTGAGTGCGGGGCTCTCGCCGTGGCAGGCCTTCTGCCATGTCATGCTCGGACAGGCGGCGCTCATCGCTCTGCCGAATTTCGGCAACTCGACCATCAATCTCCTGAAGGAGGCGTCGCTCGCCTATACCATCGGGCTGATTGACCTCATCGGGCGCGGCAATCTCATCATCGCGCAGAACTACGGCGCGTATGGCGTTGAGGTCTATCTCAGCGCCATGCTGATCTACTGGGTGCTCGTCCTGCTCATCGAGCAGGGCTTCGCGTGGGCAGAGCATCGTCTCGACCAAGGCACGGGGCTGCGCACTGCGCCTAAGACACTGCGGAATGGACTGAAGGGAGGGAACGCCGTTGGAACTGGATCTTGACTTTATGCAGGAAACCTTCCTGCTCATCTGGCAGGGCGCGGGCGTGACCCTCTCACTCACAGCGCTCTCGCTCGTTCTCGCGGCGCCCCCTGCATTCTGCTTTGCCGTCCTGCGCGTGCGCGGGCATCGTGTGGGCGGGACGATCGCGCGCCTTTATGTCTCCTTTGTGCGCGGCACGCCGCTCGTCCTCCAGATTCTTCTCCTCTACAGCCTTCTGCCGAGCCTGCTGAATCTGCTCGTCAAGGCGGCGGGGAGCAGCTTCAACGTGTTCGAGGCGGTCGATCCGTTCTGGTATGCCGTCTTTATCTTTACACTCAATACCATTGCTCTCCTCACGGAGGCATTCCGCTCGGCACTGCTCGCCATCCCCAAGGGGCAGCTCGAAGCGGGGGCGGTGTGCGGACTGAGCGAGGCAGAGACCTACCTGCACGTGATTCTCCCGCAGGCGCTTGTTGTGGCACTGCCGAGCATCGCGAACATCACGGTCAATCTCATCAAGGGGACGTCACTCGCCTTCCTCATGACGGTCAAGGACATCATGGCGGTCGGCAAGGTCGCCGCCTCCTATGGGTACAACTACATTGAGGCGTATCTCGACGTATTCATCGTCTATCTCATCCTCTGCACGATCGTCCAGCTGCTCTTTGCGGCGGCGGAGCGGCGTGTCGGAGCGTTCCGCTAGGAGGTGCAGCATGTTATTCGGAGTACAGAATGTGCGCAAGAGCTTCGCGCAGACAGAGGTGCTGAAGGATGTGAGCCTCAGCGTGGAAAAGGGAGATGTGGTCGTCATCCTCGGGCCGAGCGGCTCAGGCAAGACGACGTTCCTGCGCTGTCTCAACTTCCTTGAGCGTGCTGACGGCGGGACGATGGACTTCCACGGGACGCAGCTCTCCCTTGTGGATGCCTCTAAGAGCGAGATTGCCGCTGTGCGGAAAAAGACGGGCTTCGTCTTTCAGAACTACAACCTCTTCGCGAATAAGACCGCCCTTGAGAATGTGACCCTTGGGCTCACCGTCGGGCGCGGCATGGCGGCGGCAGAGGCAAAGGAGATCGGCATGGATGCTCTGCGGCGTGTGGGGATGGCGGAGCGCGCCGACTACTATCCTGCACAGCTCTCGGGCGGACAGCAGCAGCGCGTCGGCATCGCCCGCGCCGTTGCCGCAAAGCCCGATGTGATCCTCTTTGACGAACCAACCTCTGCGCTTGATCCAGAGCTCGTCGGCGAGGTGCTCTCCGTGATGAAGCAGCTCGCCGAGGAGGGCACGACGATGATCGTCGTGACGCATGAGATGAAGTTTGCACAGGATGTTGCGACCCACGTCATCTTTATGTCGGACGGCGTGATCGTCGAGGAGGGGAGTGCAAAGTCGATCTTTACCGCGCCGCGCGAGGAGCGCACGCGCCGCTTCCTCCGCCGCATTCTGCCCGAGGAGTATGAGCCGGCAGCACTGATATAGGAAAAAAGCAGTCAGCAAGATGGATGTCTTGTTGACTGCTTTTTTATGGAAGCACTGATAAATTCGGCACAACCATCTTGACGCATCTTTTTCGCCCGCTTTTCGTTAGCAAATCCTCCACATAGCCCTCGCTATGCGTCCGGTTTGCTGCCTCAATCGGACAAAAAATCTACGCCAATCTGGCAGACCTCATTTTATCAGTGCTTCCTTATGTGATTTTTGCGCAGCAGTGGATTGTTTATGACTCAATCGCGAAGAAGTCCGCGGGTACGGGGGCGAGGATGCCGACAAAGATGAAGTCCTCCGTACCCGTATTCCTCATGCCGTGACACATCCCCTTCGCCGAGACAATGACATCGCCCGCTGCGATGGGGCGTTCCTCTCCGGGCGCAGGATAAAAGACACCTTCTCCTTGGATGCAGATCCATATATCGTCCGCCTTCGCGTGCCCGTGCGGCTTGATCTCCTGCCCCGGCTTCAGCACCCAGACGACGCCGCTTGTCGATGCTGTCCCGTAGATCGGTGTGCGCGTGGCTGTATCACCCGATGTCATGATGTCGGAGAGACGATAGCGGCGCGTCTCAAAATCATTTGTTGCCTCTGTGGGCATAAAAATACTCCTTTCGCATACGCACTGACAGATACACATCTGACGCGGCTGAGCGTCTCAGTCGTCGAAATAATCGTCGTCATACCCCTCGCCGTAGTCGTGCCAGTCATTGTGGAGGATGTCCTCGTCCTCGCCGTATTGCCCGCCGTACGGGGTGCTGCCGCCGTAGGTATCGGCATACGCATCCTCGTCCGGTGTGCCCTGCGGATCCTCTGAGGAAATATCCTCGTCGTCCTCTTCGTATTCGCGGCGGTACGGCAGTTCGTTGTCATAGGCATTGTCCGTCGGTGCCGTCTCGCGCGGCGTGGATGGGATACTGACATGGGACAGAGATGGGATGAGGATGCCGAAGAGTTTTTCGGCGAGATATGCGCCAAAGACGGCAAGCAGGATTTTCTGCCACCATGACAGCGGTTTTTGCGATTGACGCGGTACGGTATTTTTCGGTGCGTCAGACATTATTTCTTCACCTTCTTCCATCGCGCGTCTGCGCGCGCAGAATGCAGCATGGAGGAAAAATTATTCGCGAGCTCTTTCTCCATGGCGGCGGTGTCGTACTTGTCTCCCTGATGATGGAGCTTGTTGACTAGCGTCCCATTCCAGTCGTCGCTCCACAGCGTGAAGAAGGTCAGCTCAATCGCCTTCGTCCGATCCGTCTCCGCCTTCGGCAGGTAGTAGAATGTAATATCCCGGCCGTGGAGTGCGGACGGCACGGCGCCGTGTCCCTTCGGGGCGTAGAGATGGTGAATCTCGCGGAGCGCATAGACCATCTCCTCCGGTCTCGTATCCTCGTCGGCAAAGATAAAATTTCCGCCCCTGAAGAGAGACACTTCGCCATTCGTCCCTGCCGGGCGTTTCACTTTGCTGTCCCTCAGCGCCGCGGCCTCCTCCGTTGTCGCTGCATACAGTCCGTGCTGCGCAGCGACTTCTCCGATGCGTGGATTCAGATGAATGGCGTACGCTGCGGCATAGGCGTGGTCGGCATCTGCGTCGCGCTGTGCAAACGGCTGCGGAACAGGGAGCGTACAGTAGCGGACATAGGCCGTGCAGGAAAAGGTGAAGTCATTCGCCTCGTCATACAGCACGTATGTGTTCCGCTGCATGGGGGCGGGCTTCTCTGTCTCCGCCGACTGCAGAACGATGTGCGGTCCGTAGTCGGCGAACTCCTCTTCCAGCATCGCGATGACATCATCCGGCGTATAGGGCGCGCCGTGCTCCGTCGTTACGAGGAACGAACAGCCTGAGAGGAGGGATGTGCACGCCGTCAGCAAAGCGGCGAGCATGCGGGGAAAGGTATGCGTCATGAGAACCTCCAGGTTTCAAAGGGATCTGAAAACAGTATAGCATAATTCTTCTATATTTCCTGCTTTTTGCTGCAAGAGGTTGTCAAAAGAATTTTTTCACGGTACAATTTTATGGTAAAATTTTTGAAGATCGTATAGAGTCCTTGCGAAGAATGAATAAAGGAGCGGTCGAATATGTTGTCACGTAAAGAGGCTATTGTCGAATATTTTTGGGAGAATGGACGGCTTCCAGAAGAAGACATTGCGGGGAAGAATTGTCTGATTATCGGAGGCGAATATTCTGCCAAATGGGCTTATGCAGCGCACTTAAATACGCGCTTTGTTCAGGTCGGAGCGGCGCGATGTGACAACATCGTGCTTTTTAGTCCTGAAATTTCCGATTCATACTGTGATCTTACGGATGTAAAAGAGGCGGTTGGCCCACTGCGTTATGATCTAATTATTGTTTTTAACGGAATGGAGAAGACACGGGATATTCGTGAGGGCGTTCGACAGCTGCAGGAGATCTGTCATTTGGGCGGGAAAATACTCGTGACGGCACGAACCCCACATGATGTCTCCTCTCGGGTGAGTTTGAATGCGTATGAGGATATATGGCGTTATGACGCAGATTCACTGGCGGGGCTGTTTGACCGCTGTGCTGTTGAAATGAGCGCTGTCGATGAGGCATATGGCATCGTCTGTGCGCTTTTGACGCGCGTGGAGCAGGCAGCAGCGTCGAAGAGCTTCTTATTTGATACGAGGGAAGGCAAGCGCATCGAAGTCGGAGACAATGTGCCGCAGGGGTATTTCAACGCATCCTCGGTTTTGGATGCCATCGGGATCAAATATCGTACGGATAAATGCAGTATGATGCATAACTATCTGGATAAGTATGCATTTTTTTTGGAGAAATTCCGTACCCAACCGATTCGCCTTCTTGAACTCGGGGTATTCAACGGCTCCAGTGTACGGATGTGGCAGGAGTATTTCCCGCGTGCAGAGATCTTTGGGGTAGATATTGAGGCATCGTGCAGACAGTATGAGGATGAACGCATCCACATTATCCAGGCAGATCTTTCGGATGCCGCTCAGGTATCAATGCTGAGAGAGATTCACCCCCGGATCATCGTCGATGATGCGTCCCATATCGTGAGCCACCAGCTGCTGGCGCTCTTTACCCTATTTGATGTATTGCCGCGCGGCGGTGTCTACATACTGGAGGATCTCGAAACATCGTTGAATCCGGAACTGTTTGAGGATACGTACCGTGACTGCCCATTGGATGCCTATGAGGTGTGTGCGCGGATCGCACGTATTGCGGCACGTAAAGTGCCGGATGATGACAGCATCTATGCGGATCATGTCAATCGGATCGGCATGGAGACGGAACTTGTTTCCATCACAAAAGGCAGTGTGATCTTGATCAAACGCTGATTTCGTCATTGAAATATAAAAACGGTTCTGTTTGGAAAGATAATCTTTCCGAACAGAACCGTTTTTTGATGTTGCAACTTCTCTGATCAGTAACAGCCGCAGCCGCGTGCACGTGACGCACGGCTGTTGTTGCAGTACGCGCCGCCGTCATAGCAGTTGGCACGGTCACCGCAGTATGCGCTGCTGTTGTTCCCGCCGTAGCAGTACGACTGGTTCTCGCGCTCCGGGAGGGTGCACGTATCGCCGTCACAGACATAGGCGAGTGCCTGTGCGCCCGTGGCAAGGATCATTCCCGCCATCAGTCCCATCAGTACCTTTTTCATTGACGTTCCTCCTCTCCATTTCTGTGTAGTATAACATACATGTCAAGAGGCAATTTGCTGTTATATAAATGATAAATATGGATAAATTGATATATGAAGATAAAATAATATATGCTCGTTTATTTTTCTATATGGAAGGAGAAAGAAATAGTATAAAATTAGTCTATAAAAACAGTATTTTAATTGAGAAAGAATATACATATAAATTATAAAGCAGGTATTTGGCAGGAATTATGAATATGATTCATAATTAAAACTTATGATGATGTAAAATATCTATTGATTTTTGTACGGAGTTACGATATGATATAAATGAATTGAGAAAAAACATATTCACATAAAGGAATACAGTATGAAGAATGAAACAGCAGTGATATATTCCTCGCGCACGGGGAATACGAAGCGGGTGGCGGAGCATCTGGCGGAGGCTCTTGGCGCGCCCTGCTACAGCGTCGCGGATGCCTCTGTCGTGTCGGAGCAGGCAACGCTCTGCATCGGCACGTGGATTGACCGCGGGACAGCAGACGCAGCGGCACGAAAGTACATCGAGCGTCTGCGCGGACGCCGCATCTTTTTCTTCGGCACGCTCGGCGCAGAGCCGGACTCGGAGCACGCAGCGAAGTGCATCGCGAACATCCGCGCACTCTGTGACGCGTCGAATGAGATCCTCGGTGCGATTCTCGTGCAGGGGGCAATCGATCCGATGCTGATCGAGATGTTCAAGAGTATGCCGAAGGATAATGTGCACGCCTTTACGGAGGAGAGCGCAGCGCGCTATGCAGCGGCGGCGTGTCACCCCGATGCGGCGGATTTTGCCCGTGTGATTGCGGCGGCAAGGGAGGTATTGGCATGAGTACACTACAGGAGAAAATCAACGCACTTCCCATCGAGGAACGTGCGTGGCTGCTCGGCACGAAGTCGGAGAACCCACTCGGCTGTGCCTTTGCCAAAAAGCGTGTGGTACACCCCGGTGCAGGCGGCAAGCGCATGGTGATGGATAAGGAGGAGCAGACACGCATCTGGGCGGATCTGATGGCACAGACGCCGAATCCTGCCGACGAGCGAGCGGTTTACATCCATATTCCGTTTTGTGACAAAAAATGCAGCTACTGCGGATTTTTTCAGAACTTCACGCGGGAAGAAGCGGCGCATCACTACGTCGATGTGCTGCTCGATGAGCTGGATGCGGCGGCGGATACGCCGTATGTGACGGGTGCGCCGTTCCAAGCGGTGTTCTTCGGCGGCGGTACGCCGACAGCGCTGAGCGATGCGGATATCGCGTGCCTCGTGCAGGCGGTGCGTGCACGTCTGCCGCTCACGAGTGACTGCGAGATCACGCTCGAGGGGCGCATCCACGACCTCACGGAGAGTAAGGTCGAGGCAGCGATGCGCGCAGGCATCAACCGCTTTTCCCTCGGCGTGCAGTCCTTTGACACGCGCGTCCGTCAGGCGATTGGACGCATTGACGACGGCGAAACGGTCATTGCGACGCTGCGCCGCATGGTGGAGCAGCAGGGGGCTGTCGTCATCGCCGACCTCATCTACGGTCTGCCCTACCAGTCGATGGAGGTCTGGGAAAACGATGTGCGCACACAGTTCGAGATCGGCATTGCGGGCGGCGACCTCTATCAGCTCAATGTGTTCCCGTCGAGTGAACTGGCACGGCGCGTCGCGTCGGGCGATCTGCCGATGCTGCCGACGACGGAGGAGCAGGCGGAGTATTTCAGGCGCGGCATTGACATCGTCATGGAGTACCCGATGGTGCGCCGCATCGACACAACCCACTGGGCGACGGATCACCGTGAGCGCAGCATTTACAATACGCTCGCCAAACGCGGCTGTGACGTCCTCGCCTTCGGCTCGGGCGCGGGCGGCTTCATCGGTCAGATGATGTGGCGCAATCACGGTGCACTCGCGCCGTATGAGAAGATGGTTGAGGAGGGAGCGAAGCCCTTCCAGTTCATGGGCGAGCAGGCAGATGCACACCGCATGCAGAGCGAGATCGGTGACCAGATCGAGCACGGCTGGCTCTATGCGCCGTTTTTCATGAAAAAATATGGCGTTGATCTCCTCAAAGAAATGGAGCCGCTTCTCGCTGCATGGGCGGAGAACGGACTGGTCACGCGCATGGAGACGGGATTCCGCCTGACGCGTGCGGGTGAGTTCTGGCATGACAATCTCATTCAAGGATTCCTCGAGGCGTATGCCCTCACACAGGAGGACACAGTAAAACTTCGCAAGGAAAATGTTGCTCTGCAGGACATAATTCCAAAATCCGTGCGCTCCATGCTCGAGGCGATGTTCCCTGATGGGATGCCCCCGCAGATGGCGGCGGCACTCGCAGGAAAACCGTCGCCGGAGACGGAGAACCATCCGCACATGCAGATGCTGAAGGAGCTCATCCGAAAAGAGCGCGAGAAGGAACGCGGTGCCGGTGCAGATCATGACCTCAATACGGTCATGCGCACCCAGTCGCGCGATCTCGGGAAAGCAGTATAGAGGCAAAGCCCCGCCGACCGGCGGGGCTTTATGTTATGTATTCTCGTTTACGGCATACGGGGTAAAGTAGCCGAACGCTGCAGGGATGCTGTAGCTGTCGATGAGCTCTTCATGGTGTACCCAGAGGAGAGCGGACGGCTCATCTGATGCGTTCTCCGCTGCCATGAGCGGCGGTTCGTTCTTTTCCGCGACCGTGACCGCCCACCCCGTTAGCTCCCATTCGATATGGCTGAAGATATGACGCGCGGGCGGGAGAGGGGTGATGGAGAGGACGCGGAAGCCTTTGCCTTCGAGATGTGTACGTACGTCGCGCTTGGTCTGTTTTCCGTCGAGATGCGGATATTCCCAGAGACCTGCGAGGAGTCCCTTCGCGGGCCTTTTTCGTATGGCGATGCGGCCGCCGCAGGATAGGATGAGGACGGTGTGTTTTTCCTTGCGCCGTGCCTTGGCGGCGGACTTTACGGGATAGTCCTGCTCTGTGCCGCGATCATGGGCAAGGCAGAGCTGCGCGGCGGGGCAGCTGTGACAGAGCGGCGCGCCGTGCGGCAGACATATCGTCGCGCCGAGATCCATAAATGCCTCGTTCAAGAGACCTGCGTCACGCCCCGTCGGGTAGGAGATAGAGAGAGCGGTTTCCAGAGAACGCTTCGCCGCATCCTTTCCAATATCGATGGGATTCGCCGTGATGCGTGCCGCGACGCGCAGAAAATTGCCGTCAACGGCGGGGTGCGGCTGTCCGTAGGCAAAGGACGCGATGGCACTTGCCGTGTAGCGCCCAATGCCGGGCAGCGTGAGAAGGGCGTTGAAGTCGTTCGGGAGGTCGCCGCCGTGCTCTTTGACGATCACCTGCGCCGCGCGCTTGAGATTGCGCGCACGGCTGTAGTAGCCGAGCCCCTGCCACAGCTTCATGAGGGCATCGTCGTTCACGACGGCGAGGTCATGGACGCTCGGCAGTGCCGCGAGAAAACGCAGGTAGTAGGCGCGTACGACAGCGGCGCGCGTCTGCTGGAGCATGATCTCCGAGATCCAGACGTGGTACGGTGTCGGTTCATCGCGCCACGGCAGGTCGCGCGTATCGGGCGCGGACTTGCGCCATGTGAGCAGGGCGCGGCAGAGGGCGGGAAAGACGTCTGCGCCCGCCCAAGGCTGTATATTCATAGATGGTTCTCCTTTTTTTCCATATTACTATCGCTATGTGAAACGGGGGTGAAAGGGAACTGCTTTACAAAAGAGGAGAAAGCATATAAAATAAACATAGAAAATAGTAATTTGAGGTGGGAAATTTCGCCCAGCCTACGCGCCGATGGTGTGACAGGGGAAAACCGAGTAGATGCAGGAGAATTGGGCGCCAGCCAAATTACTATGATGGAAAGCCGTCCGTAAGGGCGGCTTTTGCTTTTGCGTCCTGTGTATGCTAAAATAGCAACAAATAAATGATATCTACAATATGATGGAGTGATTGTCAATGTTGGATATGAAGTTTGTGCGTGAGAATCTGTCCGCCGTGCAGGAGATGCTGAAACATCGCTGCAATACGCTCGATCTCTCACCGTTCACGGAGCTCGAGGAGCACCGCCGCAGGATCCTGCAGGATGTGGAGGAGAAGAAGGCGCGCCGCAACGCCGTATCGAAGGAAGTCGGCGCGCGCAAGAAGGCGGGCGAGAACGCGGATGAGATCGTCGCGGAGATGCGCACGCTCGGCGACGAGATCGCGGCACTCGATGAGGACCTGCGCGACGTGGAGCTGCGCCTGCGCGGCCTCCTGCTCCAGATCCCAAATATGCCAAAGACGGATGTGCCGATCGGCAAGGACGAGACGGAGAACCCCGAGGTGCGCTGCTGCGGCACGCCGCGCACGTTTGATTTCACCCCGAAGGCACACTGGGACATCGGCGACGCACTCGGCATCCTCGATGCAGAGCGTGCAGCAAAGGTCACGGGCGCACGCTTTACGTTCTACAAGGGGCTCGGCGCACGGCTTGAGCGCGCCTGCATCAACTTCATGATGGATCTCCACGCCGAGAAGCACGGCTACACGGAGATGCTTGCCCCCTATATCGTGAATGAGGCAAGCATGATCGGTACAGGACAGCTGCCCAAATTTGCCGAGGATATGTTCAAACTCGAGGGGCTCGACTACTACCTCGTGCCGACGGCGGAGGTGCCGACGACAAACTACCATCGCGATGAGATCCTCGATGCGGAACAGCTGCCGGAGTACTACACGTCCTATACGGCATGCTTCCGCGCAGAGGCGGGCAGCGCGGGGCGCGACACGCGCGGGCTCATCCGTCAGCATCAGTTCAACAAGGTGGAGCTGA
>ERZ772921.1124-NODE-1124-length-15882-cov-28.943514_pt1 | contig 15882 bp, 11 predicted proteins | sample MGYA00512117_ERZ772921 | MGnify/ENA primary metagenome ERZ772921 (study PRJEB29015, sample SAMEA2737944) | human oral metagenome | biome: human oral; feature: human-associated habitat; material: dental | place: China | collected 2150 ... | reverse complement strand
TCGTGAGCGCCCCCGCCGCGCTCGTCGAGGACCGGCTGCCCGAGGCGCGCCTCGCGGCCGCGGTCATCACACTGGAGGAGGACCTGCGCCAGGACGCCGCCGAGACCCTCGACTACTTCCGCCAGCAGGGCGTCCACGTGCGCGTCATCTCCGGGGACAACCCCACCACCGTGGGCGCACTGGCGGCCCAGGCCGGCCTCACGGCGCCGGGGGGCGGCGGGCCCCGCCTCATGGACGCCCGCGAGCTGCCCGAGGACACCGCCTCGGAGGAGTTCGCCCGCGCCATCGCCTCCCACGACGTGTTCGGGCGGGTCACGCCCGAGCAGAAGCGCGCCATGGTGGGCGCCCTGCAGGGCAGGGGGCACTGCGTGGCCATGACGGGCGACGGGGTCAACGACGCCCTGGCCCTGAAGGACGCGGACCTGGGGATCGCGATGGGCAACGGCTCCCAGGCCACGAAGGCCATCGCGCAGATCGTCCTGGTGGACTCGAAGTTCTCCGTGCTGCCCGGCGTGGTCGCCGAGGGCCGCCGCATCATCGCGAACATGGAGCGGGTGTCCAGCCTCTTCCTGGCGAAGACCACCTACGCGGCGATCCTGGTGATCATCACGGCCCTGGTCGGGTGGCGCTACCCGTTCCTGCCCCGCCAGTTCAGCTACATCGACTCCCTCACCATCGGCATCCCCGCGTTCTTCCTGGCGCTGTGGCCCAACCGCCGCCGCTACGTGCCGGGCTTCCTGCGCCGCACCCTGTCACTGGCGATGCCCACGGGCGCCGTCCTGGCCGCCGCCGCGCTCACCGCCTTCGGCATCGTGGAGGGCCCGCCGTCCTCGCGCGAGTCCACTGCGGCGATCCTGGCGCTCATGGTGGGCGCGATCTGGCTGCTCGTCATCACGTCCAGGCCCCTGACCCCCGTCAAGTGCGCGCTGCTGACGGCCGTCGCCGTCGCCACCGTCGGGGGGGTCGCCCTAGCACCCGTGCGGGACTTCTTCCAGATGGTGTGGCCGACGCCGTGGGAGTGGGCGGTCATCGTCGGCGTGGGCCTGTGCGCGGGCGCGCTCATCGAGGCAGGGCAGAGGATCTTCTACCGGACCGCCTACAGGCGCTCCCTGGAGGAGGGCGGAGCGGCGGCCCAGGACTGAGGCTGAGGAGGGCCCGGCGCTTCCACGCCGGGCCCTGACGGGCGCGCGGTGACAGCACGGGTGCTTGCGCGCTCCTGCTGTCATGTGGTGCACGGACCGGATCAGCCGCGGCCAAGGCTCCGGCCGCGCCAGCCCCATGGACCGGCGGAACGGCCCGCGCCCGCCGCAGGATCAGAAGTGGCGGATCACCGGGTTCCACTCGCGGACGGTGCGCGAGGACACGACCCCCGCCTCGTGGAACGGGTCCGCGTCCAGCATGGCGAGCACGTCGGCCTCGGCGTCCGCCTTGAGGATGAGGAGCGCGCCGGGCGCGTCCCCAGACAAGGGGCCCGACCCCAGGTTCTTCCCCTCGTCCCGCAGCGCCCCCAAATAGGCGCGGTGCCGGGGGCGCACCTGGTCCATGAGTTCGGTCTTCGAGGGGTCGTACACGTATTCGACTGCGAAATATGCCATGCCCCCACCGTAGCGCTCATCCCGGGATTTGCCCAGTGCGCCGCTAGGATCGTAGGGTGCATGACCAACTAGTGATCCAGGGCGCCCGCGAGCACAACCTCAAGGATGTCAGCCTGACCCTGCCCAGGGACGCGATGATCGTCTTCACGGGCCTGTCCGGCTCGGGCAAGTCCTCCCTGGCCTTCGACACGATCTTCGCCGAGGGGCAGCGGCGCTACGTGGAGTCCCTGTCCTCCTACGCCCGTCAGTTCCTGGGGCAGATGGACAAGCCCGACGTCGACTTCATCGAGGGGCTGTCCCCGGCGGTGTCCATCGACCAGAAGTCCACGTCCCGCAACCCCCGTTCCACGGTCGGCACCATCACCGAGATCCACGACTACCTGCGCCTGCTGTACGCGCGCGCCGGGATCGCCCACTGCCCCCAGTGCGGGGCCCGCATCCAGGCGCAGACGCCCCAGCAGATCGTCGACCGGGTGCGCACCATGGACGATGGCACCCGCTTCCAAGTGCTCTCGCCGGTCGTGCGCGGCCGCAAGGGCGAGTACCAGGACCTGCTCGACGAGCTCAAAGCCGACGGCTACACGCGCGCCATCATCGACGGCGAGGCCGTGCGCCTGGAGAACGCGCCGAAACTGGAGAAGAAGCTCAAGCACACCATCGAGGTCGTCGTGGACCGCCTCGTCGTGCGCAGCGGCATCCGACAGCGCCTCACCGACTCGGTGGAAACGGCCCTGCGCCTGTCCGACGGCCTCGTCGTCATCGACTGCGTGGACCTCGACGAGGCGGACCCCGCGCGGCGGCGCCGCTTCTCCGAGAAGCGCGCCTGCCCCAACGACCACCCCCTGTCCCTGGACGAGATCGAGCCCCGCACCTTCTCCTTCAACGCCCCCTACGGCGCGTGCCCCGACTGCACGGGCCTGGGCTTCCGCAACGAGGTCGACCCCGAACTGGTGGTCCCCGACGAGGAGCTGTCCCTGGCCGAGGGCGCCGTCGGCGTGTGGAGCACCAACTTCAAGTACCACAAGCGGCTGCTGGAGTCGTTGGCGGCCGAGCTCGGCTTCGACATGACCACGCCGTGGAAGGACCTGCCCAAGAAGGCCAAGGACGCCGTCCTGTACGGCAAGGACTACGAGGTCCAGGTGAAGTTCCGCAACCGATGGGGGAGGGAGCGCTCCTACACGACCGGATTCGAGGGGGCGGTCGCCTACATCGAGCGGAAGAAGGAGGAGACCGAGTCGGAGTGGGTGACCGAGAAGCTCGACGGCTACATGCGCCAGGTCCCCTGCCCCTCGTGCCACGGAGCGCGCCTGAAGCCCGAGGTCCTGGCCGTCACCGTGGGCGGCCTGTCCATCGCGCAGCTGTCCGGCCTGTCCATCGCCGACGCCCGCGCCCACCTGGCGGACCTGGAGCTGGAGGACCGCTCCGCCTCGATCGCCGCGCCCATCCTCACAGAGATCGCCGCCCGCCTCGACTTCCTGGTGGACGTGGGCCTCACCTACTTGACGCTGTCGCGCGCCGCCGGCACCCTGTCGGGCGGCGAGGCGCAGCGCATCCGCCTGGCCACGCAGATCGGGTCGGGCCTGGTGGGCGTCCTCTACGTCCTCGACGAGCCCTCCATCGGCCTGCACCAGCGCGACAACCGCAAACTCATCGCCACCTTGGAGCGGCTGAGGGACCTGGGGAACACGCTGATCGTCGTCGAGCACGACGAGGAGACGATGGAGGCCGCGGACTGGATCGTCGACATCGGCCCCGGCGCGGGCGAGACCGGCGGCTGGGTGGTCCACTCGGGCACCCTGGACTCGCTGCTGGTCAACAAGAAATCCCTCACCGGCCAGTACCTGTCCGGCAAACGGGCCATCGCCCTGCCCGCGGCCAGGCGCTCCATCGACCGCAGGCGCCTCATCACCGTCAAAGGCGCCCGGGAGAACAACCTGCGCGGCATCGACGTGTCCTTCCCCATCGGCGTGTTCACCGCGGTCACGGGCGTGTCCGGCTCCGGCAAATCCACGCTGGTCAACCAGATCCTCTACCGGTCCCTGGCGGCCCGCCTCAACGGCGCGCGCACCATCCCGGGGCGCCACCGCACCATTTCGGGCATCAGCGGCCTCGACAAGGTCGTCCACGTCGACCAGTCGCCCATCGGCCGCACGCCCCGCTCCAACCCCGCCACCTACACGGGCGTGTGGGACCAGATCCGCAGGCTCTTCGCCGAGACGCAGGAGGCGAAGGTCCGCGGCTACGGGCCCGGGCGCTTCTCCTTCAACGTCAAGGGCGGGCGCTGCGAGTCCTGCAAGGGCGACGGCACCCTGAAGATCGAGATGAACTTCCTGCCCGACGTGTACGTGCCGTGCGAGGTGTGCCACGGGGCCCGCTACAACCGGGAGACCCTGGAGGTGGAGTACAAGGGCAAGACGGTGGCCGATGTGCTCTCCATGTCGGTGGCCGAGGCCGCCGAGTTCTTCGCGCCCATCTCGCGCATCGCCCGCCACCTCAACACCCTGGTCGAGGTGGGGCTCGGATACGTGAGGCTGGGCCAGTCCGCCACGACCCTGTCCGGCGGCGAGGCCCAGCGCGTCAAGCTCGCCTCCGAGCTGCAGCGCCGCTCCACGGGCCGCACCGTCTACGTGCTGGACGAGCCGACCACGGGCCTGCACTCCGAGGACATCCGCAAGCTCCTGCTGGTCCTGCAGTCCCTGGCCGACAAGGGCAACACCGTCATCGTCATCGAGCACAACCTGGACGTCATCAAGAGCGCGGACTGGGTCATCGACATGGGCCCCGAGGGCGGCTCCGGCGGCGGCCAAGTGGTGGCCGAGGGCACCCCCGAGCAGGTGAGCGAGGTCCCCGAGTCCCACACGGGCCGCTTCCTGGTGGACGTGCTGCGCAAGGGCAGGGTCCGCCAGATCGCAGAAGGGGCGTAGGGCAGGGGGCTGATGCGGCCGCCGCTGGCGGAGAATGTGAGGATGCCGTGAGTGACATCGTCGGAGCGCTGGGGTCGCTGTTCCCAGTTCTCAACAGCCACCCGTGGGCCATGGCTGCCCTGATCGGGGTGGTCGTCATCGCCGTGGCCATGTGGTTGGCGCCCCGTATCATCGTCGCCACCGAGAGCCTGATCAACATCAGGAGCCGCCTCAAGGATCCGGACGATTGGGCCAGCGGGGACTCCTTCCTGCGGACGAGCGATCCCGCGCTGTGGAGGCAGAACCTCGTCTTCAACAGGCTCCGCCTCGACTATCTGAACTCCGCGAGGGTGCTTAGCAGAATTAGGGGAAAAGAGACTCCTATTTCGGCATTTCTGCTGCCTCAATTGACTGCGCTGTTCGTTGCGTTATTTTTCTTTTGGACCTCATCTGCACTCTCGCGGTCAGCGCGCATTGAGCCACAGGTTCAGTCTTCTCACTGGTTCCTTCTGCTTTTCGTCATGTTGGTTATGCTAGTATTGGTCGTTGCGTTCGCCCTACTGGAGCTCGTATCTTTCATTGTATTATTACGGATAATGGATGATGAAAAGGTCAGAAATACTGAAGCACTCTGCCGATACTTGCAGGATTCAGGTTTTGGCGATCAGGTTTCCAAGCGCGTTGCGACGTGCTGGTACCACTTCAAGGTCGAGCACCGCGACCCGCCGGTAGCGCTTGATGAACGGAGGGTGAAAACGAGGACCGGCGTTCTGCTGTCTTTCCGGGTCGAACACCGCGAAGATGACGGCGTTCTGCTCAAGGACGAGTACGTGGGCGCTATGAACGACCGTCGGCTAGTGAAGTGTCCGACGTGCGGCAAGCGGGTGTGGTCGTACTCGCGATCATGGTTGTTTTTCAAGTGGCTGCGGTGGTCGAAGGGGAGCGTGAAGAGCAGCGGCAACTGGACCGAACGGGATGTCACACTCGCCCTGGGGGCGCTGTCCCACTTGTTCAGTGCTCAGAACGTGGAGAAGTATTTGCGTCGCCATGAGTCGCGCCTCGAACGCGGTGGCTCGGCCGAAGCAGGCGCGGGCGGCCCGGAAGGAACTGGCGGTGATGATGGCGCTGCGGGGAACGGGTGGTTCAGCAGGGTTCTGCGGCGGGGGCAGCGGCGGCAACCGCGGCCACGGTGATGCACCGTTCGACGGCCCCTCCTTCAGTGCTCGAAGAGCGGAAGGATAGCCTGAGCCGCGTTCGGCCGGTCGGGCCGTCCCAGTCCGCCATTGCACAGCGACCTCGATCATCCAGCAGCCCCCGACCCTATACCAGCTTCTGCCATACTCAAACGGCGAAGGGCTTTTCTATTGGAAAGCGGGCCCGGAAGCGGCAGTGCTCGGGTAGTTCCGCAAGCGAAGTGGAGTTTTCAAAGGGATACCGTCACTTCACAAGTGTGATAACGTTTGCACAGTGTGGTATCACTGCGAAAAGTGTGGTATCACTGCGAAAGTGGAGGCATCGCTGGGAAAACGCGCCCCGCCTCGTCGGCATAGCACCCCTCCCGGGCGCAGCGAGCCGCATTGGGGTAGGAAACCACCCATTGGGGTAGGGCGCGCGCTGGCGGCACGGGAGCCGAGGGAGGCATTGGGGCAGGAAACCACCTATTGGAGCAGGTTATTTACCTGCCCCAATGCACCGTTTCCTACCCCAATGCTCGCCCGCGCCGGGCCCGGGCGCCTCAGCTGTCGGGGTCGGCGTCGATGGCGCCCTGGACGTCCTCGAAGAGCAGGTTGGAGATCTCGACCTGGACCATCTCGACCTTCGGCACGTCGTGCAGCAGCAGCGGGTCGTCGGAGGAGGTCTGCAGGGCCAAGGTGCCGCATCCGAAGAAGCGGTCGCTGAAGTCCTTCACCAGCTGCACGTCCGAGATGCGGGTGAGCGGCAGGTCGTGGCCGGTGCGCCGGAAGACTCCCCGGCGGGTGATGACCCGTTTCGTGGTCACGGTGTACGTGTGCATGTACCACAGCAGCCACGGGATGAAAAGCAGGGGGAAGCTCACGACCAGGACCAGCGCCCACAGTGCGATGGCCGCCCAGGGCTGCCAGTCGGCGGGGATGAAGACCGTGCCCACCGCGGCCGCCGCGATCAGGAGGAGCCAGGCGAGGATCCTCCACAGGAGGACCTTGATGTGGGTGTGCATGTGCCGGACCACGACCTCGTCGCGGCTCAGGACCTTCTTCGACAGTGCCATGCCCCCAATCATGCCAGTTCGGCGCCTGTGGCGCGTTTCAACTGGGGTTCCCGCAGCTCTCCGGCTTTTCGTGATCAAATCGTGACCTTCTGGGAAGGGCAGTCGTCGTTCCAGATCAACAGCGATTATTCGGCATCCTTGCCTGGCTTTTAACCTGGTCAGAGGGGGTGCTCCGAATTGCGGCAACGGCCTCGGGGTGTCATGGGACACGCTAAACTGTAACGGTAGGTCGAAGTCGTCAACGGGGATGGTTTCGACCTGACACCCCCATCCGCTCGCGCGGGGACGGCCTCAGCGCTTCTCCCCGCGCGAGCGGCCCACGCCCCGGCCCTCGATCCAGTACGCCTGCGCGTGGAGGCGCCCCTTCGCCAGCCCCCATTCCTTCAAGCGGGGTTTGAGCGCCCTGAGGGAGCGGAACTCCGGCGTCGCCCACGCGTACCACCCCCGGTAGTCGCCAGGATCGACGGCGCGCGCCAGCGACTCCGGGCCCTCGCGGGGCACCCAGCGCACGTCGAGGCGGGGATGGGAGGCGAAGGGCAGATCCCGGTCCGAGTCCGAGTGCTCCTCCAAGTACACGCGGACGGGCACATGGGCGGGCACCTCGGCCACCAGCGACCGGATCGCTGGCACCGATGCGGCGTCCCCGATCATGAGGTAGCCCTCCGGCTGGTCCTGCCCGGCGAAGGAGACCTCCGTGGACCCCATGCTCATCGCGCCGATGCGGTCGCCCGCCTCCGCCCTGGCCGCCCACGTGGAGGCGGGGCCCGACGGCTCGTGCTGCACGAAGTCGACGGCGATCGTCCCGGCCCGCGCGTCGTGGGCGGCGATCGTGTAGCCGCGCTGGTGCTCGACATCGGGGCGCTCGGGATCGGGGACCCACAGGCGCAGCCACGAGGCGGCGGAGAGGGGGACGGCGCCCAGGAGCTCGGGGGCGGAGAAGACGACGCGGACGCACGAAGGGGTGAGGGGACTCCGCTCCACGACCGCCAGCGGGTACTCCCTCGCGCGGAGGACCTTCAGGACGGCGCCCTGGAACCCTCGTTTCGCCATACACCGAGCCTCACAATCATCACGGGCGTGCGCACGTGATGAAGGATACACCAGATGGCGCGGACGGCGCCTAGCGCAATCCCGCCACCTCGTTGAGCACCTGGCGTATCGGCACGGGCAACGGCGCCTCGCGCTCGAGGACCGCGTCGAGCTGGCGGGTCGTGCGCGGGCCGATGATGGCGCTGGACACGCCCGGGTAGCCGCTCGCCCACGCGCACGCCACGTCGGCGGCCGTGCGGTCCAGCCCCTCGGCCGCTCTCACGGTCGCCTCGATCACGCCCCTGGCGGCCGCGGTGAAGTGCGGTTCGACGAGGTGGCGCAGGTGCGGGGAGGCCGCCCGCGAATCCGGGGGAGTGGAGTGCCGGTACTTGCCGGTCAGCGCCCCTCCGGCCAGGGGGGAGGCCGCGAAGAACCCGATGCCCCGGTCCTCCAGTTCCGCGACCAGGCCCGCGAGCCGGGTGTCCACCAGGGACAGGGGGGCCTCGACGGCCGTGATGGGCGCCCCGCCGGGCATGGCGCCGCGCGTCACGGCCTCGGCGATGTCCCACGTGCGCGAGGAGGCCATGCCGATGTAGCGGGCCCTTCCGGTGCGGTGGGCGTGCTCCGCCGCCGACAGGGTCTCCTCCAAGGGGACGCCCGCCTCGGGCGACACCAGCCACACGTCGACGAAGTCACTGCCCAGGCGCTGCAGCGCGTCGTCGAGGCTGCGCAGCATGTCGCCGCGCCCGCCGGCGGGCCTCCATGAGTCAGCGTCGGGCCGCGAGGCGCCGCGCCACGCGAGGACGACGCGGTGGCGGCCCACGGCGGCCACCGCCTCGGCGAGCACGTCGGTGGCCCTGCCCTCGCCGTGCATGGGGGAGCACTCCACCAGATTGCCCCCCGCGTCGACGAAGCGCGCCAGCATCTCGCAGGCTTCCGCGGCGTCCGTGTCGCGCCCCCACGTGAGGGTGCCCAGGCCGATGGAGGACACGCGCAGCCCGCTGCGCCCGCAGAACGTAGTCACCATGCCACCACACTAGGCCGTGCCGGGGGGCCCGGCCCAGTACGCCGGGGTGTGTCCGCCGGTTCCCCCCGCGGGGGCTGCCCGGTCCGCTCCGGCGGTTCCCTCCGCACGGGCGGCGCCGGGCACGGTCACAGGACCTTCGAGAAGAACTCCCTCGTGCGATCCGAGGACGGATTGTCGATGACCTGGGCGGGGGTCCCCGCCTCGACGATCGCGCCGCCGTCCATGAAGACCACGTGGTCGGCGACCTCCCGGGCGAAACCGATCTCATGGGTCACCACGGCCATCGTCATGCCCGAGGCGGCCAGGTCCTGCATGACCGCCAGGACCTCCCCGACCAGCTCGGGGTCCAGGGCGCTCGTCGGCTCGTCGAAGAGCATGATCTCCGGGTCCATCGCCAGGGCTCGGGCAATGGCGACGCGCTGCTGCTGGCCGCCCGACAGCTCCGCGGGGTAGTGGTCGGCGCGGTCCGCCAGCCCCACGCGGTCCAACAGTTCCAGGGCGCGGGCCCGCGCCTGGTCGGCCGGCTGCTTCGCGACGTGGACGGGGGCCTCCATGACGTTCTCCAGCGCCGTCTTGTGGGGGAAGAGGTTGAAGCGCTGGAACACCATGCCGATGCGGGCCCTCTGCGCGGCGATCTCGCGGTCCTTGAGGTCGTGGAGCTGGCCGGAGGCGTCCTCGCGGTAGCCCAGCAGCGTGCCGTCCACGTACACGCGGCCCGCGCTGATCCGCTCCAACTGGTTCAGGCAGCGCAGCAGCGTGGACTTGCCCGAGCCCGAGGGGCCCAGGATGACGCACACCTCGCCGCTGGCGATGTCGAGGTCGATGCCGCGCAGCACGTGCAGGTCGCCGAAGAACTTGTGGACGCCGCGCACCGACACCATCGGCTGGGGGGAGGGATCAGGGGTCATGGGGTCACATCCAGGAATCGGTTCTGGGAGGGGGCGGGCTCGTCGTCTGAATCGGACTGGGCGGGGGAGGCCCCCGTCGTCTCGCGCCGGTCGAAGCCCTTGGCGAAGTGCTTCTCGATGTAGGACTGGATCCACATGAGCAGCGTCGTGATGAGCAAGTACCAGATCGCGGCGGCGATGAGCAGGGGCACGGGCGCGAACATCGCCTGCCCCTTCTGCCTGGCGACGAAGGTGAGCTCCAACGTGAAGGGGATGGCCGACACGAGAGACGTCGTCTTCAGCATGGAGATCGTCTCGTTGCCGATCGGCGGCACGATGACGCGCATCGCCTGGGGCAGCACGATCCTGCGGAATATCAGGGAGCGCGGCATGCCCAGCGCGGTGGCGGCCTCCCACTGCCCCTTGTCGACGCTGAGCAGGCCAGCGCGCATGATCTCGGCCAGGTACGCGCCCTCGTTGAGGCCCAGGCCCACGAACGCCATCCAGAACGGCGTGAAGTAGGCGGCCGTCTCGAAGGTGACGAACTCCGGGCCGAAGGGGATGCCCAGCGACAGCTTCGGGTAGAGGGTGGGCAGCAGGGACCAGAAGATCAACTGCGTGTAGATGGGGGTCCCGCGGAAGAACCAGATGTAGGCGGTGGCCACCCACTTGAGCACGGGGTTGATCGACTGGCGCATGATCGCCATCGTGATCGCCAGGGCCGTGCCGATCAGCATGGCGAGGACGGTGAGGATGATCGTGAAGAGCACCCCCGACATGATCGACTGGGAGAACAGCCACGCCCACACGGTCGACCACTGGTAGTTCGGGTTGGTGACGAGCCCGTGGACGGCCATCGCCACGATCACCGCGACGACTCCGGCGCCCACCCAGCGGCCGGGCCGGGGGACCGGCTTGGCGTCGAGCAGCTCGACTCCGTCTTTCACATGGGGCATGATCGCTCCTTCCGCGCTCAGTCGTTGACCTGCGGGTTGAGCTCCGCGGTCGTCAGTGCGGCGCCCTCTGCCCCGTAGGGGGCGAGGATCTGCTGGAGGTAGCCGTGGTCCATGAGGTACTGCGCGGCCTTCTGGACGGCCTCGGTCAGCGCGGTGTCCTGCTTGTTGACCGCGATGCCCTGGGGCGCGGACTCGATGACGTCGCCGATCTGCTCGATCTTGCCCTGGGACAGGGCCGCGGTGTAGCCGATGACCGTCGAGTCGGCCAGGGTCGCGTCGTACTGCCCGCCGACGACCTTGGTGGCCACGGAGGTCTGGACGTCGTGGGGCATGACGGTGATCGCCTCGTTGCCCGCGGACACGCACTCCTCGGACAGTTTGTTGACGTACTCCTCCTGGGCCGTGCCCGTCTGCACGCCGATGGTCTTGCCGCACGGCTGGGCGGGGTCGAAGCCCTTCGGGTTGCCCTGGGCGACCCCGTAGGCGGAGCCGACCTGGACGTAGGCGATCATGTTCGTCTGCTGCTCGCGCTCGGAGTTGATCGTGAAGGAGGAGATGCCCACGTCGAACTTCGTGCCGATGGAGGGGATGATCGTGGGGAACTCGGCGTGCGAGGTCGTCCCGTCCTTCAGGCCCATGACCTTGGCCAGGGCCCTGGTGAGGTCGGCGTCGTAGCCGACGACCGTCTGGCCGTCGCTCGCGCGGAACTCGCCGGGGGCGTAGTCGGCGGAGGCGCCGTTGCGCAGGGTGCCGCGGGTCTTGACCTCGTCGGGCACCAGGGCGGCGATCTCGTCGACGGTGGGGATCTGGGAGACGTCGAAGGGGGTGACGTCCGTGGTCGCGGCGCCGCCCGAGGCGGCCGCGCCGTTGGGGTCCGAAGCGGACTGCGTGGTGGCGCCGGGGTCGGAGCACGCCGCGAGGACGAGCGCGGACGCCGCGGTCAGTGCGAGGAGGGCCGCTGTCGTGGGCTTGTGCAGGGTGTGCATCTCGGGATCCTTTAGTGCGGGGGATTGTCGGTACGGCATCAGTATGCATCATCATGCATGGCTATGCATAATATGTGATGGATGTCTGTTCGCCATGCGGACGCCTGGACGTCGGCGCCCGCGCCCGCTCCCGTGAGATCCGCCGACGGCCGTACCCCGCGCCCCGGCCCGCCCGCCGGCTTCAGGGGCGGGCGGAGAACCAGGGGCGCACCACCGTCTCGAAGCGCTGGAGGGCCGAGCCAATGGCCATGTGCATGTCCAGGTACTGGTAGGTGCCCAGCCGCCCCCCGAACAGGACCCGGTTGGTCTCCCTCTCGATCCCCGCCAGCTCCCGGTAGCGCGCCAGGCGCTGCCGGTCGGCGGCCGTGCTCACCGGGTAGTAGGGCTCGTCGTCGGCCCCGGCCATGCGCGAGTACTCGCGCATGATGACGGTGGCGTCGGCCGGGCCGGAGCGCTCGGGGTGCAGGTGGCGGAACTCGTGGATGCGCGTGAAGGGCACGCAGGCGTCCGAGTAGTTCATGACGGCGGTGCCCTGGAAGTCCCCCACGTCCACGACCTCGGTCCGCAGGTCCAGGGTCCGCCAGCCCAGGGCGCCGAAGCGCTCGTCGAACCAGCGGTCCACGGCCCCGGTGTAGACCACCGGCACGCGCCCCAGGACGGCCCGCCGTCCGACGTCGGGATCGGTGAGGAAGTCGACGCCGGTGCGCACCTCGATCCGCGGGTGGTCGAGCATCCGCGAGATCCACTCCCCGTAGCCGACCAGCGGCAGGCCCTGGTGGGCGTCGGCGAAGTAGCGGTTGTCGTAGGTCAGGCGCACCGGCAGGCGGGAGATGACGGCGGCGGGCAGCTCGCGCGGGTCGGTCTGCCACTGCTTGGCGGTGTAGCCGCGGATGAAGGCCTCGTACAGGGGCCGGCCGATGAGGCTGATCGCCTTGTCCTCCAGGTTCGCCGGCTCCCCGACGACCTCCCCGGCCTGCTCGGCGATGAGCGCGGCCGCCTGCGCCGGACCGAGGGCGGCGCGGAAGAACTGGTTGATGGTGCCCAGGTTGATGGGCAGGGGGTAGACCTCGCCGCCGTGGTTGGCCCACACGCGGTGCTCGTAGCCGTTGAAGCCGGTGAAGCGGTTGGCGTAGGCCCACACGCGCTCGTCGGAGGTGTGGAACAGGTGCGAGCCGTAGCGGTGGACCTCGATGCCGGTGGCCCCGTCCGGGCTGGACCAGGCGTTGCCGCCCACGTGCTCGCGGCGCTCGACGACGAGCACGCCGATGTCCAGCTCCTCGGCGGCGCGCTGGGCGATCGTGGTGCCGAAGAATCCTGAGCCGACGACGACGAGATCGGTGTTCACGGTCCTGTCCTCCCGGGGCGGGGTGCGGGCCCCGGTCGGGGCAATGGGCCCAATTGTGCGGGACGCGGGCGCCTTGTCGAATCCGCCGGCCGGGGCGGCCGGGATGGCCGGGATGGTCAGTTGAGGGCCAGGACCCGGCGCGCCACGTGGTAGCCGAGCACCGGGACCGTGCGCCCCGCCCGGCCGGGCAGGTGCAGGACCCGCCCCAGCGTCTTGCGGCGCAGCTTCGTGTAGACGTCGGGCCGCTGCTTCTCCATGCGGGCCCACAGCCGATCCTTGATGGCCAGGTTCGCGGGCGTGTTCGAGCGCAGCGCCATGGTGGTGATGACCACGCAGCTCATGAGGTAGATGTGGATGAGGTAGGCCTCCAGCTCGGGGCCGACCTCGCCGGTGCGGGGCATGGCCTCGAGCATGAGGGCGTTGACCCGGTCGTGCTGGTCCAGGCGGGTCACAATGACCTCGTCGGACACCGACTGCCCCTCCCGCCCGATCGTGTACAGGTACAGGTCCTCATTGATGTACACGAGGGAGTCCACGTGGATGAGGGGCTCGAAGGAGTACAGGTTGTCGACGTAGAAGCAATGCTCCGGCAGGCGCATGCCCGAGTCGCGCAGCACCTCGGTGCGGTACATGAGGGCGTGCATCATGAGGTACTGGTCGGGCCGGAAGCGGCCCACGTCGCTCCACGAGCCCACCCGCCCCTGCGGCAGGATCCTCGGGTAGCGCACGGCATGGCGGTGCGGCCGGCGGTCGGCGCGCATGTACACGAAGTTCGTCACCACCAGGTCCGGCTCCACGCCGCGGTCGCGCCACTCGCGCAGCTGCGTCAGGACCCGTGCGAGGGCGGCGGGGTCGAGGGCGTCGTCGGAGTCGACCACCTTGATCCAGGTGCCCGTCGCCGCGGCGACCCCGGTGTTGACCGCCCCGCCGTGGCCCTTGTTCTCCTGGCGGATCACCCGGAAGCCCTCGTGGGCGGAGGCGAAGCCCTCGGCGACCTCGCCGGTGGCGTCGGACGAGCCGTCGTCGACGACGACGACCTCGACCTCACCGCCGGGGACCACCAGGGTCTCCAGACACGCCAAGAGGAAGTCCGCGGAGTTGTAGGCGGGAACGACGACCGACAGCAGTGGGGAGCTCACGCCGGGATCATCCCATGGGCGGGCGCCCGACCGCGATACCCGCCTGGTCACCATCGGCTCCGGCGACGGGGCCCGCCCCGACGCTCCTGCGCCATCCCCGGCGAAACCACGATCCGGCCAGCGACCAGCCCTCCCCCGGCGCGATCCAGGAGGGTTCCCGCCCCTCCTCCAGGGCGGCCAGGCGGGCGCCGATCTCCTCCTCGCTCAGGGCCACGAGTTCGCCGTCGTCATCCAGGGCCCGCGTCAGGTGCTCGGCGTCGGCGAAGCGCACGGCCCCGGCGCAGTCCAGGCCGATGTGCTCCAGCAGGGCGAAGGGGTTGCGCGGCGAGACTCCGTAGCGCGCGGCGAGGGCCTCGCGAACCGAGGCCTGGTCGGGCAGCAGCCCCTCGAGGAAGGGGTCGACGACGCGATGGCGGAACTGACCGCCGTCGACCGGCATGGACAGCGAGATGGGCGCCGTCCGGGCCCCGATGTAGGAGAAGCGGTGCTCGCCGCCGTCGGTCCGGATCAGCTCGCCGACGACGCTGCGATCGAGAATGACGAACAGGGACCTCATAGCAGCCCCAGTGCGCGCAGGTGGGCGTCCAGGGCGTCCTGGCTCCCGTCCGCCGCCGTCGGCGAGTGCGGGGCGGGGCGGTCGCGCAGGACGAGTTCCAGGCCGAGCGCGCCGGCGACGTCCAGCACGGCGCCGAACTCCACGCCCGCCCGTTTGCCGCCCTCGACCTCGCTCACCCACTGGCGCGAGACGCCCGCCCGCCCGGCCAGCTGGGCCTGCGTCAGGCCGGCGGCCAGGCGATGACGGCGGAGCGTCGCGCCCAGATCGCCGAGAGTGGGGATGCCGGACGAAACCATCTCGTCACAATATCATGACATGCGCGTCGTGTCACGATATTACGACATACGTGGGGACTCGCCCGGCGGGATCGCGTCTACTACGCCCCTTTCCCTTTACTTCGCTCTTCCGCCCTCCGCTACGCCCCTTTTTCTCGTACAGCGGAGGGTGAAGGGGCGTAGCAGACGAGAAGAGGCGTAGCAGACGGCCCGGCGCGGCGGCTCCCGCGGGGATCCTGGCCAGCGGCCACCCCGACCGTGATCTGGACGCGGTCGATGACGCCCTGAGTACGGTCGGAGCCTCCGGCAGCCCCGCCGTCTCGGCCCGGGGGCGTCGGCGGGGCCGGGAAAACGCCGGCGTAGCGGGCCAGCCGGGTCATGAAGGCACCCGCGCACGGGCCGACGATTTGATCATCCCCGCCCCCGACCCCTAGGCTCGCACCATGACAGCGTTCCGCACCCGCCAGTGGTGGTGGCTCCCCGATGGGCGAGCCACTCATGCCGCGTAAGCAGGCACCGGAACCACGAGCTCGCCACCAGGCGGGCTCTTCGCATGCTCGGGGCGGGTCCTGGTGGCACCGACAGGAAGGCACCACATGACGCTTCGGCCGCCCACCGTCCTGACGCGGACGGTCCGCTACGCCCACGACGGCGGGCGCCTTCTGGAGCACCTCGCCGCCGCCGGTCTCATCGCCACCACCACCGACGACGGCCCCGGCGCCCGTCCGCTGGACACCGTCCTGCTGGAGAGCGTCGACATCGCCACCAAGGTCTCGCGCACCACCATCGCCGTCCTCGAGGCCTGCGCGCGACTGACCTGCCAGGGCCCGACCGTCACCGTCGAGGCCCTCCCCCAGGCCCCCGCCGACGGCCGGGCCGCCCTGGCCCGCCTGCGCGAGGCCCTGGCCGACTACGTCGTCGCCGGGCCCGGCCCGG
>ERZ772921.1123-NODE-1123-length-15884-cov-9.959252_pt1 | contig 15884 bp, 17 predicted proteins | sample MGYA00512117_ERZ772921 | MGnify/ENA primary metagenome ERZ772921 (study PRJEB29015, sample SAMEA2737944) | human oral metagenome | biome: human oral; feature: human-associated habitat; material: dental | place: China | collected 2150 ... | reverse complement strand
GGTGGGAGCGCACCGCCTGACCGCGCTCGTCGGTGCCGATCCAGCAGTGCAGCTCTGCGTCGCGGCCCAGGCGCGCCAGCCCCAGGGCGACGTTGGCAGGCGAGCCGCCGGGGATGTCCACGGGCTCCTGCCCGGGGTGGATGACGACATCAACCAGGGCCTCGCCGATGACGAGGGCGGATCCTGGGCGGCCGGGTGCGGTCATGGGTGACTCCTTTGTGCGAGACCGGGGTCCGGTGGCGGTGAGATGAGACGAGACGTGGGAGGGGCGGAGGGCTGACCGGAGTGGTGGACCGGGAGATGACAAAAGGCGGTGAGGGGACTCGGGCGGATGAGGAACGCGGCGGTGCCACAATGCCCGCAAGTGGCCGGCTCGCTGGTCGATGCGCGCGGCCGGGGGGCGAATGCCCACAGACTACCGATCCGGCGCCGTCCACAGGGGGCATCTCACCCAAGAATGTCCAAATCGGATACAAAGGGCGTTCAGTGCACAGGTCGCATGAATGAAAACCTTGGAATCATGCGGTTGTGTTCCGTCCGGATGAGAACGACCCAAGCCTTTGTGTCCGATTTGGACATCCACGGCTCCTTCCGGGCTCCTGCGCTGGTTGCCAGCGGCCCTCGATGGGGGCGCCACCGCCAGACGGGCCCCGGGCAACTCGGTCAGTCCGCCGCGCAGGCGGGCGCATGCCAGGTGCCCGGACAAACGGCCACGTTGCTAAGACAGTCGAGCCGTCGCGCGTGCGGTTATGCGCCCGGTCTGGAGCCGCTGCCACGGGCGGGTCATGCCCGGCCAGCCCCAGGTCGCGTCAGTCCTCAGGGTCCTCCTGCGCGACCGCGGCCAGGCGGGTGCGGGCCTCATCGAGCCAGGTCTGGCAGCGCTGGGCCAGGGCCTCGCCGCGCTCCCACAGCGCCAAGGAGTCCTCCAGGGGGACTGAGCCCGCCTCAAGACGCTGCACGACGGCCACCAGCTCCTCACGGGCCCGCTCATAGCTGAGCGAGGCGACGTCCTCATTGGCGCCGGACGCCCCGCCGGCGGCAGGGGCGGACGACGCTGAAGGTCCTGACGACCCTGAGGACGCCGAGTATGGGCTGCTCTGGGGTGAGTACTCGTCTGGGTACTGGTCGGAGTACGGGCCGGGGTTCATCTCGGAGCTCACGCCCCGATTCTCGCACGGACCGGCACACGGGCAGAGAGGACGAGGCGGGCCCAGATGATGTCCTCGGCGCGAGAAAGTGCCCAGACCGACGCTTCAGACCGCACCTTTACCCTGCTGCGTCGTTGGAGGTCGTTTCACCGAGGTGTGTCAGCACTTCCGTCAAACCTGCCTGCGCCAGTGCCTCGCGGCCGGCCTCCGTGAGCTTCACCGCCCGGGTCCGTTCGATGCGTGCGATCCAGGTGCGATCGAACAGCGCCTGCGTCAGTGCGATCCCCAGCGGCCCGCCGAGATGAAACCGTCGCTCAGTGGAGTCCATGCACGCCTCCCCACGGATATGAAGCGGCTTCTCCATCCCCCAGGTAGCCAGGAGGTCCTCGCCGGAACCGGTCAGTCCCCACGAGGGATCCAGGTGGCCGCGCTCCCGGAGCTGCTCGGCCAGACTCACGCCGAGCCGTCCCGCTAGGTGGCGGTAGCAGGTACGGGCTGCCAACAGCTGCCGGTTCACCGTCCACGCATTAAGACTGCGCGACGTGGGCAGCGCTGATGCCGCCATCACCCCCAGGGCCTCGATGACCCGAGCCGCCTCGGGCCCTGAGAGCGTGATGTAGCAGTGCCGCCCCTGCCGGACCCTCGTGACAAGACCGCGCGCCGCCAGCACGTCGACATGCTCGCTGGCCGTCGACCGCGTGACCCCGGCGTATGAGCCGAGCTCGCCCACCGTCCACGCCCTGCCGTCCATAAGCGCCGCACACATGGCGGCCCGCGACAGGTCGGCCAGCGCCGCAGCCGTTCCGGCGACGTCAGGAACCGCCTCGGGGAAGAAACGGTCGGAAGTCCGTGACATGCGGCCAGTATGCGCCCGCGCCGGTTCGGTCTGCGCCGAACAATTGTGGCTCTAGCCTGCCGGTGGCCGGCACCAACCGGCAGACGGGGCCAGAGGAGTAAGGAGATCACTCATGAGCGGATACCGACGGCGTGGCGCCCTCATCGCGGCGCTGCTGGGGTTCTTCATCGTCATGCTCGACACGACGGTCGTCAACGTGGCGCTGGCGCGGATCGGCGGGGACCTGGGGGCCCCGGTCGCCTCCCTGCAGTGGGTTGTCGACGCTTACGCCCTCACCTTCGCAGCCCTGCAGCTGTCGGCAGGGGCGGCCTGTGACCGGCTGGGCGCAAAATGCGTCCACCTGCTCGGCCTGCTGGTCTTCGGCCTGTTTTCGACGGCCTGTGCCCTGGCCCCTGCCGGCGGCGCGCTCATCGCTTTCCGCGCATTGCAGGGCGTCGGCGCCGCCGCGATCGTCCCAGCCTCCCTGGCAATACTCTCCCTCATCCATGATCGCTCCGCCGACCGGGCCCGAGCCATCGGCCTGTGGGGAGGAGCCGGTGGTATCGCCGCGGCCGTCGGTCCGGTGGCCGGGGGACTGCTCGTGACCTTCACCGGCTGGAGGCTCGTGTTCTGGGTGAACCTTCCCCTCGTCGCAGCCGCCCTGTGGCTCACCGCCCGCAGCCTGCCCGCGCCGGAGACGCGGTCGCTGCGACGACGCGAAGGCGGCGACCTGCTCGGGCAGGTTCTCTCCGTCGCAGGGCTCGCGGTCGCCACCTACGGGATCATCGCCGCGGGCGAGCACGGGTGGAGCCCACCCGTTGTCGCTTCAACCCTCGCCGGACTGTGCCTGTTGGTGGCCTTCATCCTGGTTGAGCGCAACGCGAGCCGACCGATGCTGCCGACGGCGGTGTTCTCCCGACCGCGTTTCGCCGTGGCCGCCGCGGTCGGGTTCGCGCTCAATACCGGCTTCTTCGGCCAGCTCTTCATCCTGGCTCTGTTCCTGCAGCGCTACCTGGGCTATGAGCCATGGCTCGCCGGTCTGGCCCTGGCGCCGCAGGCGTGCAGCGCCGTCGTCGCCTCCCCGATGGGAGGCAGGATGACCGCCAGAACAGGGGCGTTCCCCACGATGCTGACGGGCCTGCTCACCGGTGCGGTCGGGTTCTTGGGGCTCGCTGCCGTCACGGCCTCGACGCCGTACCCGCTGGTGGCGGCCCTGACCTTCCTGGGCGGTTTCGGCACGGCACTGACCATGCCCGCCGCAACCTCGGCCGCCGTCGCCTCCGCGCCGGTGGGCTACACCGGCATCGCCGGCAGCGTCATCAACGCGGCCCGGCAGACCGGCAGCGTCGTCGGTGTGGCCGTTCTTGGCAGCCTGATCGCTTCAGGCGACTTCCTGACCGGCTTCCACCGGGCAGTCGTCGGGGCGTCGGCCGTCTTCGCGGTGGCCGCGATCCCCGTCGCCATCGTCGTCCTCAGGGCTACCGGCCGCCCGGAGCGCGAGGACGCACCGTAAGCCTCGACCACTGCGTCCCAGGGGGCCGCCCGCACGCCCTACAGTGCGTCCTCGGGCCTCCAGCAGGCCGCGAGCGGGCACGGTCCCCGAGGCCTTGGCGGCGCCCAGTTGCTCTTCAGTCGATGTCGGCGGGCCGGGGCTTGGTGGCGCCGACGACCTGGGCGACGAGCCGCCCGTGGGCCAGAACCCCCTCGATGAGGTCGCCCTTCTTGACGTCCTCGGCTCTGGTGATGACCTTGCCGCCGGGAGTGCGCAGAATCGTGTAGCCGCGATCCAGGACCCCCTGCGGCGACAGGGCCGTCAGCCGGGCGCGATCGGCGCGCAGGTCCGCGGCCGCCAGCGACAGGCGATGCTCCACGGCCCGGCGCATCCTGTCGCGGGCCTGACCCAGCTCGATCACCCGGTCGCGCACGATCAAGGTGGGGTCGGCCATGACCGGCCGGGCCCGCAGCTGGTCCAGGGCCGCCTGCTCGGCGTCCAGCCGCGAGGCGAGCACGCTGCGCAGGCGCTCGCGGGCCGAGTCCAGGCCCACGGTCTCCTGGGCGAGGTCGGGGACGATCCGGCGGGCGGCGTCGGTGGGGGTGGAGGCCCGGTAGTCGGCCACCAGGTCCAGCAGGGGGCAGTCGGTCTCGTGGCCGATCGCGGAGACCAGCGGCGTGCGGCAGGCGGCCGCGGCGCGCACGAGCCCCTCGTCGGAGAAGGGCAGCAGGTCCTCGACGGCGCCGCCCCCGCGGGCCACGACGATGACGTCGATCTGCGCATCGGTGTCGAGCTCCTGGATGGCCCGGGTGACCTCGCCGACGGCGCGCGCCCCCTGGACGGCGACCTCCCGCACCTCGAAGGGCAGGCCGGGCCAGCGCAGGCGGGCATTGACCAGCACGTCGTCCTTGGCCTTGGCCTGGCGCCCGCACACGAGTCCCACCTTGCGCGGCAGGAAGGGCAGGGGCCGCTTGCGCTCGGCGTCGAACAGGCCCTCGGCGGCCAGGATGCGGCGCAGCTGCTCGATGCGGGCCAGCAGGTCGCCGACGCCGACGGGCCGGATGTCGTCGGCCTGCAGCTGGAGCGAGCCCCGCTTGGCCCAGAAGGTGGGCTTGGCGCGCACCACCACGCGGGCGCCCTCGCCGAGCTCGGCGCCGGTGCGCGCCAGAACGGCGTCGAGGACCCGGGCGTAGATGGACACCGACATGGAGATGTCAGCATCCGTGTCCCTCAGGGTGAGGAAGGCCATGCCGGCGCCGGGGCGGCGGTTGAGCTGAATGACCTGCCCCTCCACCCACACCTGGCTCATGCGGGCCACGTACTGGTCGATCTTGGAGGACAGCAGCCGCAGCGGCCACGGGTTCTCCGCGGTGGTGAGGTTCGCTCGCGGCGCCAGCTCCCGGGGGCCGTCGGGGCTGCCGGAGTTGCCGGGGCCGCCGCCCGCGTCGGGGCCGGACATGTGGCCGGCACCGGGGGAGGGCTGCGGGCTGGGCTGGGAGGGGCTCTGGCCTGTCACATGCACCACTGTGCCACGTCCACCACTGGGGACCTGGGTCCCACTGTGGCACAGTGGTGACCGTGACGACCATCGAGCTCGCCAGCGAGCACACCGACGCCGCAGCCCCCTCTACCAAGGGCGGCAAGCGGATCCTCATGGCCGCCCCGCGCGGCTACTGCGCCGGCGTGGACCGCGCCGTCGACGCCGTCGAGCAGGCCCTGGCCCACTACGGGGCGCCGATCTACGTGCGCAAGGAGATCGTCCACAACAAGTACGTCGTGGAGGCCCTCTCCAAGCGCGGCGCCATCTTCGTCTCCGAGACCGACGAGGTGCCGGTGGGCGCCCGCGTCGTCTTCTCCGCCCACGGCGTCTCCCCGGCCGTCCACGCCGAGGCCGCCGAGCGCCGGCTGGACACGATTGACGCGACCTGCCCGCTGGTGACCAAGGTGCACAAGCAGGCGGTGCGCTTCGCGGACAAGGACTACGACATCATCCTCGTGGGCCACACCGGCCACGAGGAGGTCGAGGGCACCCAGGGCGAGGCCCCCGACCACATCCAGGTCGTCAACGGCCCCCACGAGGTGGACCAGGTCGAGGTGCGCGACCCCTCCAAGGTCGTGTGGATCAGCCAGACCACCCTGAGCGTCGACGAGACCCTGGAGACGGTGCGCCTGCTGCGCGAGCGCTTCCCGGAGATGATCGACCCGCCCGGCGAGGACATCTGCTACGCCACCCAGAACCGTCAGGCCGCGGTCAAGAAGATCGCCCCGAGGGTGGACCTCATGATCGTGGTCGGCTCCGGCAACTCCTCGAACTCGGTGCGCCTCAAGGAGGTGGCCCTCGAGGCCGGTGCGGGCGCCGCCCACCGGGTGGACTTCGCCAGCGAGATCGACCCGTCCTGGTTCGACGGCGTGGAGACGGTCGGCCTGACCTCGGGCGCCTCGGTACCGGAGATCCTGGTGCGCGAGGTGGTGGAGCGCCTGGCCGAGTTCGGCTTCGACGACGTCGAGGAGGTGCGCACCACCACGGAGAAGATCTCCTTCTCCCTGCCCAAGAACCTGCGCGCCGACCTCATGGCGGCTCAGGGTGCCGCCTCGGCCCACAAGCGCCGCGAGCCGGCCGCCAACCACACCTGCTGAGGCCGCGCCGCCCACCCCTTCCGCCCCGGCCGTGAGCGTCCGCACATGCCCGACTGCGTGAGACAGGCCGAAGGTGAACGCCGGGTTGCACACCTGACGATTACCCTCAGTCGGGTGACACATTCCCATGACGAGTCGGCCCCCAGTGGCCCTGCCCCCGCCGCGTCGGGCGGGCGGCCCGTTGCCGACAGCTCCGACAGTGCTGACCCTGTGACCTCCGCAGACCCCGTGGGCGCGGGGGTCTCCAGCGCCTCCGGGCAGGTCTCCAACGAGGCCCTCGAGGAGGACGGCGGCCTGCACCGGAGCCTGACCAACAGGCACATGCAGATGATCGCCATCGGCGGCGCCATCGGCACGGGGCTGTTCGTCGCCTCAGGCGCCACGGTCTCCACGGCCGGCCCGGGCGGCGCCCTGGTGGCCTACGCGGCCATCGGCCTCATGGTGCTGCTGCTCATGCAGTCCCTGGGCGAGATGACGGCGCACATGCCGGTGGCCGGCTCCTTCCAGACCTACGCCACCCGGTTCGTCAGCCCCTCCTTCGGCTTCGCCATGGGCTGGAACTACTGGTTCAACTGGGCGATCACGGTGGCGGCCGAGCTGGTGGCCGCCGGAATCGTCATGGGCTACTGGCTGCCGGGGGTGCCCTCATGGATCTGGGCGGCACTGTTCCTAGCACTGCTGACAACGCTCAACGCCCTGTCGGCCCGCGCCTTCGGTGAGGGCGAGTTCTGGCTGTCGGCCATCAAGGTGGTGACGGTCATCGTCTTCCTGATCGCGGGCGTGGCGATGATCGCCGGCATCGTCGGCGGCAGGCCGGCGGGCTTCGGCAACTGGACCACCGGCGATGCCCCCTTCCACGGCGGGATGCTGGCGATCGTGTCGGTGTTCATGGTGGCCGGGTTCTCCTTCCAGGGCACCGAGCTGGTGGGCGTGGCGGCCGGTGAGGCCCGCAACCCGCGCCGGGACGTGCCCAAGGCGATCCACACGGTGTTCTGGCGGATCATGATCTTCTACATCGGGGCGATCACGGTCATCGGCTTCCTCATCGCCTTCAACGACAGTCGGCTGCTGCACACCGAGACCGAGGACGTGGCCTACTCGCCCTTCACCCTGGTCTTCGAGCGGGCGGGGATCGGGATCGCGGCGGCCCTCATGAACGCCGTCATCCTCACCGCAGTGCTCAGCGCCGGCAACTCCGGCCTGTATGCCTCGACCCGCATGCTGCACTCGATGGCCCTGCAGGGGCAGGCGCCGGCCTGGTTCTCCTACGTCAACCGCCACGGGGTCCCGGTGCGGGCCCTGGGGGCGACGGCGCTGGTGGGGGCGGCCGGCTTCCTGACCGCCGTGGTGGGGCAGAACACCGCCTACGCCTGGCTGGTCAACGTCTCCGCCCTGTGCGGGTTCATCGTGTGGCTGGGGATCGCCGCATGCCACTTCCGCTTCCGGCGCGCCTACGTGCTCCAGGGCAACGACCCGGCCGACCTGCCCTACCAGGCGCCCTGGTTCCCGCTGGGGCCGGTCCTGGCCTTCACCCTGTGCGCCCTGGTGATCCTGGGCCAGAACTACGAGGCGGTCTTCAAGGGCCAGCTGGTGGAGGTGCTCTCCTCCTACATCGGCCTGCCGGTCTTCGGGGCCATCTGGCTGGGGCACCGCCTGGTGACCGGGTCGCGCATGGTCCGCCTGGAGGAGGCCGACGTCTCCGGCGCCGTCGTTCGCGAGCGCAACTGAGCCCTGCTGAGCCTGGCGGAGCTCCGCGTCCGCTGGGCTCACCCCCTGTACCCCATGACCGACGTCGGGGCACCGATCATCTGACCGGTGCCCCGACGTCGTCTTATGCAGGAACCTGCACGAGGCTGGAGCTGCTGTGGGCTGGGCGCCTACAGCAGGGACTGGACCCGCACCGTGACCTGAGGCGTGCCCTGGTCTCCGATGTCGGAGGAGCCGGAGCTCTCCCGGGCCTCGGAGGCATCGCCGGACTCGCCCGCCTGGGACAGGGATCGGAGGATGGTCTCCTGGACGTCGCGCACGATGTCCTTGACGGGCCGCGAGCCGTCGATACCGATCTCGATGACGGCCCGGCTCGAGCCCTCCTCGACGATCACTCCGAAGCGGGCCTGTTGAGGATCCTGCTGGCGCATGTGGCTGCCGAGCGCCCTCAACGTGCTGCCGATCCCCGGCTCGATTGCTCGGACGCCGGGGACAGCAGTGACCAGGTGGGCCAGCTCGGCCGCTGAGAGACTAGTCGTCATCGTGGAGATCCTCGATGTGGACGTTGACGGTTGGGGACACCCCAAGGTTCTCATGGCAGGCGGCTCGAACGGCGTCGCGCACCTGCTGGCCGAGCTGCGGCAGGCTGTCCACGCTGAGGTGGGCGGAGATCCGGCAGGAGATGGTCTGTGGAACGCCCAGGCCGCGGTGACCCTCGCTCGAGGGCGCGTGCTCGCAGGTCGAGCGCAGGGCGCGGGCCCCGGGCACGCCGTCCACGGTGCGTCGGATGAGCGCCCGCAGCGAGAACTCGGACATGCTGTAGGGCCCCAGGTCGGTCGCGGGCATCTCCACCTGGGCGCCGTGACGGGTCTCGGCGAGGATGGCGTCCATCAGGTGGCGCTTGGGCATGACCGAGGCGCTCGCCTGAGACTCCAGCCGGTCCCACTCCTCGTGCAGGGAGGCGATCAGACGCTGGTACTCGCGCGTGTCGGCGTCGTCCTGCTCATGAGACCGGGCGAAGGACTTGGTGGCCGACGCCGTCGCGCGTCGGACGCTGTGTGAGAGCTGGTTGACGGTGCTCATGCCCACTCCTTCATCTGGCGCATGACGAGAGAACGGGCGCGTGCCAGCCTCCCTCGGACGGTGGACTCGGTCAGGTTCAGGGCCTGGGCGATCTCCTCGTAGGACATGTCGTCGACCTCTCGGAGCACCCAGACGATGCGCAGCTCGGGCTGCACGGAGGCCAACAGGTCGGCCAGCGCCTCGATCTGGGCGTTGACCTCACTGGACTCGGCCGGGTCAGCGGTGCTGCTCGACGTCGTCTCCGCCATGGCGCTCGCGGTCTCCAGGTCCTCGGCGTCGTAGGCGTCGGTGGCCCGGCGCTGACGCTTGCGCGCCATGCTGGTGGCTTTGTTGGTGCAGATCCGCATGAGCCAGCCCCGGAAGGCTGCGGGCTCCCTGACGAGGTGAAGACTGCGCCAGGCCTGGATGAGGGTGTCCTGGACGATGTCCTCACTGTCGTGACGGTTGCGCACGATCATGTAGGCGGTGCGGAACAGGCGGCCCTGATAACGCTCGACGAGCTGCTCGAAGGCGTTGATGTCCCCGTCCTGGGCGCGCAGGACCAGGCAGCGGTCCTTGTCGGGCGACGCGCCGGACGAGGCGCTCGGTTGTGCGGCGTGGTCTGGACGCGGGCGAGGCGCCGCCGTGGCCTCGTCCCGCGTCTCACGCACCATCGCCGTTCCCGATGGTCGTGGGCGAGTGCTGCCCCGTGACGGTCTGCGAGACGCTGCGCTTGCTCGTGGAGCGCTCCAGCCCCACCAGGACGTCGACCTGCCGGGGGCGCGTGCCCAGGGACGTGGTCACGTCATCCTCGAGCCGGCCCCTGAGCTCCGCCACGGCCCATGCGACCTCGCAGTCCTGGGACACGGTGGCGTCCGCCTGCACCCAGAGGCTGCTCGGGGAACCGGTGACCCACACGGCGCACTGCTCCACCCCGGGGACGTCCTCGGCCCGCTCGGACAGGGCCTGTGACAGGACCTCGGGGGCGACGGTGGCCATGAGGACTCCCTCGGAGTCGCTGAGCCTCAGGGGAGAGGCGGCCGCCTTGCGGGGGATCTGCATGGCGAGTAGGACCAACCCGGCGATGACGGCGAGCACGGAGACCAGCGCGGCCACCGGCAGGAGCCAGTGCGCCTGGGCTGCGATGAGGCTGCCGACTCGGTCCTGCGCCGTGGCCAGGTAGGGGGCGGCATCGGGCCAGGACCGACCGGCACTAAGGCCGGAGGCCAGGACCCAGGATGACGCTGCCGCGATGAGAAGCCCGCAGCCGGCCAGGGCCGTCCGGTTGAGGACACCAGAAACTGAACGCATGGTCGTATCTCCTTCAGCTCGTGCGCTTGATCCGCACGCGGCTGCGCGTGATGCCCGCGGGCTGGAGCGTCTCCAGGGCCTCGTCGGTCGTCTTACGGGCGGCTTCCTGCACCGGCTCGAGGTCGTCCAGGACACTGAGGACGACGACGTCGACCCGGGAGCGACGGGTGGTGACGGTGGCGGAGTGGACGCCGCCGATCTGCTCGACCTGGGTCCTCACCAGGCTGGCCAGGTCACGGCGCCTCACCGCGGTCTGGCCTGGGACGGTGTCGGGGAGGAGCGCGACGCGCTCGGGCAGCCCCGGCCACAGGGCCGCGAGGATCATGGCCAGGGCGCAGGCGGCGGCGATCCCGGCGGCGGCGAGCACCGCGACGGAGCCGAGGGTGGCAGAGCCGATGGTGTCGAGCGTGGTGACGGTGCGGTCCGGCCAGGTGCCGGTGAAAATCCGGTGCCCCGCCAGCCAGGCCCCCAGGCCTCCGGCCGTGAGCAGCAGCAGTGCCAGGATGACACTGGGGGTGCTGCGAGAGGGGCGACGAATGAGTTTCGGGACGGGTGTTCTCATTTCAGGCTCTTCCTGACGTGGCTGCTCGGATTGAGCCAGGAGATCTCGATGGTGATCTTGCCGACGCTCAGCCCGGTGAGGTGCTCGACGCGGCCGCGCACGTGGGCGCGCAGATCGTCGACGGTGGAGGACAGTGGCGTGGGAAAGACCAGGCCGAGGTCCAGGTGGAGGACGGCGACCTGCCCGTAGAGCTCGCACTGGGCCTCCGGCCGGGAGGCGAAGTTGCGGCGGGCGCCGATTCCCAGGAGCCCCCCGGCGTTGGAGCCGACGTTGCCGGTCTCATAGGCGGCCTGGGCGGCGATCTGGGCGACGACCTTGGCCGGAATGGTGGTGGTGCCGCGCTGCTCCCAGGAGGAGTCCTTGTCCTGGGCGGGTCCCGGCTGCGTGATGGCGGGCTGGGTAGCGGTCGCCATCGTCACTTCTTTCGCCGATCCAGGATGCTGTGGACATCGACCCGGCCCTCCAGGTAGAGACCCACCCCCAGTCCGGCCGCGCCGCACAGGGCCACCAGGACGAAGTCGGCGAAAGAGCCGAAGGCGAGAATGGTGCCAAGGAACAGGCCCACCAGGAGGGCCAGGTACGTTGTCTTCATTGAGAGCTCCTCAGATCAGGGCGTCAGGATGGGTCACTTAAGGTCGGCGGCCTCGGAGCTGCCGGAGTCGTCGTCGGGCAGGTGGACGTCGGTGACGTTGATGTTGACCTCGACGACCTCCAGGCCGGTGGTGCCCTCGATCTGCTCGATGATGTTGCGGCGGATGGCGTCGGAGACCTCGACGATGGAGACACCGTACTCAACGACCACGGTGACCTCGACGGCGGCCTGGGTCTCGCCCTTCTGGACGCTGATGCCGCCGGCGACGTTGGTCTGGGCGTTGGGGATGCGGTCGGTCACGGCGCTGAAGGCGCGGCGAACGGCGTTGCCCATGTCGTAGACGCCGGGCACCTCACGAGCAGCCATGCCGGCGATCTTGGCGACGACGTTCTCCTCGATGGTGGTCACGCCGTGCGAGGTCTGGAGGGGGCCGCGGGGGGTCTTGTCCTCCTCGGCCTGCTCGTTGCGCTCGCGCTGCTGACCGGTCTGGGGGATGGCGTTGTTGCTCATTGGAGCCTCTTTCGTTGATCCGTGAATGGATGGTGACGGGATGTGTGGTGCGCGGCCCAGCAGCTGGTCCGTCACGGCGCCGTAGTGGCTGCCCGGCCGGCTCGTATGAGTGGCCGACGTGACTGACTGGTCTCGCTACCCGTCTTGATTGCCGCGCTGTAGGTAGGACGCCGCAGGCCGGGGAATCCTCACGACCTCGCGTCATGGCTTGCGTCACAAAAATTGAAGCGGGTTCCGGGGAGGCGGTGAGTGCCTCTGCGGAACCCGCTTCAGGGCGCTGAAGGGTTACTTGCGCCCGGTGACGCCCAGGTAGACGGAGATCGCCACGATGGCGGCGACGAGGGACAGGGCCCAGCGGATCCAGTCGAAGCCGTTGGTGTGGGCGACGCCGAAGACGCTGGCGATCGCACCCCCGACGAGTGCGCCCACGGCGCCCAGCACGATGGTCCACAGGATCGAGATGTTCTGCTCGCCGCGCATGACGAGGCGGGCGAGGGCGCCGAGCACGGCGCCGGCGATGATCATTCCGATGAATGACAGCAGCATGATGTCTTCCTCCGAGAAGGTCTGATGAGGTGGAGACTTTCTCCAGCCGGACGTATGAACGTCCTGGCAGCGTGTCAGCCAGTTATGAGACGGGAGACAACGCTGTCTGATAGACGCCATGGAAGCGTCAATCATCACGGGCCGAGCGTGTGGTGTGCGTTACGTCGTCGTGGGGGCGGGGTGCTCCTCGGTGGTGAGCTCGGGTGCGGTGAAGCTGCGCACCTGGGCGGCGTCGGCACTGATGAGCGTGGGGGAGTCCACCTGCTCCCCGAGGGTCTCCAGGGAGCGAGCGGTCACCAGGAGCCGGTTCTCCATGGAGCCGACCGCCTTGTTGTAGGCGGTGACGCTGCGCCGCAGTGCCCCACCCAGCGCGTCGAGGTGACCGGCGACGGTCCCTAGCCGCTCGTAGAGGGTGCGGCCGAGCTCCAGCAGCTCGCGGGCGTCGTCGTTGACGGCGGTGCGGGCCCAGGCCGTGGCGCAGGTGCGCAGCAGGGTCAGCAGCGACACGGGTGAGGCCAGGGCGACGCCGCGCCCCAGCGCGTGCTCCAGGAGCGCGGGGTCCGCCTCCAGGGCGGCCGAGAGCACCGCCTCCGCCGGGACGAAGAGGACCACGAGCTCGGGGGAGTCCCCCAGTGCCCGGTCGTAGCGGCGCGCGGCGAGCTGGTCGACGTGCCCGCGTAGCGCCCTGGCATGAGCCTCCAGAAGCTGCCCGCGCCGTTGCTCGTCCTCGGGGCCGGAGCCCTGGACGGCGGTGGCCGCCAGGTAGGAGTCCATGGGCGCCTTGGCGTCCACGGCCAGGTAGCCCTCCCCGGGCAGGTGGACGACGACGTCTGGCCGGGAGCGGCCGGCAGCCCCCTCACCAGCGGCCGAGCCCACTGTGCCCACTGAGCCCACTGCGCCCGGTGCGCCGGCCGGGCCACCGCGCCGCTGGACCAGCGCCCCGATGGTGCGCTGCTCGGAGAAGTCCACGTGCCGCATCATCCCGGAGGCCTCCAGGACCCGGGCCAGCTCGACCTCACCCCACATGCCGCGTGCCGAGCGTGAGCGCAGCGCCCCCTCCAAGGATGCCGTGGAGCGGGCCAGGTCCTGCTCGCGCAGGGCGGTGGCCCGCAGCTGCTCGGCCAGGGCCGCGTGCTGCTCGGCCCGCTGCTTCTCCAAGGACTCCACCCGGGCCCCCACCTGCTCCAGCTGGCTGCGCACGGGTGCGAGCGCCCGCAGCACGGAGCCGTCCCGCTCGGCGCGCTCCTCGGCCACCTGGGTGCGTGAGGACAGCTCCTCGGCCCGGGCTTGCCACTGGGCGGCCTGCGCCCGCAGCTCGGCCACCTGCTCGCCGGCCGACTGGTGCGCGGTGGTGCGCCGGGCGAGCGCGCCGAGGTAGCCGATGACCACCCCGATCACCAGGCCGACGAGGAGCAGCAGGATGGGAAGCAGGACCGCTGAGGAGCTCATGAACCGATGGTGCCCCAGGGGTGTGACATCTATTCGGTGCCCTGAAGCCCCACGGACAGTCCCCACGAAGCCCCGCCGCCTCCCTGTCCGTCGGCTCGGTCTGCCGGCCCGGTCTGGTCCGGCGTCGTCGGGCACGTTTTTCCCAAGGCATGTGCCAACCGACCGGGCGGACCTGGGGCAACAGTCCTGCGTCCCGCTCGAGCCCGCCCGCACAAGCGGGGAGGAGACTAAGAGCACTGCCCTTCTGCCACCCCCGGATGATGGGTATCTGAGCAGGTGGTGCCATGCTTGTCGGACGTGAGCCTCTTGCGCAGCATCCCGCTGACCAGCCTGAGAACGATCGCGGTCGTGCTGGTCCTTGCCGTTGTGACTACCGTCGTCGCGGCAGTCCTCCTGCCGCGAACTGTTCCGGCCGCCGCGGGCGCCTCCAGCGCAGACGAGCCCACCCAGCCTACCCGCCCCGCGCTGCGCACGGTGCTGCGGGGCATCGGCCGCTATACGGCGCGCATCGTCATGGTGGGCGTGCCGGTACTGCTCGTTGTGGTGCTTGGGGGCCTGCTCATCAACCGGCCCATGCACTACGTGCGCACCGTCGGCGACCTTGCGAAGGCCGCCGCCCCTCGCACCCAGGCCAACTCGCGCATCGAGTCCCCGCCGAAGTCCTCCGCTTTCGGTACCGCCCCGGCCTCGGCCTGGAAGGCATCCTTCCACGACGTCGGCGACGGCTCGCAGGAGGCCACCTGGACCGGCCCGGTCAGCGGCATCAAGCTGCCGGTGCGCGTCGTCCTGCCGGCGGGCTACCGGCCCGACGACGGCCGCACCTACAACGTCCTCGAGGGGCTCCACGGCTGGGTCGGCGACCCGCAGTCCCTGGTGACGGGCATCGCCTCACCCCAGCGGCTCCAGGAGGCGATCGACGCCGGCCGTATCCCGCCGTCGATCCTGGTGTTCCCCTCGCTCAACGTGGACGGCGGCCAGCCCGACTGCGTCAACATCGCCGGCCGCCCGGCCGTGGGAACCTGGACCGCGGAGGAGATTCCCCGCATGATCCAGGCGACCTTCCCCAACGTCACCACGCAGCGGGCCGGCTGGATGATCATGGGGATCTCGGCGGGCGCCTACTGCGCGGCGCGGACCGCCTACGACGTCCCGCAGCGCTTCGGCGCGGTGGGCGTCATGTCCTCCTACGACCTGCCCGGTGAGGGCTCGCTGGCGCACAGCGGTCGGGAGCTCCAGGCGCAGAACGGGCTGTCCACCATGCTGGGAAAGCGCAAGCCCGACGGCATGCGCTTCTACGTCCTGGGGGCCCAGGACGACCCCTACGGCACGGCCCGAACCGCCTGGAGCATGGATGAGGTGGTGCGGAAACCGGATTCGGTGACGGTTGATACCCCGAGTACCGGCGGACATTCCTGGACCCTGTGGAGCGGTCACTTCCCGTCGCTGCTGACGTGGTGGGGCTCGGACCCGGCCGTGTTCACGGCGGCCGGCCTTCCTGCGCCTCAGGGCGATACGAGGGCCAAGGCCACCACCGATGGCGTGAAGCCCCTGTCGGAGACGTCCAAGGAACAGCGCGCGGCGAAGTCGGTCTCCTCGGTGCGTGCCAAGCCCTTCGAGATCAACGGCCTGGGCACGATGATCGTGGCCGTGGTCGTCTCGCTGGGGGCGCTGGGCGTCGTCTTGTTCTGGTCGCCCCGCTGGGGCCGACGGCGTGACGGCGGCAGGCCGTCGGCGGCGCGGCTGGGCGGCACGATCCTGGGGCGCGTCGTGGTGATCGTGGTGGCGGCGGGCCTGGTTGCGGTGACGGTGGGGATCGGGGCCAATGCCAGTGGAGGCTTCTACACCTCGTGGGGTGATCTGTGGGCATCGGTCCGGACGAGCGAGCTCCCCGGGAAGTGAGTGGGGCGGCCGACGGCGTGACCCGGCCCGGGGGCGCCGTCGGGGCGGACAGTGTCACAGGGGCCGTCTAAACTCTGCTGCGTGGCACTTACCATCGGAATCGTCGGACTGCCCAACGTCGGCAAGTCCACCCT
>ERZ772921.1122-NODE-1122-length-15902-cov-2.988263_pt1 | contig 15902 bp, 14 predicted proteins | sample MGYA00512117_ERZ772921 | MGnify/ENA primary metagenome ERZ772921 (study PRJEB29015, sample SAMEA2737944) | human oral metagenome | biome: human oral; feature: human-associated habitat; material: dental | place: China | collected 2150 ... | reverse complement strand
TCGGGACGACGAGGCCGAAGGTTCAAATCCTGTCACCCCGACCAGAGGGCCTTCGTCAACTCAGCTGCTGCACGCCACGCGACACGGTTCGGCATGACCGAGGTCAGGAGGGAAACGGCGCATCCACGCTGCCCCCTGTCACTTGCTCCACGGCCAAAACTTCTAATTGTGCACGAATCATGGGCAATGAACACCCCACCGGCCCGTCGCATTTGGTCCCGTTGCGGCTTCTGCAACAATGGGTTGCAGCCGGATCGCTGGCGACTACTTCGCCTCGGGGTGGCGGCAGCGATTAGTTGTCGACCGACACGAGTTGTGTCAAGGGAGAAGAATTGTGGTTTCCGAGTGGCGGGTCGGAGTCAGCGATGTTGGAATTCTGGTGAGCAGGATTTTTGATTCGACGCGCGACAGCGCACTGGTGGTGGTGTCGCCCGCCAGCGACACGAACCGGCCCCGGATCGATTCCAAGCTACTGGCCCAGCACCTAGCTCCCGGAACTGAATTGGCCGTCCTTGATTCCATGACTGCTTCCGAACGACTATCGGACACCGTGGATCCACAATTCCAGGTTTATGGTGGCGGTATCCGTGTGATTCTCGCGGGGGCGGCCAGGACCGACCATTGGCGACGGCACCGGTTATTCCGGGTCTATCCGGGAGACGACGCCGACAGTGCCTGCCTTGAAATAGCGGATTACGTCAAGTCCCACCAAGGAATCGGTGGCCCGCGCCAGGTCGGGACCAGCACCCCCCAGCAGGCCCTGTCCGAGGATCAAATGGCCGCCCTCAACCGGTTCAGATCCTCCCTCGACGTCACGCCACCTTCCCCCGCCCGGGCCTCGAAGGCCCCGAAACCGGGACCACCGAGTTCGCGCGCCCCGAAACCGGGACCGGCCCCCAAGCCGGGACCCCACCACCCGGCCAGCGCGCCGCCCACACCCGCCCCGGTCGCCCCCACACCCTCCGCGCCAGCCGTCGCGGGACTCAGCGCAACCGAGCTGAAAAACCTGCTGGACACCCAGACGGAACGGATTGCCAACAAGCTTCGCAGCTCCATAATCGACGACCTCATGCTGCTCCTCGACAGCGATCACGAATCCTTGGCCAGGGAACGTTCCCGCGCCGACGCGGCGGAGGAGGAGCTGGATCACCTGCGCCGCAGAATGACCGATCAGGAGGAACGCCGCGGATATCCCCGGGTCTACAGCGATCCGGAAAAACAATTCCGCTGGGAAGTGGAATACGAATGGCTGACCGGAAATCCGGAGGAGGAACGCGGGGAATCGCTGAACTCCTACATAATCGGCGAGGGATTCCTAGACTCCATGGAAGCGGAGCTTTTGCGCGGCAGGGCGAAGATCATTCAGGTCGTGGTCGACATTCTATCCGGCCACGCCTGGGACCGGAGAAAAACCCACCAATTCATCATTCCGGGCAAGTCGGTGATCCAGAAGGCCATTCCCGAGGGCGCCGTTCCGTGGCGGACATACGTGAAACGCGGGGCGCCCGGAGCTGCACGGTTGACCTGGTGGCAGTACCCGGACGGCACCATCGAACTGGTCCACGTCGGCCACCACGACGACCTGCTGCGGTAGAAACCTCAGTTCGCGGGCGCGACGTGGATCGCCTCGGCTATCGGCGCGCTGAGCTCGATCTCGATTCCCTCGTGGCCGATGGTCATCAGCCCCATCCCGGACAGCCCGGACAGCACCTCCAGTCGCGTCCCGATGGCTATGCCGCGTTCCGCGAGGAACCGGAGAATCTCCGGGTTGGAGTCCGAGACCCGCACCACCCGCACCTTGGCGCCCGCTGTGGTGTGCGCGATCAGCACCACCTCCGGGTGGTTGGTGTTGCTGCTCCTCGGGATCGGGTCGCCGTGCGGGTCCGCGTCCGGGTGGCCGAGGACCTCGTCCATCCGGTCGACCAGCTCCTCGGAGGCGGCGTGCTCAAGCCGGTCTGCCTCGTCGTGGACCTGGTCCCAGGGCATGCCCAGTGACGTGACCAGGTAGGTTTCGATGATGCGGTGACGCCGCACCACCGCCCGCCCGATCCGTTCCCCCTCCTCGGTCAGTTCGATGTTGCCGTAGGGGCGGTACTTGATCATTCCCTCCCTGGCCAGGCGCTTCAGACTGGCCGAGACCGTGGAGGGGGTGACGCCGAGGGCGGCTGCCAGGTCGGTGGTGTTCGGGCGGCGTCCGTCGTCGGGCCATTCGCAGGCCTTCCAGATCAGCGCGAGGTAGTCCTCCGTGACCCGGGTCACGTCAGCGCCGTTGGCCGTCATCATTCCTTCTTCCGGGTGGGTCGTCCTGCCGGAGGCTGTCACCGCCCCCTGCAGGCTGTTCGCCGCGGGCCGTGATTCTCCACCCGCGTTGACGATTCTTCCCGAAACGGCGACGGGTCTCAACAGGGCACCGGGTGTCGCAAAAGGTGTGGTCAGACACACTTTCAGTTACCCGTGGACACACCAGGACCGGCGGGTTCACAGTGGTTCCACGAGCTGGATTTCCCCGGGAAACGAGGTCATCGCAACTCAATTCTCACAGGAACCCTGGAAGGTCTGACGATGTCTCTCTGGTCCATCTGGGTGGTCGGATTCGGTGTGTCCGCCGACGCCTTCGCCGCCTCGCTCACCAGCGGCGTGAAAATGGGCCGCTTCAACTACCGGCACGCCCTGGTCGTCGCCCTCACCTTCGCGGGTTTCCAGGCCGCGATGCCGCTGCTCGGATGGCTGCTGGCCGCCAACTTCACCAGCCTCCTCGACCCCTTCGACCACTGGATCGCCTTCGCGCTGCTCGCGATCATCGGCGGCAAGATGGCCTGGGAGGCGTTCCAGGCCGATGAGAACGAAGACGACGACGGCCAGAGAAGCAGGCTCGACCTGCGTCGCCTGCTGATCCTGGGGGTCGCGACCAGCATCGACGCGGCGGCCGTCGGGGTGTCCTTCGCGATGCTGGAGATCTCCATCCTCCTGGCGATCCTCTGCATCGGCCTGATAACGCTGGTGACCTCGTTCGCCGCGGTTGGGATCGGGCACCGGATCGGGGTTAGGTTCCGCAGGCCCGCCGAGTTCCTGGGCGGCGTGGTGCTGATCATCATCGGGGCCCGCATCCTGCTGGAGGGGCTCGGCCTGCTGTAACCGGTTCCGCGGCCCCACGGCCGGGGCGCGCAATCCGGCCTCCCGCATCTGGTCAAACCTTCAGCAAGGGATACGCTGGCGCCGTCGTCACGCATCGGCCCCGACCCGTGAAGGAGCGCCATGGAACGCAACACCGAGTTGTTGCTCCGGGTTGCGCGCATGTACTACATCCAGTCCGAGACCATGGAGGCGATCGCCCACCACATGGGGGTTTCCCGTTCGACGGTGTCGCGGCTGCTGAAGGAGGCCAAGGACCGGGGGTTGGTGCGCATCACCATCACTGACCCCGACCGCCCCATGACCCGCCTGGCCGAGATCTTCCACAGGAACTTCCGCGTGCAGGCGCACCTGGTCGACGTCCGCCCCGGATCCAGCTACGTGCTGCGCCTCGAACAGGTCGCGAAGGTCGCCGCCCGGCTCCTCGACGAGATCGTCACCGACAACGATGTCATCGGGGTGGCGTGGGGAACCACCGTCTCCGCGATCGCCCAGCACCTGCGACCCCACGACCTGAACGGGGTGCTCGTCGTCAGCCTCAACGGCGGCGCCAACCAGCGCACGACGGGGCTTCCCTACGTCGGTTCCATCCTGCAACGCTTCGCCGCCGCGTTCCACGGCGAGGAACAGTTCCTGGCGCTGCCGGCCTTCTTCGACAACCCGGGCACCCGCACCGCCATGTGGGCGGAACGCTCCACCCGCCACATGCTCCAGGTGCGGGCCTCCTGCACGAAGGCGATCTTCGGGGTGGGAGGGCTCGGCGCCGACCTGCAGTCGCACGTGTACTCCGCCAACTACCTAGACGACTCCGAACTGGCCTGCCTGAAATCGGAGGGTGTGGTGGGCGACGTCTGCACCGTGATGCTGCGGGCCGACGGGTCCTGGCGCGACCTTCCCATCAACTCCCGCGCCACCGGCATGACCCCGGCGGAGCTGCGAACCATTCCCCGTCGCATCTGCGTGGTCAGCGGGACGGGCAAGGCGGTGCCGGTGCTGGGTGCGCTGCGCGCCGGGGTCGCGACGGATCTGGTGATCGACGAGGAAACCGCCCGCGCGGTATTGCACGAGATGCGCCCCGGGCTGCACTTCGACTAGATCCTCCGGACAGTTGATTCCCGTTTCTGGTTCGGATGCGCTTCGTGAACCTCATAGGCTGTCCTCATGACTGATCTGCTCGTCACCACCCTGGACGACGGGGTCGCGACTCTCACCCTCAACCGTCCCAACGCCATAAACTCCCTCAACCTGGAGATGCTCCAGACAGCAAGCGAACTCCTCACCTCGTGGGCCCACGACGACTCGGTGCGGGAGGTGGTGCTCCGCGGCGAGGGAACGCGCGGGTTCAGCGCGGGCGCTGATGTGCGGGAGTTGTCGCAGGCTGTCAGCGACAGGGGGCCCTGGCTGCGGTTCCTGGAGGTCGAGTACCTGCTCGACCTGATCGTCGCCCAGTTCCCCAAACACATCACCGCCCACCTCAACGGCATCACCATGGGCGGCGGCCTGGGTCTGACGGTCAACGCCGACCGGCGAATAGTCGATTCGTCGACGCTGATGGCAATGCCGGAGACGAAAATCGGTTTCTTCCCGGACGCGGGTGTCATGTACTGGCTGGCGCGAGCGGGAGCGCTGGGCACCCACATGGCGCTGACCTCCGGCACGGTCGGCGGGGGCGACGCCTTGCGCATCAACCTGGCCGACGAGTCGGCCGACGGTGACCTGCCCACCCCGCTGTCGGAGGCCGTCTGGATCCAGGAGTGCTACACCGGCGATGACCCGGTGGAGATCGCACGCCGGCTCGAGGAACACCCCGACCCGGCCGCCCAGCAGGCGGGCCGCGAGCTGCGGGCCCGCTCACCGTTCGCGGTTCACGTCGCGCTGCGGGCGCTGCGCCGCGCCGCCACCCTCGAACTGAACGGGGTGCTGCACCAGGACCTGCGACTCGCGGAGCACATGATTCCCGTCGATTTCGTCGAGGGCGTGCGCGCGCTCCTGATCGACAAGGACAACCAGCCCGCCTGGCGCTACGCCACCCTGGAGGACGTGCCCGCACGGGTCGTCGACGAGGTCTTCTCCTACTGACGGGAAAACCTTCACGGAGTACCACCGTGGCCTCTTGATGGCTAGGCTCGTGTCCCATGAGCGATGACCAGTCCCGCAATCCCGGCCTGCCCGCCCGCGACGGCTCCACCGACCCGTGGCTGTGGCTCGAGGACGTGACCGGCGATGACGCGCTGGAATGGGTGCGCGAGCACAACGCGCGCGCCGAGCAGGAACTCGACGCGGACGGCGAGGTGTCGGCCCTGGCGGCGGAACTGAAGGCGATCCTCGACTCCCCGGCGAACATCCCGAACGTGGTGCGCCGCGGCGACCGGCTGTACAACTTCTGGACCGACGCGGAGCATCCGCGGGGGCTGTGGCGGCGCACGTCGCTGGACTCGTACCGCACCGAGGAACCCGACTGGGAGGTGTTGATCGACGTCGACGCCCTCAACGCGGCGGAGCAGGAGGACTGGGTGTGGCACGGCGCCACCGTGCTGCGCCCTGAGGACGGCCAGCCGTGGCGGCACGCCCTGGTCGCCCTGTCCCACGGTGGTTCCGACGCGGACGTAACCCGCGAGTTCGATCTGGTAACCAAACGGTTCGTGCCCGCCTCCGAGGGCGGGTTCGAACGGCCCGCCGCGAAGGGCAGCCTCAGCTGGATCGACTCCGACACGGTGTTCGTCGCCACCGATTTTGGACCCGAGAGCGTCAGCAGCTCCGGGTATCCGCTGCAGGTGCGTCGCTGGCACCGGGGAATGCCGATGCCGGAGGCGGATCTCGTCTACCAGGGCGAACCGACGGACATGCAGGTCGGCGCGGGTCGCGATCACGTGCCGGATTTCGTGCGCGACTGGGTCTACCGGGTCCGCGGCTTCTACGACTACGACCTGTTCCTGTTGAACCCCGACGACTCGCTGAGTCTGATCGACGTCCCCTCCGACTGCACGGCCGCGCCCCACCGCGATCTGCTGCTGCTCACGCCCCGCACCGACTGGGAGGTCGACGACGTGCTGGTGCCTGCGGGGTCCCTCGCCGTGGCGCGGCTGGAGTCGTTCCTGCCCGGCTGGGAGGGCAAGGGCCCGCGCGTGCGGGTGTTGTTCGCCCCGTCGCAGTCGACGTCGATCGCGGACTTCTTCGTCACCCGCAACTTCATCGTGGTCACGGCCCAGGAGGACGTACGCACCTACCTGCTGGTGTTCCACCACGACGGCGAACAGTGGCAGTCGCGCCGCATCCACCGCGACCTGCCGGGCACGGTGTGGGCGTCGGCCGTCGACGACGTCGAGGGCGACGAGCTGTGGATCACGGCCACGGGTTTCCTCCAGCCGTCGACGCTGTACCTGGGCGACCTGGCGCCCCTGCTGGAGGGCGGGGATCCGTCGCCGCTGGTGAGGATGAAGGCGGAGCCGTCGCACTTCGATGTCACTGGCCTCGAGGTGAGCCAGCACTTCGCGATCAGCGACGACGGCACACGCGTGCCGTACTTCCAGATCGGTCGCACCGACCTGCCCCCGGCCGGGGAGAACCCGACCCTGCTGGGAGGGTATGGCGGTTTCGAGGTGTCGATGTCGCCGCAGTACGGGCCGATGACGGGCAAGGCGTGGCTGGAACGGGGCGGCACCCACGTGGTCGCGAACATCCGAGGCGGCGGCGAGTACGGCCCGGCCTGGCACCAGGCCGCGCTGAAGGAGCGCCGGCACCGCGCCTACGAGGATTTCGCGGCGGTCGCGCGGGATCTCGTCGCCCGGGGCGTGACCACCCGGGAGCGCCTGGCGTGCCTGGGCGGGTCGAACGGCGGCCTGCTCACGGGCAACATGCTCACCCAGTACTCGGGCCTGTTCGGGGCGGTGGTGATCCAGGTTCCGCTGCTCGACATGCGCCGCTACACGAAACTCCTGGCCGGGGCGTCGTGGATCGCCGAGTACGGAGATCCCGACACCGACGACTGGGACTACATCCGCACCTTCAGTCCCTACCACCTCCTGGAGGAATCGGCGGACTATCCGGCGACGCTGGTGACCACCTCCACCCGCGACGATCGTGTCCACCCGGGCCACGCCCGCAAGTTCACGGCGGCCCTGGAGGCCATCGGCGCCGACGTCCGCTACTGGGAGAACACGGAGGGCGGCCACGGAGGGGCGGCCGACAACGCCCAACGCGCCTGGATGAACGCCCTGATCTGGACCTTCCTCCACCGCACCATAGGCCGCTGACCGGCACCACGAAACCCGATACCCACCCCACCACGCCCGCGACCCTCACCAAGGCGGCGGCTACCGATGTTCTCAGCGTTTCCGCCCGTTGGGGTCCCACTTGGCGGGGCGTCGGATCTTCCGCCTGCCCTCCGACACCACCTCGGGGAGCAGCGAGGCACGGATGCGGCTCTCGTAAATTTCGAAGGATCTCGGCATGAGTTGTCTCAATTCGCTGGATTTGCGACGCGGCGGGAAAGCAGCCGTGATGAACAGGTCAGGTTTCATCAACTGGGCCACACGGATGGCTGGCGACAAGTCTGAATCCGCGCTCACGACGAGGGCAGAATCCATGGCATTGGATGCGACGTCCCGGACCAGGTGCACCGCGATGTTGACGTCGGTTTCTTTTTCCTCGTAGTCCGTCCATCTCGCCCCACAGGACCGGCATCGGCGAGGTTTCTTCTGGTACCTGCCTTCGATGATCTGAACCCGCTGGGGATACTTCGTTTCCAAGGCTTGGTGGTATGTCTGCTGCCTGGCAAGAGCATCCCGCTGCCCACAGACCGGAGCGGTGAAGTAGCGAACGGCAACCAGTTGGCTCCTGGGTCGCAGTTTTTCGGCAAGTGCCACGAGGTCGAGCCAAAGCCAACGGCACTGCGCTGCTTCGTGCAGCCCGTGGTACAGATTGAATCCGTCCACATAGACGATGAGGCGATCCATGAGGTTTCCCGCGAGATTGGTTGTGCAGCACCCTACAAGTGCACTACCATCGTGTCCATCCCCCCCCGGTGCGTTTGAGCTACCGGGCCAACGGCCCCATGCGGGGCCGTTTTTGTTTCACCCCGCAACTCCCGCGACCCTCACCAGAGCGGCTGCCACCGCACCCAGTACCACGACCAGCAGGAACGGAGCACGCAACCGCAGGGCCACCACCGCGACCACCAGCGACGCCAGCCGCGCGTCGACGGTGACGACACTGCCCGTGGTGAAGGTGGAGATCCCGATCAGCCCGGCCAGCACCCCGACGGTCATGCCGGCCATGGTCAGCACGGTGCGTTCGTCGTCGAGGAGACGACGCGGCACCAGCAGGCCCGCCAGTTTGGTCGCGAAACACGCCAGCGACGCGACCAGCACCCAGCCCCACATCACCGCGCCCCCTCATCCCTGGAGGACTGATCCCGGCGGGCGGTGCGCCGACGCTGAAGCAAGGTGGCACCACCGCCAACCACGACGGCCGCCAGGATCGGCAACCCGGCGGGAAACACCGGCACCAACACCACCGTCACCGCGGCCGCGGCGATCGCCGTGGCCACCGCATCACGCGCCACCAGGCGGGGCCACAGCAGCCCACAGAAGGCAGCCAGGGCGGCGCCGTCGAGCCCCCAGGCCTTCGGGTCGCCCAGCAGGTTGCCCAGCAGCGCCCCGACCAGGGTCATCGCATTCCACAGCGCGAACACCCCGGCTCCGGTGACCCAGAACCCCAGCCTCCGCAGTCGCCGATCCGACTGGGCCGCGGCCACCGCGGTCGACTCGTCGGTGGTGACGTGCGCCATCAGGAGACGCCGTACCCCGCGGGGATGGAACCACGAGTTCACCTGCATCACGTAGACGGCGTTGCGCAGCCCGACGAGCAGGGCCGCCCCGGCGGCGGGCAGCCCACCACTCGCCAGCGTGCCGACGAAGGCGAACTGCGACCCACCCGTGTACATCAGCAGGCTCAACACCATCGCCTGCCAGACATCGAGCCCCGCGGCGACGGCCAATGCCCCGAAGGACACCCCGTAGGCCCCCGTCGCGACGCTTACGGAAAGCGCCATCCGCCACGTGGCGGAGGTTTCCGCGGTCAAGGATTCCCGCCCGTGATCCCTGCAACGAGACCACGTGCCGCCTTCTCACCGAGGTCGACCACCACGTCGACGGGCATGCCCGAGTCGAGCTGCCGGAACCCCGCCTCCAGCAGGCCGCGGGTCAGCCCGGCCGCCACCCGCAGCTGCACCGGGTCGTGGACGAGGGCCGCCCACGCCTGGGCGATCGAGTCGCGCATGACGGCGTGGGAGTCGTCCATCACCTTCGCGGTGGCGGGCGACGGCGTGATGGAACGGCTCAACCCCATCAGCCAGCCGTGCCCGGTGCGGGCCGCCTGCTGCAGGTTCGCGCGGACCCACACGACGATGCGTTCGGCGGGCTCCTCGACGGCCTCCAGCTCGGCGGCGACCGCGTCGATCCAGGCCGGCAGATGACGTGCCAGGACCAGGCCACGCAGGTCATCCACGGAATCGACATAACGATAAATACTGTTGCGGGCAATTCCGGCGGCTGCGGTCACGGCGCCGGCGGTCAGCTTCTCGGGCTCGCCGGAACGCATGATCTCCTCAGCGGCGTCGATCAGCCGACGCTGAACCATCGCACGGTGTTGGGCAACGGTGGGGGCTGCGATCTTCGGCACTCGAATCCTTCCTGACTCCTTGGCGACCAATACTAGATCTTGGTCGCGAAACCGCACCAGACCCGCCCACCTTCCACGGGCATCTACACTGGATCGGCACCACGACGACCCGAGGGGGATCATGACCGTCCACGAGCTCATCATCATCGGCTCCGGCCCTGCCGGATACACCGCTGCCATCTACGCGGCCCGCGCCGCGCTGAAACCCGTCGTGTTCGAGGGCGCCCTCGACAGCGGCGGCGCGCTGATGAACACCACCGAGGTGGAGAACTTCCCCGGGTTCCCCGACGGCGTGATGGGCCCCGACCTGATGGGCCAGATGCGTTCCCAGGCGGAGAGGTTCGGGGCGAAGCTGGTCACCGACGACGCCGAGGCCGTCGACCTGACCGGCGAGGTCAAGAAGGTCACCGACTCCGCGGGCAAGGTCTGGGAGGCGAGGGCGGGGATCCTGGCCATGGGATCCGGGTACCGCAAGCTGGGCGTCGACGGGGAGGAGCGGCTCTCGGGCCGCGGCGTCTCCTGGTGCGCCACCTGCGACGGTGCCTTCTTCCGCGACAAGCCCATAGCCGTGATCGGCGGCGGGGACTCCGCGGTGGAGGAGGCCACCTTCCTGACCCGTTTCGGTTCCCGCGTCACCCTCGTGCACCGGCGCGACGAGCTGCGCGCATCGAAGGCCATGGCCTCCCGCGCCGAGAAGGACCCGAAACTGGACTTCGCGTGGAACTCGGTGGTGGAATCCATCAACGGGGATGCGCGGGTGGAGTCCGTCACCCTGCGCGACACGGTGACGGGGGAAACCCGCAGCCTGGAGGTCTCCGGGGTGTTCGTCGCCATCGGCCACGACCCGCGCAGCGCGCTGGTCAAGGGGCAGGTGGAGCTCGACGAGGCGGGCTACGTGAAGGTCGCAGCCGGCTCCCAAGCGACGAACCTCCCGGGCGTGTTCGCCTGCGGCGACCTGGTGGACCACACCTACCGCCAGGCCATCACGGCAGCCGGCTCCGGCTGCCAGGCCGCCCTCGACGCCGAACGCTGGCTGGCAGCGAACGAGGCGTGATCGTAGACTCGCCACGGAGAACAAGGAGTGTGAAATGGCCGTTGTCGATGTGACCGAGGCGACCTTCGCCGACGAGGTGCTGCGTTCGCCGATACCGGTGGTGGTGGACTACTGGGCCACGTGGTGTGGCCCCTGCAAACAGATGGCACCCATCATCGAGGAACTCGCCCGCGACTACGAGGGCCGGGTGAAATTCGTGAAGCTCGACATCAATGCCGAGGTCGCGTTCGCCGCCGAGAAGGGCATCCTCAGCATCCCCACCCTGGAGTTCTACAAATCCGGACAGGTGGAGAAAAGCCTGTCCGGGGGCAAGTCCAAGAACGCACTCAAGAAGGCCGTCGACGAGCTCATCTGATGACCGGCCGTTTCCCGCGTTACGGCGAGGGCATGCCTCGCCGTAGCGCGAGCAGTCCCGATTCCCCCCTGGAACCGCCGTTCCCCGCACCCCGGAGAACGGCGGAGAGCGTCCCGACTCCTCCCAGGTTCACCGGACCACGCCGCAGCGCGGTCAGCCCCGAAAGCCCCGACACAACCACGGTTTTCCGGCGAATCACGGAACCGATCGCGCGTCGTTCGGCGGTTTCAGCGGAAACCCCCGCCAGGGATCCCGGTGAATGGCGCAACGTCCCGAGAGATGAGATCGACGCCAAGACACCGCAGCACCACATCCCACCCACCCCCGGATTCGCGAAGCTCATGGGGGTCGTCGCCTTGGTGGTGCTTCTCGTGATCGCGATCTGGGTGGGTATGAGCCTCAGCGGAATCGGAAGGCCCAGCGCGGATGCATCACCGGCCTGGGTTCTCAAGCTTCCGTCCCAGATCGCGGATTTCGCGCACGACGGGGTGAAGGAGTCCGATGCACCCGATGGCGAGGGAACAATCCTGCAGTCCAACTACTCCGACGGAAGCTCCAAGTTCACGCTGTTGTTGCAGCGCCCGGCACCGGATCTGAACTCCTACCTGTCCGAGTCCGGCATCACCAACGTCGCATCGGTGCACGACGCCTCGTGCGGCATCTACGAGAACCAGCAGAAACCGGTGTGCGCCCGGGTCATCGACAAGACGGTCATCATGGTCATGGGACTCAGTGGTCAGGACAACGAAACCTTGGCGGACCTGATTGGATCCGTCTACGACGCGGTGAAGAATCAGCGGTAGCTCCCGCGGTCGCGCACCGTGAGGCGGTTTCGAAGACTGCTTGGAGCGATCCAAACAGTCCTCGGTCCTGTTCCCGTTCCGCGGACTGAAGACGTCGGGAACATCAGCTGCCGGCACACCACTGTTCGCACTGGCGAACCGGCATGGAACCGTGTCGCTGGCAGGGCTGAGGTGCTGGCGCCATTCCCGGGACGGGATCAGAAGGCAAGACCCACGAGATCATGGCGGAGGGGTGAATCCTCGCGGAATCCGATGACGCCGTCGTCACCGCGGGTTCCCTGTGGGTCCCTGGACCGCGTCACCCGCATCTTCCAGAGCCATGAGGCCGAGGAATGCGCGTCGCATCCGAGGACCGCCGGCCTCGGCCCGGGAGAGGGAGGTAGTTTCCCGCTCGCTGTCACTCGCAGCCCGGGCGACGGTTCAGTCAACCGCTATCCCAACCCTGAGACGTCTCATTGCGCTTCCAGGACAAAATCCCTTGTCAACGGCCAGAGCACCAACCACCGCATCCCGTTTTATCGACTTACCGATCAAACTCTATGGCTCCTCATGAGAGGATTCTCAGGGCTCGACGGTGCGGCCGTCGATCACGGCCATGATCCGGTCGAGATCATCGGTGGATGCGAACTCGATGGTGATCCTGCCCTTGTTCCTACCGATGGCGACCTTCACCCGGGTGTCAAAGTGATCGGAGAGAAGCGCCGCGACGGCTGCTTCACGTTCTGACGGGAGCCTACGGACGCGGGGAGTGGGCTCCTCCTCGGTGGGGACGTTGCCGAGCCGAATGATCTCCTCGGTGCTGCGGACCGAAAGGCCCTCCGCGACGATCCGTTCTGCCAGCAGCTCCTGTGATCGTTGATTTGTCAATCCGAGCAGCGCACGCGCGTGGCCCGCGGAAAGAACCCCGGCCGCCACCTTCGTCTGCACGGTGGAGGGGAGGTTCAGCAGCCGCAGGGTGTTCGAGATCTGCGGACGGCTGCGATGAATCCGCTGGGAGAGTTCCTCCTTGGTGCAGTTGAAGTCGCCCAGGAGCTGTTGGTAGGCGAGGGCTTCCTCCAGGGGGTTGAGGTTGGCGCGGTGCAGGTTCTCCAGGAGCGCGTCGCGGAGGAGCGCGTCGTCGTCGGTCCCGCGGACGATGGCCGGGATCGTTTCCTTGCCCGCCATCTTGGAAGCGCGGAACCGACGCTCACCCATGATCAGCTCGAAGAGCTTGGGGGCCACTTCACGTACAACGACGGGCTGCAGCACGCCGAACTCGCCGATGGAGGCGGCCAGCTCGCTCAGGTCGTCCTCGTCAAAGACGTGACGCGGCTGCCGGGGATTGGGGACGATCTGGTCCAGCGGCAGCTCGACGAAATAGGAGCCGTCCCGGAGCCGGTCGGAGGGGGCTGTGGTGTCGCGGGTGTTCTCCTCGTCCGTCCGGGCGAAGAGGTCTCCCAGACCCTTCCCGAGGCCCACGTGTTGCTTTCCCCTGGCCATCAGGCGATTCCTTCCTCGTTCGTGGCGGCGCGGGCGATCTCCTCGGCGGCCTTGAGGTAGGCCACCGCACCGGGTGATTTGGGGTAATAGGTGAGGACGCTCTGCCCGTAGGATGGCGCCTCGGCGATTCGCACCGAGCGAGGGATCTCCACGTCAAGGGTTTCCTTTCCGAAGTGGGCCCGCACCTCACCCGCCACCTCGTGGGAGAGATTGGTGCGGTTGTCGAACATGGTGAGCAGCACCGTCGTTAGCTGCAAACGATCGTTCAGGTTCCCTTTGACCCGCTGAATGGTACGCATCAGCTGGGAGACTCCCTCAAGCGCGTAGTACTCGCACTGAATCGGCACCATGATCTCGCTGGAAGCCACGAGCGCGTTGAGCGTGAGCAGCCCGAGGGAAGGGGGGCAGTCGAAGAACACGTAGTCGACTCCGGACTCCTCGATGTAGGCGGCCAGCGCTCTCTTCATCCTGGATTCGCGGCCCGGCTCGTTCACGAGTTCCAGTTCCGCCGTCGAAAGGTCGACGGTGGCGGGCAGGACGTGCAGGTTCGGCGTGTGAGGCGACTGCTTGGCCAGATCCTGGATCCGCTCGCCATGGAGCAACACCTCGTAGGCTCCCGGGACCCCGGGAAGTGGATGCGTTGCCCTGCGGGTCGATGTCGATCACGAGCACGTTGAGCCCACCGAAGGCGAGCGCGGTGGCGATGTTCACGGTGGTGGTGGTCTTTCCGACGCCGCCTTTCTGGTTAGCCACCACGAAAACGCGTGGATTCTCCGGGCTCGGCAACGTCGGCACCTGGCTCTCGTCGTCGTACTCGGTGCCGTACTCGTCGTCGGCCACCCAGTCGTCATCGGCGCGATCGAAAAACGCGCGGCGCGGCCCGGTGGGGGTCTGGATGGCCGTTTCACGTGAAACGCTCTCGTGGTCCTTCCAAGGCTCGACGTCCACGTCGTGTTTCGGAGTACGCTTGCGCTTGCGAAAGAACAGGGCCATTGAGTCCTCCTTTGACGGTCATCAACTTTATCCTGAGTCGCCGACGCGAACTGAAACCTCGCGGCGTTTCACGTGAAACGTACTGCACGAATCCGAACGGACGACAGGTACCAATGGCCACAAGCCTCGCGAGATTACCAGTTTCCTCCGAGGGCGCACGGAATGAGATCCGGTAGGACACTCAAGAGCCGGGGGCGGTTGAGCAATCGGAACCCGGATTGGTCGATACTCCAGGGGACCCACGACGCGAGTCCACGGGATCTCACTCGTCGCGCCCACACTAGGATGGAGTGGTCGGGAGACCTCGGCTGATCCAAGCCGTCGCATTCGTTGCGGCATCACACCCCGCAGGGGCCATCGGCGGCAGGTCCGGTCAGCACGACCCCCGGCGTCGGGTTTTCAGAACGGCGCACCGACTCTGCCAGCTCATTCCTCTTGCCCTGTATTCGCTTCCTTCTGTGCCGGTGCGGTGTTGCCTCAATCCACGAAATTCGGGGCGCTTCCTCACCGCACAACCAGGGCGATCCGTCCCCGTGATGCGTTTCACGTGAAACGCACCACGCAAAGGGAGCGGTTCTCCGTTACCTTCCGCGTTCCTCGTCATTCGCTGCACGCCCCGCCCCGCACCTCTGCAAACCCGGGTACCTGGCTGCTCGAATCAGAGTATGCGGCGATTTCACAGGGTTTAATCTATATATCGACATAACTCCTTACCTTTAAATAGGCGAGAAAAGGCTTCTGACAAGCCTGTTCGCTCATCGACGGGCGTACTTGGCCAAAATCGAGTCGGCACCGAGCCAGTCCCCTCGGCGAGACCGCACGAAGCCCTCCTCCGGCGGAAGGCCCCCAGGCACGGGAACCCCGGGCCCTGTTCTGAAGGTCATGTCCGGCCACGAGGTTTCCGCCACGCGACCGGTCCACCCCGCCCAGCACGCGCTCGCTCAATCCACTTGGATCCGCGAGCACCGCTCGTCTCTTTCGGAGTTTCCGGGTGTTCACGGTTGTGGTCGCGTTTCACGTGGAACGCCCGGCGAGAATCACCGACCGTGATTCTGCGGGTCACCCATTTCCCTCAAGAGAATTGATTGGCGTGAGCTCAGGTTTGTCGAGATGCTGGTCAGTACGTGGATCGCCGGTTCCCCGGGGAATCACCGGTCATGCCGCTCTTGTGCAAGTCTTCAACCCGGTCCGGCAACCAGCCCGTCATCGACGCGATCAGAACCACCGGTCTCGGAACCGACCAAATCCCACATCCCGACGGGGTCACGCACCTACAGCCCCCGCTGGGCCCGTCCTTCGGCAGCAGGGTTTCCACTCGCCGTCGCGGCCACATCGCTGCCGCCCATTCCGATGCCTCCACCGCCCCGCGAATCGATTCCCTCGACACCATGAGCGGTCCCGCCGC
>ERZ772921.1121-NODE-1121-length-15907-cov-5.072988_pt1 | contig 15907 bp, 16 predicted proteins | sample MGYA00512117_ERZ772921 | MGnify/ENA primary metagenome ERZ772921 (study PRJEB29015, sample SAMEA2737944) | human oral metagenome | biome: human oral; feature: human-associated habitat; material: dental | place: China | collected 2150 ... | reverse complement strand
TGACAATTGACGCGCTGGCAACCAGTGCTTTGACGAGAGAAGAATGCTGCGCCATGGTTAAATAGCATCCTCATTTTCTTCGCCCGTACGAATGCGGACAACCCGCTCGACTTCATAAACAAAGATTTTGCCGTCCCCGATTTTGCCCGTTTGTGCCGTCTCTATAATGGCATCTAAACAAGGGTCTAATAAGTCATCGGGTACCACAATTTCCATTTTGACTTTTGGCAGGAAGTCCACCATATATTCTGCGCCACGATAAAGTTCCGTATGCCCTTTTTGGCGACCAAAGCCCCGCACTTCGGTTACCGTCATTCCGGTAATGCCAAGATCGGACAAGGCTTCCCGCACATCATCTAATTTAAAGGGTTTAATAATCGCTTCAATTTTTTTCATTATTTTTCCTTAATTTTCTCTTTCGATATTGAAACAGGCTTTTGCCTCTGCCATTAATTTTTCAATATCAGTAATTTCTTTCGGTGCTGCGGACGTCAGGTTTTTGTTGCCGTATTCGGTAATCAACAAATTGTCTTCAATCCGAATGCCAATGCCTTTGTATTGCTCCGGAATATCGGCCTCTTTAGATAAATACAACCCCGGTTCTACGGTCAGCACCATACCGGGTTCTAAAGTACGGTCGCGATTTTCACCATATTCGCCCACATCATGAACATCCAAACCAAGCCAATGCCCTAACCCGTGCATATAAAATTCACGATAGGCTTTTTGTTCGATTAATTCATCTACGTTGCCTTTCAGAATGCCTAAACGGACCAAACCTTCGGTTTTAATACGAATGACTTCTTCGTTTGCTTTCGCAATGGAACTCCCCGGTACCAGCAATTCAATGGCACGTTTTTGCGCTTGTAGCACAATCTCATAGATTGCTTTTTGCGCCTTGCTAAATTTTCCATTCACTGGGAAAGTGCGGGTAATATCGCCGGCATACAGGGCAAATTCGCAGCCCGCATCAATCAGCACCAAATCGCCGTCGCGCAACGGCATATCGTTTTCCGAATAATGCAAAATGCAGGCGTTTTCACCACCGGCAATAATGCTGTTATAGGAAGGATAGCGCGCGCCGAAACGGTTAAATTCATGCAGAATATCGCTTTCCACCTCATATTCCAAACGGTTCGGACGGGTTTGTTGCATAGCCTTAATGTGGGCAAGCGCGCTGATTTGCCCCGCTTGTTGCATGAGTGCAATTTCATTTTCCGATTTGAACAGGCGCATCTCACCAAGCATCGGCTTCCAGTTAAAAACACTCAAAAATTCCACCGCACTTTGTTCCAGCAAGGCATCGCCCCAAGGCTGTTGCTTCGGTGCGTAATAAAGTGCGGTCTGTTTTTGCATTAAATTTTTAAATTGCGGTACAAACTTATCGATGGCATAAGCAGTATCCACCAACAAGGTTTGCGGCGCATTGTCCACGCCAAGACGGCGCCCGTTCCAAATTTCCAGTAATTTATCGGATGGGCGTACAAACATGATCGCCTGCTCTTCACCTTGCTGTTTACGCAATAACAATGCCGAATTCGGCTCATTAAAACCGGTTAAATACCAGAAATAGCTGTCCTGACGGAAAGGATAATCACAGCCGTCATTGCGGCGGCGTTCAATATCGGAAAATACTAAAAACAGGGAATCGTCCTGCATTTGTTCAAAAACCTTGGCACGGCGTTGAGCAAATTCTTCCTTAGGTAACGCCGCCATGTATGCGAGATCCATCATTTATCCTTAGTGTAACGTTGGCTGTTTGTCTTCTTGTTTGGTGAAATGGGTAAAAAACAAGGTGGCGATGGTACGTACATATTCCACGATCTCTTCCACCGCTTGTGCCAGTTCCTCGGGATCATCGTCTTCTTCGTAACCTAACTGACAAATATCATGTAAATCGTCCAGCGCTTCGCCGATGTCGCCTTTTTCTTTGTCTAAATGCGGTTGAGCCAAACCTAAACCGAGCAAAAAGTGGTTCGACCATTCTGCCAAACCGTCGGCATATTCAAAAATATTTTCTGTATCGGGTAAACAAAGCGCAAAGTCAAAGGCTTCATTATCGGCTAATTGGTGACGAATTTGTTGATAAATGTCGGTAATTTGCGTTAAAAGTGCGGTAGGGTAGGCGTGATTATCATTGGTAAATTGATAAAGTAATGGCTGCCAGCTCTGATCTTGAACGCCGCCGCAAATTAAGCCACTCAAAAAACCGTGTAATTCGGCGGCAGAAAGGGGGATAGAGGCGTGTTGGAGCTGTTGATTTAGGTGTTGATAAGAAATTGTGGTCATTGAAATTATCCTTGTTGAAATTGTGCTTAGTCTATCATTCTTCACCTTAGGTAACCAGTTTAGAAATTGGCAAGTTTTTTCGCCTGTGGCATAATGCGCACAGTTTTAATTAGCGAATTTGGGGCAAAAAATGTCATCTAAAAGTATTGAATTATCCGTATTGGGGCAGTTGTTACGCTTAAATTGTCCGGAAGAACAACATGACGCATTGCGCCATGCCGCCCGTGAATTAGATCAACGCGTATCAGAAATGAAAGAACGCACCGGCATTTTGCAAGTGGAAAAAGTCCTTTCCATCGTTGCATTAAATTTAAGTTTCGAGCTGATGCAAGAGCAGCAGAAAACGCACTTAATTGAAGATGTCTTGAAAAATAAAATCTTACGACCGCTCGATCATTCACTGGATAATCTTTCTACGCAAAAATTCAATATGAACTAATTTTTTGTCTTGGTCACAATGTAAAATAGTGTAAGGATATGAATTATTGCTAGTCATAAAATGCAATTTCGAGTAGTATTACATCAAAGAATTTCCTGAGGTGTTCGCCAGTGGGTTATGTCCCTGAGCCGATACTTTTAATCTTATGAATTGGTTTCCTGTCATTGGTGTGCAGGCTTAGCTTGACTAAGAAGCCTAAAAATGATTTCAACTAATTCCCTTGAACCGTAGGGTTCAAGGACTGATCACCTACAACGGCACCTCGGGTTCCTTTCTGATACGATATTTATGCAAACACGCCTTTCAACCATTCAGCAACAACATCAACAATTTCGTCAGCAACTACGCCAACATATTCGAAAAGCGCGTCGGAATTTGACCGCACTTCAGCAACAACAAGCCGCTCAACGTATTACTCAACAAGCGCTTTCGTTCATTGAACAACAGCAAGCACAGCACATTGCCTTATATCTTGCCGTAGATGGCGAAATTGCGACACAACCGCTTATTGAACAGTTATGGCAACAGGGCAAAAACGTGTATTTGCCGGTGCTCCATCCCTTTTGTCAAGGACATTTACTCTTTTTGCGTTATTTGCCTGACACGCCTATGAAAGCCAATAAATTTGGGATTTTTGAACCGCACTTAAACGTACAAAATGTGATTCCGCTTGGGCAGTTAGACGTGATTTTTACGCCGTTAGTCGCGTTTGATAAGCAGGGCAATCGCCTTGGCATGGGCGGGGGATTTTACGATCGCACGTTGCAACATTGGCAACAGAAACATTTCATTCCGATTGGTTTAGCGCACCAATGTCAGCAAGTGGATACCTTGCCCGTTGAAAGCTGGGATATGCCGTTGGAACGAATCTTTGTGGGATAAAAAAACCTCCGATAACTCGGAGATTTTTTGTTTATTTTTGAGGTGCTTTCAATTCCGGTGCTTTTGGCTTTTCCGGTTCAGCAAATTTCTTACCTTCGTTCGCCGCAATGATTTTTTCAAATCCAAGTAATCCGACAGGGATTGTTTTTAGACCAGAGGAAACAGAATTAATAAAAGAAATTGCGATAAAATATGATTTATACATAATTACAGATGAAGTTTATAGACAATTTATTTATGATGAAGAAATTGCAAAAAGTTATCAATCATTTATGTCAATTCCAGAAATTGAAGATAGAGTTATTCTTGTGGATAGTATTTCTAAGCACTACAGTGCAACTGGAGCAAGAATTGGTGTTATCGCTTCTAAAAATAAAGATTTTATGGCACAAGCATTAAAATTTTGCCAGGCTAGATTATCAGTTTCAACAATTGAACAATATGCCAGTACAAACTTGATAAATACGCTGGATACATACATTGATAATACAAAGTTGGAGTATAAAGTTAGACGGGATATGATTTACAACAATATTACTAAAATACCTGGTGTTGTAACATACAAGCCAAGCAGTTCATTGTATTTAATTGCTGAATTGCCTGTAGATGATATTGAAAAATTTGCAATTTGGCTATTAACAGAATTTAGATATGAAAATCAAACATTATCATTTGCACCAGGACCAGGATTTTATACAACACCTGGAAAAGGTATAAAGGAAGCCAGATTCTCATTTTGTACTCATAATTTAATTGAAATTGAAAATGGAATGAAAGTACTGAAAAAAGCTTTAGAAGAATATAACAAAATAAATAAATAGATTTCTTTGGACTTGTTTAGTAATTCAAAATTAGTTTTTTGTAATTATTTGAACAAGTCTAATTTTTTATAAAAGTTTAGAAATGTTATATTTATTAAAATTTTTATACTTTTACAAATGACTAAAAAAAGGAGAAAATAATTTTTATGGAAAATAAAGAAAACTTTATTGAAAAGGATATAAAAAATGCAAAAGAAATTTTAAAGAGGATGAATCCTAATCAAAAAGTCAATTATCATACGATTTTAACAAAATTGATTTCAGATTGGAAAAGTAAAAATATTCGTCCCAAAATAATGATTCACAGCTGCTGTGCACCTTGTAGCACCTATACTTTGGAATTCCTTACACAATATGCTGATATAACTGTATTGTTTGCTAATAACAATATTCATCCTAAAGCTGAATATGAGAAAAGAGCTTTAGTACAACAAGAATTCATAAATAAATTTAATGAGCGAACAGGAAATAATGTTGGATTTATTGAAGATGAATATAAGCCAGCTGACTTTTATCGAGCTGTGAAAGGATTAGAAAACGAAAAAGAAGGTGGAGAAAGATGTACCATTTGTTTTCAAATGAGACTAGACATTGTCGCTAAAAAGGCCCAAGAATTAGGTTTTGATTATTTTGGAAGTGCATTAACATTAAGTCCTCACAAAAATAGCCAGTTGATAAACACTCTTGGATTAGAGATTCAAGAAATTTTTGATGTGAATTATTTGCCATCAGATTTCAAGAAAAATAATGGTTACAAGCGTTCGATTGATATGTGTGCAGAATATGATGTTTATCGTCAATGTTACTGCGGGTGTATTTTTGCAGCACTGGATCAAGGGATTGATTTGAATGAGTATAAATAAAGGAGAAAATGAAAATAAAACAATTAATTTAATTAAAATTATCAAATTTTTGGAAATTTTATATTCTAAGCGACTTGTAAAATACATATTTTTTATGTTATAATAAAACATAATAACTATAATCATTTGTAAATAAATAAGGGAGATGAATAAAAAATGAATTTCGTTTATATTTCACCACAATTTCCAAAAACAAACTGGGAATTTTGTGATAGATTGAAAAAAAATGGAGTAAATATATTAGGGATAGCAGATATTGAGTATGATCAATTGGATCAAAAATTAAAGGACAGCTTGACTGAATATTATAAGGTTTCTAGTCTTGAAAATTATGATGAAGTATTAAAGGCGGTAGCTTTTTTTACTCATAAATATGGAAAAATAGATTGGCTTGAATCTAATAACGAATATTGGCTTACACAAGATGCACAGCTTCGTTCTGATTTTAATATTACAACAGGAATAAAAGCTGACAAGATTGCTAATATTAAAGAAAAATCAAAAATGAAAAAGGCATACAAAAAGGCAGAAGTGCCGTTTGCAGATTTTTCATTAGTGACAACACCTGCAAAAGCAAAGAAATTTGTCGAAAAAGTTGGGTATCCAGTTGTAACTAAGCCTGACAACGGAGTTGGAGCGAGCGACACTCATAAAATTAAAAATGAAGAAGAGTTAAAGGCATTTTTTGAAAATCGTAATAAAGATATAAAATATATTATGGAAGAGTATGTTGATGGAGATCTTGTATCTTACGATGCCATTATTGACTCTAATGGTAATCCTCTTTTTGAAACTGGTATATTTGAACCTGCAATTATGGATGTTGTAAATGACGGGCTTGATGTTTTTTATTATGTGCAAAAGAAAATGCCTGAAAAATTGTTAGATGCAGGAAGAAAAGCCATAAAAGGATTTGGAATAAAAAGTAGATTTGTTCACTTGGAATTTTTTAAACTTAATAAAGATAAAGATGGATTAGGTAAAAAAGGAGATTATGTTGGTTTGGAAGCAAATATGCGACCAGCAGGCGGATATACTCCTGATATGTATAATTACGCTAATAATACAGATGTTTATCAAATTTGGGCTGATATGGTGGCTTTTGATAAAATTGAAAAGGCTAATTTAAATGAAGATTTAGAAAAAAATTACTGTGTTTATGCCAGCCGTCGTGATAATAACAATTATGTTCATTCACATGATGAAATTAAGCAAAAATATGGAAATGCGATTGTAATGGATGAAAGAATGCCTGATATTTTTGCAGAAGCTATGGGAAATTATATGTATACAGCAAAATTTGCTACAAAAGAGGAAATGGAAGAGTTTATAAACTTTATACATGAAAAGGCATAAAAAAAAATTATAGGGAGAAAAAATGCAAGTAGAATACAGAAAAGAATATAGTCATAATCTTGGAAGAGAAATGGAATTTAAAAGATATGGGCATGCTGGGAAGCCAGTTTTAGTATTTCCTTCACAAGATGGAGATTGCAATCAATATGAAGAATTTGGGATGGTAGATGTCTTATCAGACTATATTGAGCAAGGAAGATTGCAGTTATTCTGTGTGGGAAGTGTTGATAAAGAAAGCTGGTCAGATATAAATGGTGATCCAAGATATAGAATAGAAATGCAGGAAAAATGGTTTAATTATATTGCAAATGAATTTGTACCTAGAATGCAAGATATTTCTTGGAGAAGTGACATCATTGTCACAGGATGCAGTATGGGTGGAGCACATGCGGGAATTTTATTTTTCCGTAGACCTGACTTATTTGATACATTAATTTCACTAAGTGGAATGTTTGATGCGTCAATGTTCTTTGGAGATTATAAGGATGATTTAGTTTATAACAACTCTGTTGTTGATTTCTTGAGAAATATGCCTTGGAATCATTATTATTTGGATTTGTATAGACAAAAAAATATCATTATATGTATTGGACAAGGTGCATGGGAAGGTGAACTGCTTCCAAGTAATAGAGAATTAGCACACATTCTTTATGAAAAACAAGTTCCCGCATGGACAGATTTCTGGGGTTATGATGTAGCCCACGACTGGGACTGGTGGAGATTGCAAATAAGATATTTTATGGAACATTTGGATATTTAAGTTTGAATCATAAATATTAAAATTTTTAAATGATAAATAAATAATTAAATAAAAAAGCACTGAGATTTATTAATTAAAATAAGTTTTTATTTTTTCAATAAGTTTCGTGCTTTTAAATTTATATTGATTATTCTAATAAAATTGTGAGAATAATATAAAATATAAAAAAAGAAATTTATATTCAGTTCGCTGGTTAATAAACGGAAATAGTGTAAACTAATTTATTTTAATAGAAAAAATCAAAAGAAAGGAAAGGTGTTTATTTAGATGTTAAAAAAATTATTTTCCAGTCTTAGGGAATATAAAAAAAGTGCATTAATTTCGCCTATATTCATTGGAATAGAAGTTATTTTTGAAATGCTTATTCCGACACTTATGGCGATGATTATAGATAATGGACTTAATGGAAACAATGGAAAAGGTGACATGAATTTTATTATCGTTATGGGCCTTATAACGCTGGGAGTGGCGATGCTGTCGCTGTTATCGGGAATACAAGCCAGTAAATATGCTTCTTATGCTTCGGCTGGATTTGCTAAAAATTTGAGAAAGGATTTATTTTCTAAAATACAATCATTTTCGTTTACGAATATTGATAAATTTTCTACAGCTGGACTTATTACAAGATTTACAACAGATGTTAATAATATCCAAAATTCATTTCAGCTGTTAATAAGGGGATTTGTAAGAGCTCCACTTATGATGTGTGTTGCAATATTTATGTCCTTTATGATAAATCCAGGACTGTCAATGATATTTGTTGTTGCAGTTTTATTTTTAGGAACTTTTCTAGCTTTTATCATTTTTAAAGTTCATCCAATATTTACTGCAGCAATTAGAAAATATGACGACATTAATGCCAGTTTGCAGGAAAACATTAACGGAATCCGTGTTGTAAAAGCATATATCCGTGAAAAATATGAAACAGGAAAATTTAAAAAGGCAACGGAAAATTTGAAGAATATGCTATTAAAGGGAGAAAACATTATAATTTTTGTATCTCCAGTAATGCAGCTGACTGTATTTTCATGTATTTTGCTGCTTTCCTGGTTTGGTGCAAAGATGATTGTCGTGCATGAATTGACAACTGGAGAATTGACAAGTTTATTTGCCTATACAACAAATATTCTTATGAGTCTTCTTATGCTTGCAATGATGCTTGTAAACATTGTATTTTCAAGAGCATCGGGAGATAGAATTGCAATGGTTTTAAATGAAGAGCCTAGCATTAAAAACCCTGAAAATGGAGTAACTGAAGTAAAAGATGGTTCAATTTTATTTAAAAATGTCGACTTTAGTTACAGTAATAATCTTGAAGTGCTAAATTTGACAAAGATCAATCTGGAAATAAAATCTGGAGAAACTATTGGGATTATCGGTGGAACTGGAAGTGCAAAATCGGCTCTTGTTCAGTTAATTCCAAGACTGTATGATGTTTTAGATGGAGAACTTTTAGTTGGAGGAGTTAATGTTAAAGATTACGATATAAAGACACTTCGAGACAATGTAGCGATGGTTCTTCAAAAAAATGTGCTGTTTTCAGGAAGTATAAAGGATAATTTACGTTGGGGAAATGAGAATGCGACTGATGAGGAAATGGAACATGCCTGTAAATTGGCACAGGCTGATGAATTTATCCAAAAATTTCCTAAAAAATACGATACTCGTATTGAACGTGGCGGAGCAAATGTATCTGGAGGGCAAAGACAAAGGCTATGTATTGCAAGAGCTTTGCTAAAATCTCCAAAAATATTAATTTTAGATGATTCAACCAGTGCAGTTGATACAAAAACGGATAAACTAATAAGAGAAGCTTTTAAAAATGAATTGCCTCATATTACAAAAATTATTATTGGTCAAAGAATTTCATCAATAAAGGATTCTGATAAAATATTAGTTTTAGAAGATGGAGTTATTACAGCTGCAGGAACACACGATGAGCTAATTAAAATGAGCAACGTATATCGTGAAGTTTACGAATCTCAGACAGAAGGGAGTGATGAATAATGGCTAAAGATAACAAAAAATCCCAAAAATCTGAATCTAAAAATCAGATAAAAGGGTTAATAAGACTACTGGGGTATATGTTTAAGCATTACAAGATTCGTACATTATTTGTCATTGCATTTATTTGCCTTAGTTCATTTGGAATGGTTGTCGGAACGATGTATTCAAAGGAATTAATAGATGGAGTTATTATTCCAAACATTGGAAAAAATAATCCAGAGTTTTTAAAAAGCCTAATTTCAATAATTTTTAAGATGATAACTGTTTATGCCGGAGCAGTTGCATGTACATATATTTATGAAGTTTTTATGATTTACATTGCACAAGGGACATTAAAAAAATTAAGAGATGATGTATTTATACACATGGAATCGCTTCCTATAAAATATTTTGACACGAATGCACATGGAGATATAATGAGCGTCTATTCAAGTGACATTGATGCATTGAGAAATATGATGGTAGAAAGCTTATCACAAGTGATTTCTTCAATCATTACAATTATAAGCGTGCTTATTTCAATGTTCATCCTAAATGTTCCATTGACATTCTTTGTAGTAGTAATGATTATAATTATGATTGTCACAACAAAGACTATTTCTGCAAAAAGTTCAAAGAACTATACTGCACAGCAAAGAAATATCGGCATTGTAAATGGATATGTAGAGGAAATGATAGAAGGTCTGAAAGTTGTAAAAGTATTTTCGTATGAAAAAAAAGCCGATGAACGTTTTAACAAGCTGAATACGGCATTATTTAACAGGGCAAACAATGCAATGAAATTTGCAAACATTCTAGGCCCTGCTGTCGGAAACCTTGGAAATATAAACTTTGTACTTACAGCGGTCCTTGGTTCAATAATAGTGTTTAATAACATTGCAGGATTTACAATCGGTGGACTTGTATCATTCTTGCAGTTCATAAAAGTAATAAATCAGCCTGTTTCACAAATTGCACAGCAATTAACATCAGTAATACTGGCATCGGCTGGAGCTCAAAGGGTATTTAACCTGCTAGATCAGACACCTGAACAAGATAACGGCTATGTAACTCTTGTAAACGCAAATATTGATGAAAATGGAAATATTACAGAAACTGAAAAGCACACAGGTGCATGGGCTTGGAAATATCCGCATTCTGACGGAACGATTTCTTATGAAAGACTGATGGGAGATGTTGTTTTTGAAGATGTAACATTTGGATACAATGATGAAAAGACAATACTTCATAATATCAATCTTTATGCAAAGCCAGGAGAAAAAATTGCCTTCGTTGGTGCAACAGGAGCTGGAAAAACTACAATTACAAACTTAATTAACAGATTTTACGATATTAACTCTGGAAAAATCCGATATGATGGAATTAACATTGAAAAAATAAAAAAACAGGATTTAAGAGAATCTCTTGGAATTGTACTACAGGACACACACTTATTTTCTGGAACAGTTGCCGACAACATCAGATATGGAAAACTTGATGCAACAGATGAAGAAGTGTATGCAGCCGCAAAACTTGCCAATGCCGATCATTTTATAAAACACTTGCCACAAGGCTACAACACTTATTTAAGCGGTGACGGTTCGAGCCTTTCACAAGGACAGCGGCAATTATTGTCAATAGCAAGAGCAGCAATCGCCGATCCGCCAGTTTTAATTCTGGATGAAGCAACTTCAAGCATTGATACAAGAACAGAAAAAATCGTGCAGGAAGGAATGGATAAGTTGATGGTGGGAAGAACAGTATTTGTAATTGCCCACAGGCTTTCAACTATCAAAAATTCCGATGTGATAATGGTACTTGATCAAGGAAAAATTATCGAACGTGGAAATCACGACGAACTGATTGCACAAAAAGGAACTTATTATCAGCTTTATACAGGTGGATTTGAAAATCAGTAAATTTATAACTAAAAAACCTTCTAACAATACATAACAATTAGAAGGTTTTTTAAAATTAAAAATAATTGATATTAAATTAATCAAAGAAAGATAAAAATGTATTTTTATCCAATATTTTTTCTTCTCCGTTAAAATATTGGTAGATAGTCCATTCGTTATTTCTTTTTATTGGTATATAAAAATAATAGCCCGTTAATTTTGAGGAAAACTTATAGCATTCTTTTAATGCTTTAGCTTTTTCTTCATATTCTTGATGATCTAAAAAATTATTTTTAGATTTATTTAAACTTTTTGATTCAAATAAATGTATTCGATTATCAGAGTCTTTCATTATAAAATCAGGGTACGAAGAATGAATACCATATAAATAATATTCATATTTAATGTCAGAATTTAACAAATAATTTTTACCTATTAAATATTTTTTTTCACCATCTTGATTGAAAAGATTTTTAATTAATATATTTTTTATTTTATTTTGTGATTTTTTTATGTAAAGATTTGTTAATATTTTGAACCATTCTTTTTCAGATTCGCTATCAAATGAAAAAGAATCTTTATTGTCCTTTCTTTGCCATATCCAGTCATTTATTTTTTCGTAATTACCGTTATCCGTATAACTTGAAATAATAGGTAAAGTAAATTCTAATTCATTATCATTTTCGTCAGTAGTAATTTTCATATTTTCAGAATAATTGCAACTAATATCTTTAGTTTTTTTTATGATTTTATCGATGTTATTTGAAATTTTAAACCAAGAAGAATAATCTTTAATACAAGAATTACAAATTTCTTTTACTTCATTTGGTATGTTTTTGTATTTATTATATAATTTAAATATAGTCTCAGGAAGTAGAGGAGAATCAGAAGATTTTATCAAATTATCTAAAAATGGTAAAATTTCGGTTTCTTTTATTTCTTCTAACCTTTTTAATCTTGTAGTTTTTATTCTAAATTCTTTTTGAATTTCATTTTCTTCTTTTTTATTATTATTACCTACTAATTTTACTTCGACTGTTTCTTTTTTATCTTCATTTTCTATTCCCCATACATAAGCCGTTGTAACTAGCTCTTGATTTTCTTGTGAGAGTTTTTCAAAATTTTTTAATTTGGGATTTCTCCTTATTCTACCAACAACTTGTTCATCAAGCTGTTTACTTCTTGAATTTCTTGGTTGAAAAAGCATACATGCTCTTGGAATATCCCATCCTTCAGTTATAACCATTTTAAAAATAATAATATCAATTGTAGATTCATTTTTCTTTGCCTCATTTTTCCATTTTGACACAGGGAGTTTTTGTATAATATTATTTGAAACACATTCTCTATCTTTATCTACTATTAACATCCACTGCAAATCCTGATATTTTGTTTTATTTAACGTTGTTCTTATTTCCTCAATTTCTTCATCAGCTTTATCTTTGTTTGAAATCTGTATAATTAAACAAGGATTTATAGCTTGTCCAAATTCTTTATCTTGTATAGCTTTTTCGTATTTTTTCTTGATTTCTTTGAATTTGTCAAGAACATTATTAATTTCAGAATCTTCTGTATCATATTCTACTTTTTTTATAAGTTTTGCATTTACAGCATCTATGTTACTAATTTGTACATCTGGTTTTTGATTTTTTTTTGGAGTTGCTGAACAGCTTAAAATTTTAGAAAAATAAGTATCTGAGAGTTCATCTAAATTATTTGTTGCTATATGACATTCATCTTTTATAAGATATACCTTTTTTTTCTGATTTTTTGTAATTTCTTCCAGAAATTTTTTTAAATATGCTCCTTTTTTCAATTTTGCAGTTTTTTTATATAGATCTCTTGGAAGTACATAAACATTATAGTTATCGGGAATATATATACCACCTTCTCCACTACTTTCACTGTTAATAAGGAAAGGGAGTATATTATTAAATATCTTTTCATCAGAATACTCTAAAAATTTTTCATAGTTTTGTTCAGCAAGATTACCTTTAGATAATGATGAAACAAGGAATATTATGTCATCGTTTTGAAATAAAATCTCATCCATGACTTTTGCCATCATATAAGTTTTTCCACTTCCTGTAGGACTTTTGAAAGTAATATTTTTTTCTGTTTTTTTCAACTGCGAAATAATTTCCATAATAGCTTCATTTTGTAAATCAATAATTTCCTGTAACATTATTTTTCCCCCTCAACATACTTTTGAGTTTTATCAAAGTTTGTACAGATCCAATCAATTTTTTCATATAAGTTTTCAAATTTTTTAAGTCCATATAATGTTTCATCTACTACATCAAAAGCAGTTTTTCCCATAGATTGTTCTTTACTATTAATTTTATTAATTTCAACAACCTCAAGATTATTATTATACGGCTTATTTTTTCCAATCCATTTAAAATCATTTGTTCCATCATAACATTCTCCAGTCATAATTCTTTTTAATCTTTTACTTGTTACATCGTATGCTATTCCATTTGGATTTTCTTTTGTTATTTCATTGTTAGTACATAATATAAACATTCTATTTCCGTTATCTTTTCTATTAAGTTCCATTACTGCTTCTCCTGTTGTTCCGCTTCCTGCAAAAAAATCTAATATTATTGAGTCTTTATCTTTAGTTAATTTTAATAAATCAATAATTAAAGATACTGATTTTGGAAATGAAAATTTATTTTTTAATATAGTTTTATTTAAATCAGATGTTCCATTAGAATATGAAGATTTATAGAGTAATGTTTTGGGAATTCCCAAAGCAATATTAGATAGAGACTCTTCTAAACTAGGTCTCTTTTTTTCATATATAGCACTATTTTTATAGTATAAATCTTTATCTTTTAGTTTCTTTTTAAATCCATCAAATCCATAAGTCCATCTAGTTTTTTCATTATTTTCTCCTACAGGTAAAATAAAATTAAATCCTTTTTCCGTATATTCATTTTCTAATTTTTTGATATATTTGTCATCGAATTCATTATTATTTCGTAATTTTTTGTATTCATTATCTTTTATTGAATAAATAATCCCATTTTTAGTTAAAATTGGAAAATACATTGTAGGTCTATTTTCTCTTTTTTTATCTTGCCCTGTTTTATTTAAAGGAATTTCACTGTATAATCCCTTTTCATCTTTTTCTTTATATTTTTCCTCTAATGATTTTTTATTAACTTCTTCAATTTTATTAAATCCACCAAAATCAGTTAATACTGTAACATTTTTGGCATAAACTAGCAATCTATGTCCAACATTTGTTATTAGTCCATCATTAGATTTACCTTTTAGATTGTCTAAAACAAAACAAGATGCAATAAAATTATTTTCTAGCATTATTTCATCAAATAAACATTTTATATACGCTTCATTTCTTATGATCAATGCTACAAAATATAACACCTTTATCACTTAATAACTGTTTAGCCAACACTAGTCTTGGATAAAGCATAGATAATAGATTATCTCTTGTTATCGAGTTATCATAGTTAGTATCTGCAAACTCTCCCATACTGTCTTTTGAATAAGGTGGATCAATATAAATCACATCAATTTTTCCTCTATACGTTATTAATAAATTAAGCAAAGCATCATAGTTATCTCCTATGATAAGTTTATGTGTAATGGTATTTTTATCAGAAATAAAAGAAAGTTTTTCATTCTTTTTGAAAAATTTTATCGTATCTCCCCATTTTTCTAATCTTTTATCAAAATGTAATCCTGTTTGTTTGTATGTTGTTCCAAGCATTGCAATTGCATTTGCTTCAGATAGATTATCTGAATTTTTAATTAATTTTATTAATAAATCCATATTTTCTTTTTCAAGAATTTTATTTTTGAACTTTTCTTCTAAATCCTTTATGAGTTCCTGTTTTGACAATTCTAAATTATTTTTTTGCATTTTTTATTTTTTTCCTTTCTTTATAATAAATATTATGATTTTAAATAATTTACCACTTATTAATCTTTTAACAATGTCCTCTACAAGAAATTATCCATAAAACTCCATTTTCATCAATGGCATAAACAAGCCTGTTAGTTTCGTCAATTCTTCGACTAAATCCTTTTCTATATTTCAAAGCTTCAGGTTTGCCTATTCCATTCAATACTCCATTTCTTTCAATATCTTTTATGAGTTCATTAATCCTTTTTAAAGTTTTTTTATCTTGAGATTGCCAATATAAATAATCTGCCCAGCCATCATCAGTCCATAATTTATTCATCATCGACCTCTATTAAATCATGAACTTGCCCTTTTCCACTTTTCATCTGAGAAAATCCTCTATCTATTTTTGCAAGATATTCAGCATTTTGGACTGCTTTCAAAAATTGATTATATTTTTCAAGATTTATTAAAACTACATTTTCTTCATTTTTTCTTGTTACAATTACATCTTCATTTTCTTTCACTGCTTTATCACAATAACTTTTTAAATTATTTCTCAATGTTGAAAAACTTACAGCTAACATATTTATCGCTCCTTTATAGTTTTTGTACAATTTATTATAATTCTTTTTGTACAAAATGTCAATTAAAAAATAAAATAAGAAATTGACAATAATAATAAAATCTACATTTTTCATCTGAGAATGTCATATATCCTTTTTTGCAAGATAAT
>ERZ772921.1116-NODE-1116-length-15935-cov-6.147481_pt1 | contig 15935 bp, 13 predicted proteins | sample MGYA00512117_ERZ772921 | MGnify/ENA primary metagenome ERZ772921 (study PRJEB29015, sample SAMEA2737944) | human oral metagenome | biome: human oral; feature: human-associated habitat; material: dental | place: China | collected 2150 ... | reverse complement strand
GGGTGGTCTCGAGGCGCCGGGCCACGGCGCAGCGCACGGTGATGGCGCCGAGGTTGCCGGAGACGGCGTCGTGCAGCTCACGGGCGATGACGAGGCGGTCCTCGGCGACGGCGCGCGCGGCGGTCTCCTGGGTCAGGCGCCGCTCGTGGGCACGCCGGTCGCGCCGCCGCAGCCACAGGGAGGCGGCGACGAGCCCGGCCATGACGAGCAGCACCGTCATCTGGGCGCGCCGAGAAGGATCCGGGGAGTAGCCGACCAAGGTGCCCAGGCCAAGAACAATCACGGTCAGCCCGGTGATGGCGCGCCCGAGCGGCGAGTGGCGCGGTGGGACGTCGGGGGCTGGCACGCGGCCAGTCTAGGAAGGCGGCTCGGGCGCTTCATCGAACCGGGGTCTGACGGACCTGGGTCTGAGGTGGCGGGACCGCCTCGGCTGGGCGGCCGATGCGCGCTGCCGCTCGGCGCGCTGGAGTTGGCCCATGATCGCTATTGAGAACCTCGTCAAGCGGCACGGGGCGCGGGAGGTGCTTCACGGCGTGAGCCTGGAGGCCCGTCCGGGCCTCGTCACCGGATTCGTGGGGCCGAACAGTGCCGGTAAGTCCTCGACCCTGCGGTGTCTACTGGGTCTGGACCGGGCCGACGGCGGGCGGGCGCTCATCGGCGGGCGCCCCTACCGCGAGCTGCGTGAGCCGCTGCGCACGGTGGGGGCGGTGCTCGACGGCTCGGGCGCGCACCCCTCGCGCACGGCCCGCGGTCACCTGGGTTGGGTGGCCTCGGGTGCGGGAATCAGTCGGCGTCGGGTGGCTGAGGTGCTCGACGTCGTCGGGCTGAGTGAGGCGGCCGGGCGGCGGGTGCGCACCTTCTCCCTGGGAATGGGGCAGCGCCTGGGGCTGGCGACGGCGCTCCTGGGTGACCCGGAGGTACTCATCCTCGACGAGCCGGTCAATGGCCTGGACCCGGAGGGGATCCGGTGGATCCGCAGGCTGCTTCGGCAGCGGGCCGACGCCGGGGGCACGGTCCTGCTGTCCAGTCATGTTCTGGCCGAGCTGGCTGAGGTGGCCGACGACGTCGTCGTCATCGCCGGCGGGCGGGTGCGGGCGGCCGGGACGCTGGAGGAGGTCGCGGCGGGTTACGCGAACCTGGAGGAGGCGTTCTTCTCGTTGACCGCCCCGGCCGGGGACGAGGCCGGCAGCGGGGTCGGCGGTGGGGCCGGTCAGGCTGGCGAAACTGGACGGGCCGACCGGGCGGGCCGGGCCGAGCGCGAGGACGGGGGCCGTTCGTGAGCGCGGCGACGGCGCTGGTGCGCTCCCTCAAGGCGGAGGTGCGCAAGACGGTGGGTCTGCCGGGGGTCTGGCTGGGGGTGGCGTTGGCGGTCGTCCTGCCGCTCCTGATCGAGTACTACACGGATCACGACCTGGCGGCGCGGCTGGCGGCCGGAGACCCGGATGCGCCGGCGCGGCTGGGCGACGTCGGCGTCATCGGACTGTACGTGGGGACGACGGGGATCGTGGTGCTGGCGGTGAGTGTGGTGGTCAGCGAGTACGCGAGTGATCCGCGCACGAGCGGGGCCTCCAGCGCTCCGCGTCAGGTGGCGACGACGATGCTGGTGCAGCCGCGGCGCGGGGCGTCGGTGGCCGCGAAGCTGCTCGTGGTGCTGGGGGCGGCGACGGTGCTGCTGGCGACGGCGTGGGCGGTGACCTACTCGCTGTGCCGGCACCTGCTGGGGGCGAGCGTGCCCTTCGAGTCGGTGCCGTGGTGGATGTTGACGGGGATCCTGACGTGGTGGGTGTTCTCGGCGATGGCGTCGATGGCGCTGGCGATGGTGACGCGCAGCGCGCTGGTGTCGATGACGGTTCTCGTCGCGATGTCGACGATGCTCTCGCCGGGGGTGCTGCTCATCAAGTCCACCGATGCGGCCCGGTTCCTGCCGGACACGGCGGCGGTGCGGCTCATTGCGAACCCGACGACGCTCAACTACGACCGGCTCGTCGAGCTGCTGTCGATCCCGATGGCGGCCGCCGTCTGCGCGGCGTGGGCGGGCGGGTGCGCGGCGGTGTGCTGCTGGGTGTGGATGAGGCGGGACGCATGAGCGGAGCCGGTGCGACCAGCAGGGTGAGGGCCACCGCTGGGGTGGCGACCGTCTGGGGGCGGGCGCTGCGCGCGGAGCTGGTGAAGGTGGTGACGCTGCCGGCCATGTGGTGGTCGGCGGCGGTGGCGTGCGGGGCGGCGGTAGCCACGATGATGTCGGTTCTGCGTGACGCGGTGGATGGGCGGGGCCTCGGTTTCGAGGAGGTCGCTCCGGTGTGGGCGCTGGCGGTGCAGATCGGCTTCGTGGCGGCCGGGGTGGCCTCGGCGGGTGCTGAGCACTCCACGGCGCAGGGCATGACGAGTCTGCTGGTGACGCCGGCGCGGGGGCGGCTGGCGGCGGCGCGACTCATGGTGCTGGCCGGTATGGGACTGGTGGTGGCGAGCGTCCTGGTCGGGGCGAGCCTGGCGGCGTGCCCGACGATATCGACGGCGGCACTGTGGGCCGGCGGAAGAACCGTGGTCTGGTTGACCGCGGTGCTGCTGCTGTCGGCTGGGCTCGGTGCGGCACTGCGCAGCGTCATTGGTGCGTCGACGGCGGCCGTGGTGCTGGCGATTCTGGCACCGCAGCTGGCCGTGTTCCTGGGCGACGCCGCCCGCTGGCTTCCGGGGCAGGCGGCACAGATCTGGCTGACGGCCGACGCATCGCGAGCGGAGGCCACCTCTGCCGGACTCATCATCCTGGCCTGGACAGCGGCCGCCCAGATAGCCGGCATCGTCCGGCTGGTGCGGGCGGATGGGTGAGGATCAGGACACCACAAGTACGATCCGGCCTCCGCCCACCAAAGTCCGAGCCGAAGCAGGCAACGGCGTTATCTCCCCTACTCGCGGGAATCCGTAAGAGCACCCAGAACCGCCGACCACCCGGAAATTGGGTTGGCACCGTCAATAAATTCCGGTAAAACAATATCAAACGACACACTATCCCCCACTACATGCGCATGTTTGTGAACATCCGCACTACGAAGAAGATCAATTCGATCGTGACTCAGGTCATACATCCTCACAAACCCTACTTGGAACGGACGTCGCAACGCTTCCTCTGACTTAAATCCGTTCACATCGAAAACATAGTTCTCACCACAATATCGGCAAGCTGACTGAACTAAGCCCTGCCAGACATGGTCAGAAAGTTCGCCTCGCATCCCCATCAGGACACCCTCGACCGTTCGTCCCTCCACGCCAACCGGCAACCAGTGAATACCCACAGAGAGCAGGAAAAGACGTGACTCGAACGCGTCATCGCCCGCAGAGACACCTGACTCTACTTGATACCACCCCTGGATGTGGTGCCGACTGACCCCTTGCGTCGTGGCCTTAACTTCCACGCCAACGTCACCAAGCACAAAATCTCTACTGGATTGAGAGTGACCTGTCCACACATGACCAATCTCGTCGTCTGAAAAGCGCCGCGACCTGACCAGGCGTTCCAGCAACAAGAGTTCAGCGGCAAGGCCTGTGAGGGCATTCACCCTTCTGCCCCCGCTCTTAAATGCTAAAGCGATAAGACGTTCCGTGGCCGAAAATGCATTCTGGGCATCTACATCAATACCCTGATGTAAAAGTTCGACCAAAATTGCGGTAAACAGCGCGTCTACGTGCTCCCCAGCCGGAAACACAATTCGATTCGCACGCAAAACCCCGCCATCATCACCTCTCCAGACATTCAAGTCCAGTCGCCGAGCAACAGAGTCTACGCGAGATTCCAACGGGTCTTTAGAAATAAACAGTTCCAATCGACCCCGATGGTCGCGAGCATATGCAAGTTTACGGCTATTACCGACCCAACGCACAAACCGTTGATCTCTCCCTTGAGCACGCCGAGCCTCGGAGACCGCTTTCCTTAACACCTCAAATGTAGCATCAGTATCGATATCGTTACACATGCCTATCTCCGATTTCTATTGTTAGCCGCACGTACATAGTCGGGCCCGCCCGCCGGGATGCTCATACCTACCGACAACGAAGCCTCACCCTCCCCTCGATCAATCAACTGGAAAAGTACGAGGCCTAGTTCTCCCTCGCAACGAGTCCCATCTTCGAGCCTTCTGACAGGCTGATCCAATACGATTGCATCAAACACATCGTCTCCGGCATATCCATGCTCAATTGCACGCCTAGCCCCCCACTCTGCTTCCAGTTCGCAGCCAGAGACCTTCCTTCGCATCGGTTTGACCGGTACTCCATAGCGTGTCGACAACTCGAAAAACGGACCCACGTGTATAGACGCACCCGACCCATACCTCAGGCCAAACCGAAATCTAGGCTGTTGCATGTCCTTTGACGCAGAGTACTTAAGGTTCCATCGCTGAGGCGGAGTCTCATCAGTCATGAGTCCGTCTACCTTCCGTCCAATGCTGGCAGCCCACAGTCTTAGGTAGGCAGCTAACGAGTATGGCGACCTACCTCCTAGGTAGACCTTTGCATCATTGACTGCCGGGGCACGATACAGGGGGAGGTGGCAGAATTCAGTTGGATGGATACCGACTAGTCTCGCAGCAGCATTCCATTTTTCAAGTTCATCTGCCTCCTGGCCGTGAAACTTGTATCTCAACTTATCAAGTACATCTGCCACCGTCATGAGCGAATAACTCGCAGATGTCACCAGCCCTCCTGGGACACCCACAACACCTGCGTCTTCCGCAAGGAATAGATCTCTCACAAGGCGCTGATTCTCAATGTCGTCTGTTGGATGATTCATATACCGCACGACGGGCCTGCGTCCCGGCGAGAGCGTACTGGTCGTCAAGGATGACACCTTGCTGGTAGGACGAAAACTTCGTCCTTGAAGAACCACCACCCCCGGGAGACGAGATTCATCAGCACGCATCGCTAAAATTATCTGTTGACGGAGAACTCGATCAGCCTCAGCATACTCCGAGAACAGCTTCAATTGTTCTCCGGTAAGGTACACGCGACAAAGATCTAATGTCCTTCCCCGATACCCGAACCACCTCTGCATCTGCATCTGGGTATCGGCGACCGGGCTATTTGATGACCGGAGAAACACCGTCGTAAGCAGGCCTTCCAAAGTCAGGCCGCGAGACATCACGTTACCAGAAATGAAGATAGATGACTGGTTGACCGGAGGACGCCAAGCTCCACAGCTGTCCGCTCGTGGATCGAACTGCGGTCGTTCATCTGAATCGGGACGACTATTGATGACATCAATCCTAGTGCACGGAACTATTTCTCGCCTTATCACCTCTTCGACTTCGCTCCAAGTTGGTACATCAACAATATCGAACCTATCGGCATACTCTTTCGCGATTTTCGAGGCCGAGATACGATATTCCTCATACTGATTTATCCAAGCCTGCCGTAGAGATTCAAGATCACTAATCACTCCTTCACCGGTCTTTCCTCCTTCCCCATCCCACCAGTAGGTGATTGCGTCCTTTACGCTGAAGTGATCGTCTAGGTCGGCTGAGGGGTGGATCAGCATAGACGTAACAGGGGCCACTTTACTTTTAATCTCACCGACCGAACTGAATGTCATACCGGCGGCAGTACTCGGCCCCAACTTTCCTGACCGAATCGTCGATATTGCTGCAGCTATGATGTAGGCCCGCAGTCCCCGTTTGAGTAGCTCTTCGTCAACGCACTCCATGGTGATAGACGCTGATTCATTTGTTCTACCTACGTCTGCAGCCGCATTCTCGTTATCATCGGGCAGAATAGGTTCATCAATCAGGCTGCAGAAACAGTCTGCGAGAGGACCATAGAAGACATCTGCCCCGATATACCAGTTCCTTACATTACCTCCATCGTACGTGATCTCCCGGGGACACAACATTCCGGACGCACCGGGTGTGCGTAGCGCCGCAACAAAGTCTCTCGGAACCAACGGATTTTCGCTGTTCTGAAGAAAGTTTGCCTGGGGCGTCGCCGTGTAGGCAATGTACGTAGAATAGACATGCTCTGCTTTGGTTCTCGTTGGCACCGCACTATCTGCCCAAAGATCGAGAATCCCGAACGGAATTCTCTTGATTTCTTGGAACGAATCACCATCAGGTTTCACCTGGTCGTCGGCTATGGAAGCGTCATCCGCCTCGTCGTCAATAACGAGCAGATTGACGTCTACACCGCACTTGGCAGCAGCAGGGAATACGTTGTTGCTGAGAATACGACTTACCGAGGCAAGATGGTTGACCTCTTTCATCGCAACAAACACAATGGGAGTTCTTTTCCGAAATGCTCGCTCTGCCCTTTTTTCATTAATGGCGTAGGCGCCCTTAACGGCATGGCGTTCACCTCCTGAACGCATAGACGGGATAAACACGCATTCCCCTAGCGACGAACTGCCCCCTAGTAGTTGAGAGCGCACTCGATCCATAGTCTGGCGCCATAATGCTGTCTGCCTACCAGCAAGTAGAACGATGACATTCACGCCCTTGTCGAGCGCGCGCGCCATGAATCCAATCATGGATGCCGTTTTCCCAGATTGAATAGCGCCAATGACGATTCCACTTCGATAGCGCGTGTTGGGCCAACGAGAATCGCCCGTAGGAAGAATGGCTCTGTCGCATATGTAGGCAGAATCATCCTTAATGACCTGCCCGCTGGGGTAGGCATAGTTCTCGAGAACCTGATTATAGCGCTCCTGCCATCCTATGCTGATGCGCGTATAGTTTTCTTCTGCCGAGACTGCCGGAAGAACCATGTAATCACCGATTCTCTTCGCAACTCAAGTATGCCAGTTCTGCAAGTCCAGATGTCCCATAGGTTCGCCTTATAGTATCGTCTGCCTCTTCCACAGAGATATCTAGAACCTCAAGGAATTCTTTTACAACCTTCCCGATGAACTGCCACTGCTGCCGAGACTGAGTTTTGCTCGGCCGCTTCCATGCTTTAGAAGCCTCCTGAATCGCGTAAACAGCATCATCGACGTTATCCTCCAACTTTTCTTTACGCACACTATAGGCGGCAGCTAGAGCGATAAATGAAGAAACCAACTGCAACTCTTGCCACCTGCTGCTGGTTTTAAACGGGGCGCTCCACGTTTCGTCGGGAAGGATCTGGTGAGCACCAATCGCACCATCGAGCATCTCCATGACCTTAAGAATACGGTGCCGGTCCCTCAGAGGATCACTTGGATTTTCCTGAATTCGCTTAAGAAGTGCGTTAATTTGGTTAGCCGTCGATCTCCCTCCCATACCTCCGTCTTCGACAAGGAGTGCAGCAACAACCCAGGACAACGCTTTGGTACGTTTGTATCCCGCGGTTTTCATTGCATAAGTTCCGTTGGCGTCTCCCAACGCCTCACCTGTCGACGAAATTTGTTCCCATGACTCCATAAGGAATGGCGCGACCTTTTCAGGTTCATCAGCATCTCCGCTCGTTACCAGGAGCGCCCGCATCAGATCGAGTTCGTGATACGCTGCATTTCGAATCTCCTCGGCATTGAGGCGTTTACCTTGTCGATTGTACAGGCTAAACACTTCATGAATCTGCCTGCTTGATGCCGCACTATAAACAATCACCGGGATACGGTACTTTGACCTCCGCTCAAACAGGTCTTGTACTTTTTTGGTTTCGTCGGCAACAGGTATAGTCAAAGTGCGGATTTCGGAATAGTACCGACCCTGAACTTTCTCAAGTTCTCCAACTAATGTGGAACTGCTAGCTTTTCTGATCTTAAAAGGAAAGTACAGAGATTGTTCAACGCCGGCTGTAAGTTGTGTTGTTTCGTGAGCGCGCCACTCTTTTTTAAACTTATTCGCGTAGTCCTTTTGGAAATAATCAATGAGATCTTCTTCGTCAACACCCCACTCTTCTGCTTTCCGCCTGACAGTCTCTAGTGCTCGGGGATGCGCAGCGGTGAATCTTAGGATCGAAGTTAATCGTTGTTTTCCGTCAATGATTTCAAAATGATCGCCGGTTTGGTCATTCTTTTTCAGCAGAATTACCGATGGGAGCGGAATTCCTCTAAGAATGGACTCTATGAGTAACTGAGCGTCCCCCCTTGGCCAAACATCCGCTCTTTGATATGAAGGTGACAGGTTCAGATCTCCATCGTTCGCGCGGCCGCAAAATTCTGCAATTGGCCATACATCAGCCTCGGCAATTATCCGCTCGCTGGTGTCGATTTCCTGCGAGGATTCGGTATCTTCCCATCTCGCTTCCCAGTTTGCAGTAGCGGTACTTTGCGTAACTGAACCTTCTGTTTCCTCTGAAAGGGCGTCGACAAACTCGTCGCGTAGTTCGTTTGCTTTCTGTAGGCGATTTAGAAGAGTTTCCAGTAGTTCATTCTGTTCGGGTGCTTGCGCAGATCCTTCTATTCGCATTAAACCAAGACACTGAGCCAGCGATCGGTCGAACTCATCTGTTGAACTGACATTGATTTCCTCTGGCAGATGAAGCCAGCCTTGAACATCGGCTAGCAGCGTTCGCCAACGCCCTTCATTTTTTTCTTCAATGACACCGCTATTAGCGCGATTTTTAACTTCGACGCCAGTGGGGACTGGCCCCGGCTGCATTAACAACTCAATCTGGTCGACGATGTCGACTTCCAGTTCTGAGATTGCTTCTTGCATGCTCGTCTCCTCAATGTCGTTCCATTTTGGTGCCGGATTCAAGGCCATAATGTCGCGCACAAAGGCCCGCCACGGTCGCCTACCCGATTTCAACTGTAACTTCACAGCGGAATCAATTAGTACATTCAGTCCTTTTAATGTCACCGTGTCACCCGAGGACACACAGTCCGGGCCCCAGGTAACTTGCAGTCGTTCAGCGATGAGTCGTCCGCATTCGCCTTTCCCGGCAACATCGTCGAGTTCAAGGCCAACGAATCGCCCCATTGACACTAGCGCCGATTTCTTTTCCTTGCTTCCTGGGCCCAGCGGCTCGGCCGGCTGATTCCCAAGAAAGTACATCCTTGCGACAGCATTAGCTTTGCTCGCAGCACTTTGGTAGCCGGATAGCTGAGTACTGCTCATAGACTCATCAACATCCATTGTTGATTACCTTAGTTAATAGGGACGGGTGTGGTTAGAACGGCATGGCTAGTATGATTGGTTTCGCCCATGATGCTGGGACGAGCGGTTGGGTGACCTCATTAATTCCTTCAACTGGTTGATTTCGGCTCGTTCTGCTGAACCACGGTTGGTCCAGCGCCGCTCTACACTGATTCTGCCTCCTGGGCTCTTGAGCGTTGCGTTGCAGATGCGTCAGCCTGGATCGTAGTCCTGTTGAGCCCGCTCCACCGGATGTTGACTAGAACGTAGCTGCGCACCCCAATAGGGGTCCGTTCCGTCAGCATGGACAGATCTTACGATAAGTGCGATCGGTACAGGATGGCCATCAGCAACCACACTGTTACCCTTACAGTGGGCCACCTCTGCGGTCGCAGTTTTTTTGTCAGTATTCATCTGGTCCGCGTCTATCTGTTGCGCACCGACAGCTCGGTGCGATCCGTGGCCATGCTCGACAGCGCAACGCAACACTCGACATATAGGCGACACCTTTCAGTAACGACTTTGTGATCTTTTGCAGTTTCGTGAGGTCGGGCCGGCTTTTGCCTCTCAACCGGCTAAGCTTATTCCGTGCCTACCATCCCCTTCTACTACGTTGACCTGTTCGCGGGTATCGGGGGTTTCCACGCGGCCCTGTCCGGGATGGGCGGCCAATGCACCTACGCGGTCGAGATCGACAAGGACGCCGCCCGCATCTACGAGCAGAACTGGGGCGTCGGTGCCCTCGGCGACATCACAGTTGATGCGGGCGAACACGGTGTGTCCGAGAGGATCCAGCCCCACGACATCCTCGCCGCCGGGTTCCCATGCCAGCCCTTCTCCAAGTCCGGCGCCCAGGCCGGGATGCTGGACGAGGTGCGGGGCACGCTCTACTTCAACATCCTCAAGATCGTTCAGGAGCGTCACCCCACGGTGCTTCTCCTCGAGAACGTTCGGAATCTCGCCGGACCGCGCCACGCCCACGAGTGGGAGGTCATCGTCGAGTCCCTGAGGGAGGAGGGGTATCGCGTCGCAGATACCCCCGCCATCCTCTCGCCACACCAGCTAGGACCAGAGCGGGGAGGGCGGCCCCAGGTCAGGGAGCGAGTCTTCATCACCGCCACCTACGACCCTAACGGCATCGGGTCAACAGAACCCCAGCCTGTGGCGAGGCCTAGAGAGCTGTACGCGGATGGGCCAGTCGACTGGCAGATAGATGACTACCTGCTCGCTGACGTAGAGGGCTACGACCTGTCGGATGCCGAGAAGGACTGGATCTACGCCTGGGACGACTGGGTACAGCGGTTTCGCCACCACAATCCGGGGAAGAAGCTACCCGGGTTCCCCATCTGGGTCGATGCCTGGCAGACGATCGAGGACCTGGAGATCCAGATCGAGTCGGGCGAGCTCGACGACGTTCCCGCCTGGAAGATGAACTTCCTGCGCAAGAACGCGCAGCTCTTCACCGACAACGCGGCCTGGTGTCGGGCGTGGATGACCACCTCTGGTGTGAAGGACTTCCCGCCGTCACGCCGCAAGCTCGAGTGGCAGGCACAGGACATCGAGTCCCTCTGGGACTGCCTCATGCACTTCCGTCCCTCGGGTCTGCGTGCGAAGCCTCCCACCTACGTTCCCGCGCTTGTCGCCATTACACAGACCAGCATCGTTGGGAAGAAACGTCGCCGGCTGGCACCTCGGGAGGCCGCCCGTCTTCAGGGGTTCCCTGATGAGTTCTCCTTTGCCGGCCAACCCGACGCCAAGACCTACAAGCAGCTGGGGAACGGCGTCAACGTAGGCGTGGTCTGGAACGTACTCAAGATGCACTGTGACCGCGATCGCCGCATCCTCGAGTCGACAGCGTCCGGCCGCCGTATCCTCAATGCGGTAGATGCCGCTCCAGCAAGTCCTGATGAGGCGGTCCGCAAGCTACTGACGAGGTGATGTATGCAGCCTGCGCTATCGGATGATGGCTCGTCCGACCCGCTGCATGCTCCCGAACCGGCACGAGACAAGCCCGCCGATCCGAAGGTGAGCGCTCGCTACTCCAACCTGTCACGGCGTGACACCTCCCCAGAGATGGAGCTGCGGCGAGCGCTGTGGCGGATAGGACTGCGGTATCGGGTGCAGTACAAGGTCCCGGGGATTCCGCGTCGCAAGGTCGACATTGCTTTCCCCGGGAAGAAAGTGGCGGTGCAGGTCGATGGCTGCTTCTGGCACGGCTGCCCTGAGCACGGGACCATGCCCGGCCGGAACTCCGAGTGGTGGAGGTGGAAGATCGCGAGGAACCAGGCCCGCGACCGTGACACCGATGAGAAGCTCAACGCCCTTGGATGGACGGTCATCCATATCTGGGAGCACGAGGACTCTGACGATGCAGCAGGGCTCGTAGCCCACGCAGTCACCTCAGCGAACAAGGCCCATCAGAGATCCACCGAAGCCCGGGCCGAGTAGATGGGTACCCGGCCGCAGGGTTCCAGACGAGGCTGTTTGTGTGGAATCCCGGCATATTGCTTGTCCTCACGGAAAGGGCTCGGACCAGAGTCAGCCGGCAGCCCAGTCACCTCAGGCAGTGTCAGCGAAGCCTTAAGCCCACGGGCCGCTCCCAGCCGATGTGCGTCGTTCGCAATGCCAGGACGTTGCGAACGACGCACATGGAGCGGGTGAGACTTGCGCATCACCACCGCTCGAGACGGCAGACCTCGACGGGACCTTACTTGAACTCGCAGGCGACGCCATCCTTGTCTCGATCCAGGTCCTCGCGATACCCGGGATCACCTCGGTACAAGGGAGCAGCGCCTGCTGCCTTTGCAGCCTTGCAGTTAGGGTAGTACGTGCTCTCCTGCTTCGGCTCCGGAGCGGGTGCGGGAGCCGCCCCACCACCGCCACCCTGCGTATCCGCCTCCGGCGTCGGCTCGGGCTCCTGCGTCTCAGGCGGCGTCGAGGGCTCGGGGGGCGGGGCCTGCGTCGTCGGGCTCGGTGACGGTGTGGGCGTCGGCGTAGGTGTCGGGGTGGGACTTGGCGTCGGGGTCGGAGTGGGGGACGGAGTCGGAGTAGGTGATGGCGACGCCGAAGCAGTCGCCGTCGGCGAGGGTGCCGGTACCGGCGAGTCCACATCGTCAGCCGACGACGGAACCCCGCACCCGGCCAGTCCGGCGCAGGTCGCCATGGCAAGGGCCGCAGACACCGACCTCAGCGTCACCTTCTGGCGACAGGACATCGGAGTTGCCGGCCGACCAGCACCGGCGTGGAACGATCGCAAAAAGACGGAGTAGACAGGAAAATTCTTCATGAGAGCCTCGAAAAGGAAAAGTGAAAGACAATGCGTTACGCCACGTCATGCCGCATAGCACTCGACGCGGCATGACGGGACACGCGAAAATGAGATCTGGAGTAGCAAGAGCCGACATTGGCTCGCCGCAGCAATAGTCAGGCCTTACTTATTTTGATCGCAGGCGATGCCGTCCTTATCCCGATCCAGCTCGGGCCGATAGCCAGGGTCACCCTTGTACATCGGTGCAGCCCCGGCAGCCTTGGCGTCGTCACAGTTGGCGTAGAACTCCTTCTGAGGCTCAGGCTCGGGGGTCGTCTCCCCCTGGGAGCCCTCTCCAGAGCCCGAGTCACTGCCACCGAACCAGCCGCTCCCGCCAGACGAGTCGTCCGTCGGCTTCGCAGCGGGCTCCTCAGCAGGCGCCTCCTCGGAGTCAGCGGAGCCGTCACTGCCGGAGTCCTGCTGCGACTCGGCCGGCGCAGTCGAAGACGGAGCATCACTGCTGGTGCTGGCGGTGTCGTCACAGCCGGCGAGCCCGACGCCAAGAACCAGGGCGAGGAGCAGGGGAGCCGAGGTCCTCAGCAGCCCCCGCCGCTTCGACGTCGAGGAAGACACTGATGAAACAGACGAACGGGAAAATATGGGAGGAATAGGGGACAAAAAGGGCGCGTTCACGAGAGCCTCGAGTCAGGAGAAGGGATGGTGGGCGGCTAGCCGATAGAATTGAAGCACTCCAGAGGCAGTAATAACTCACGCAGCCATAAAATGCAATCGCATTGATACACACATTTTTCACTGTTGCTGGGAGTAGAAACTGAAATGCGACTGCTTGACAATTGTCCCTTATTTTTACGCTTAGTGCACAGTCTTCCAACCCCACGACAGCCGACCACACATGCGCTCAGGCAGCTCAGCAAGGCTTAGAGAGTCGAACCGGAGTCTGACGAACCAGGGTCTGAGGGGCGCACCGAGGCTCAGCCGCCGGGGCGATGTGGCTCATGGGCCGGCCGCCGCACACTTCCGGCCATGAGCACTTCCCGCACGTCCCTGCCCCAGCAGACGCCGACCACCTCCGGAGCACCGGATCCTGCGCCGTCGGACTCTGCTCCGGTCTCGGCTCCGACCGCAAGCACCCGGCCCGACCGACTGAGCACCGTCGCGCTGGTCATCTTCACAAGCGTCTACGCCTTCTTCTTCCCCCTCCACCTCGGCCACTTTCTCATCCCTGGGGACGCCGGCCCCGCAACCGGCCTCGCGCTCTACATCGCTCTCTTCGCCGTCGGTTGCGTCGCTTTCCGCCACCCGCTGGCCCGGGCCGCCCGTCAGGTTGCGGCCCGTAAGCGGCGGGCCGTCCTCACTCTCATCGTGGGCGGACTCGCCACCTTGGTGATCGAGCTCGTCGGCGGCCTGGCGTCCTCGGCCCTGCTCAACCTCGCCGGCCTGTCCGGAGCAATCCTGCAGAATGACGCCAGCGTTGCCGAAGTCATTCAGATGTTCCCGCCGATCATCATCGTCGTCGTGCTCGGGATCGTGGGGCCGATTGTGGAGGAGATGTTCTTCCGTCAGCTCCTCATTGGGCTCATCAAGCGCTTCGCACCGACCTGGGTGGCTGTTGTCGTCTCCAGCGTCCTGTTCGGTGCGCTGCACATGCACTCGTTCGCGCTCTCCGAGGTACTGAGCGTCATCCCGCACGCCTTCTTCGGGCTCAGCTGCGGGCTGCTCTATGTCAAGACCGACCGCAACCTGCTCTACCCGGCGAGCATCCACTGCCTCAACAACCTCAGCGCCTTCCTGACCCTCCTCCTGCACTGAACGCATCACACTCACCTTCCGCTCCGGGCCCGTTCCAGCTCGTTCAACGCGCGGGCCGACGGCGCCCGGAGTACTATTTCGGTATGTCGCGAAATACCGAATCAGGAGTCTTCGCCGCCCTGGGGCACCCCACACGGCGCGCGATCCTGGCCTTTCTGCGCGATCACGACTACGTCAAGGTCGGCGAGATCGCCGACGCCGTCGGCGTCTCAGGATCAACCCTGTCGGGCCACCTGCGCACGCTGCGCGAGGCCGAGCTGGTCGACACCCGTCGCCGCGGCACCGAGATCCAGTACCGCGTCAACCTCACCTTCATTGACGAGGCCATGCTGCTGCTCGCCTCCCTGGGCGGCACGCTCAAAGCCCCCGATCCCACCGTCCGCCTCGCTCAGGAAAGGAGAGAACCATGACAACCGAGAACCGCCCAACTCGTTTTCCCGCCGGAGTTGTTATCGCTGCGGCGATCGCCCTGGCCTTCATGATCGCCTGGAGCGCCGTGCACTGGCCGGAGATGGCGCCCACCATCGTCACACGGGAGGCCGGCGGCAGCCACGGCGCGAGCATCATCCCCCGAGGCTTTAGCGCGTCGGCAATGCCGGTGACCCTCGTGCTGGTCTCCTCACTGATGGCGATCAGCCCCTGGGTGAACACGAAGTTCTCCTCCCTCACCAGCATGCCAATGCCCCGCTACGACCGCAGTGCCGCACGGGTCCGCACCGCGACGCAGGCCGGGCTTTGCCTAGTGATGTGCGCCATGCACGTCTTCGTCGTCGGCCTCCACACGGGCTCCGAGACCTCCGCGCTCACGCTGGTGGCGATGAGCCTGGGCGCCCTGCTGGTCCTTCTGGGCATCTATCTCCCCATCGCGCAGTCCGACGTCGAGACGAATGACTCCTGGCTCAATGCCCTCATCGTCGCTCAACGCTCGATGAGCCGCAGCGCGGGCATCTCGATGGTCGTCGTCGGCCTGGCCACGATTGCGGGCACCACCGCCAGCCCGTGGCTGGGTCTGGCGATCGGAGGCAGCGGAGCAGTAGCCATCACCGTGACCCTTCTGGTCGCCTCCCTGGTCAGGGCCATGCGTTTGAGCAGGCCACGGCACCGCCACCCGTAAGCCGCAGTCACATATCTGCAGCGTCGACGCACCCACCGAGATGTCCCAGAGGGTTCGCATGTTGCAACGACATAAGCAATAGCCTCAACACCACCACAACATCCCCTCGTGTTGTCTGATGTCCACAGGACGGCGCACACCCGCCCACCTGGCCAAGGAAAGACAGAAGAAGCAGGAAGGGAGGAGGCACAGAGCAACGACAAGAACACCTCGGGAGACATCATCCATAGCATCGGGCGGCGGCCAGTAAGGCTGCCTAAGGACTGGTCACCGCCCGAAGGGCCGGTACCCGACCGGCCATTCCACCGCGGGGGAGACGGCACGTGCTTCAATCGAGGCATGGCAGTCGTCTCCCCCGTTCCGGTTCCGGGCCCCGTGCCCGGCGAGTCCGTCCTGACCGAGTCCGATGCCTCGCTGCTGTTCGGCGGGGCACGCACCGCCTACACCTTCACCGACGAACCGGTGACGGACGCCCAGCTGCGGGCGATCCACGAGCTGGCCAAGTGGGCGCCGACAGCGGTCAACGCCCAGCCGTTGCGGGTGGCGGCCGTGCAGTCCCCCGCCGCCCGGGAGCGGTTACTGCCCTGTCTTCCTCGCGGCAATCGCGAGCAGGCCGCGGGGGCGCCTCTCACCCTCATCTGCGCAGCCGATCGCTCCTTCGCCGGGTCCCTGCCGCGACTGCACCCGCGCGGCGAGCGCTACCAGC
>ERZ772921.1115-NODE-1115-length-15938-cov-8.119877_pt1:5000-15938 | contig 15938 bp, 12 predicted proteins | sample MGYA00512117_ERZ772921 | MGnify/ENA primary metagenome ERZ772921 (study PRJEB29015, sample SAMEA2737944) | human oral metagenome | biome: human oral; feature: human-associated habitat; material: dental | place: China | collected 2150 ... | reverse complement strand
ATCCTTCATTTCAAGTAAGCTGTTCAATTTTTCATTTTCAGATGCGAGTGCTTCATTGGTACCAAAATGACTATTTGTTAAGTTATAAGAATTATCGCCACCTACTGCAAAGAAAATCGATCGATCCTTACAAGTAATTAATTCGCTCATATCAATATTAAACACATTCGCAATTTGCTGTAGCTTATCCAAATTGATACTACTTTGTCCACGTTCAATTTTGGCATAGCCATTCGGCGACATTGAAAGCTTCTCAGCCATCTCTTCCTGCGACCATTGATTAATTTCTCTCATTACACGAATTTTATCGTGGACTTCCATTTTGTTTCCTTAAAGTGCGGTTTTAGACAGTAATAGATGAGTTTTTAACACTGCTAGTTTGTGGTGAAAAATTGGAGTGCAGTATAGCATTTAAACAAGATTTATCCAAAATTTTATGGAGTATGTAATGATGGATGACTCATTTTTAGGCTATGCAACTAGCATTTTAGCAGATACTAATGAAGGATTAAGTGGTTCAGAAATTTGTAAACTCTGTAGTAAATATGCAGTTGATTATGCAAAAACAATCATATATACAGCTCAGCCCTTTAAAAAGGGAACATCAAATATCAACAAAGCACAAGCCTTGCAAGAAAATTTAGCTTGTTTTGAACCTGAACAACAATTTTTAATTATTAGAGATTTATGTGATTTAGAGAAATTTACTAATAATTCAAAAGTAACAAAACTGAAACTAGCTTTAGCAAAAAATTATGCACATCTTGCTCCACAAGAAATAGCACAACAAATTTTAGAAATAACAAATCAAGTTAGACACTGGTTAGATAATTACCCTGAAGCTAAATTACATTATGAAAGTGCATTAGAGAAAAAGAATAACAAATTATATGAAAGAAATTTGCTTGATGATTTACGTTTTTCTCTTGAATCTTTAGTTAATAAGATTCTTAGAAAACAAAAATCATTAGAAAATTTAAAATCTGAGCTAGGTAAATTTCTAGATGAACGAAACATTAATGTAGAAGTTAAAAATCTTTATATCTCTACTGTATTTGATTTTTTTACGAAATATCAAAATGAAAATGTAAAACATAACTCAATTTTTAAGGAAATTGAAATAGATTTTATCTTTAATCAAACCACGGTGATAATGCAATTTTTAATTGCATTACATAAAAAGATTATTAATCAACCATAAGGATCTTATAATGAAATTAACATTCTCAAAAACGTTATTAGCAACGGCTGTAATGCTAGGATTAACTGCTTGTAGTTCAGGTGGCGGCGGTGGTTCAAATGAACCAACAACTTCAAGTGGGAACAATACCGCTTCAATTACCGTACCAAATGTTGATACCAATAATTCTAACACGGTGAATAATTCAGCGAACGCAACGAAACCTAATGCAACAGTTGTAGTTCCTTCAATCACTCCATCGACATTTAAAGTCGCTTCAGATGGCTATGCAACAGGTAAAGCAACTTATGCTTCTGCGACAAGCTCAATAAGATTAGATGCAGATTTTGACAATAGAACTATCTCAGGTAGTGCAGTAGGGAAAATAGACGACCAAAATGTAAATATTGCTTTAAATAACGCAACCTTATATAAAACATCATCGAAATATAATATCTATGGAAATTATGCTAGCTACGATGAGAGATATCAATTTGAAGGAGATGCCTCTGCTATACATAACCAAGAAAAATTCTCTGGTCGATATGACGGTGTTATTTATGGTGAATCTAGTCCATTCTCTGAAATGAGGGTAAGGTATAAAGTAACCTCCGAAAATGATTCTAATCGTGTAATAAGTGAAGCAAACGAGGGGGGATATAGACGTTGGACTGCTGAAACTACTTTATACAGACAATAGTTATTGTCCCACAATAATTTTATTGTGGGATTTTTTGAATATGAAATATAAATTTTTTTTCTTATATTGTTTATTTGGTAGTGTTGCTATTGCAAATGATACAACCTACTCTATTGCACAATTAGAACAAGATCAAAATCTTACAGAAAAATTACTTTCAGATATGTTAAGTATTGATCGAATGGATTTAGTAGATCGTTTGTTACCGATTTATCAAAAATTTTCAGAAAAAAATCCAAGATTAGTCAATTACGCTAAAATAAGACAAGCGAGATCATTATTTTTAGATTATCAAAGTAACAATGCCAAAAAGGCTTTTCAGACATTGCAAATAGAAGCAAATTTAAATGATGAAGAGCGGTCGATTATTCAAAATTATTTGCAAGCGATTGAAAATCAAGAACGTTGGCAATTTTCATTAGGTGGGAATTATTTACAAACAAAGAATGTAAATAATACGTCCAACGAGCGACATATTGAAAATACTGGTTTTGTGAAAAATGATGATATGTTGCCACAATCGGCACACGGCTTTGCTTATTATCTTGATACACAGAAAAATTGGAACGTAGTGGGTTCGCATTATCTGCATTTTGCGAATAATCTATATGGCAAAAATTATTGGGATAATCACGATTATGATGAAATCACTAATCGTACATATTTAGGCTATCAATATCAAAATGCTAAATATAAATTGGTGTTAAAACCGTTTTATGAGCGACAATGGTTGGGCGGACATCGTTATAACCGGGCAAATGGTGCTAGAGCGGAATATAGCTTAAATTTTTCAAAAAATTGGCAGATTTCAACCGCACTTGAATTAAGTCAGCCACGTTATTTTACTCAAACAGATCGTAATGGAACAATTAAGTTAGCTTCAGTAACCTTTATTTGGCAGCCATCTGAGAAAGGTTATTATTACTTAGGTTCGGATTTTATTCGAGAAACCACACGTATAAAACAATATAGCAATGATATGAAAACACTGCGATTAGGTTGGCGGCAAAATTTGGGTTATGCAATTGCAAGTCAAATTAATGGGTCTATTGCGTTGAAACAGTATAAGGATTTTACTTCTCTTGGTGGAATTTTGCCATTAAATAAAATTCGTAGAGATAAAATTTATTCTCTAAATTTAACTTTATGGAAACAAGATTGGCAATATTTAGGATTTGTACCAAAAGTTCAATTCCGTTGGAAAAAACAAGAGAGTAACATTCCTTCAATGTTTTCTTATTCAGAAAAATATGTGCAGATGTTAGTAGAAAAGGATTTTTAATCTAAAGAAGTGCGGTGGATTTTGACCGCACTTTGAAGTTGATAAGATAACAAAAAAGCCATTTAGTATTCACTAAATGGCTTTTGTTTTTTATGTTTTATTGTTTTGCCACAATTTTGCCGTCAACGTAATCCACGCTAATCGGTTTTTCCGGTAACAAACTACCAGAAAGGATTTGTTGCGCTAACGGGTTCTCAATTTCTTGCTGAATCGCACGTTTTAATGGACGCGCGCCGTAAATCGGGTCATAGCCGATTTCGCTAATGAAATTGAGGGTGGTATCCGTAAAGTGCAACACATAGCCACGGCTTTCCATGCGGTTGATTAAGCGTTTTAACTGAATTTCCGCAATGGCGCGAATGTTGTCTTTATTCAACGGATGGAATACTACGGTTTCATCAATCCGGTTAATAAATTCCGGACGGAAATGTTGGCTCACCACAGACATCACTAACGCTTTCATGTCATCGTAGCTTTCTTTTTGGTTGCCTTGAATCAAATCGGAACCCAAGTTAGAGGTCATGATCACCACCGTATTGCGGAAATCCACGGTTCTGCCTTGTCCGTCGGTTAAACGGCCGTCATCCAACACTTGCAACAAGATGTTAAATACATCGTGGTGCGCTTTTTCCACTTCGTCAAGCAAAATCACGGAATACGGACGACGACGCACGGCTTCGGTTAAATAACCGCCTTCTTCGTAGCCCACATAGCCCGGAGGTGCACCGACCAAGCGGGACACGCTGTGTTTTTCCATGAATTCGGACATATCGATACGCACCATGGCATCTTCGCTGTCGAATAGGAATTTCGCCAAAGTTTTGCACAATTCGGTTTTACCCACACCAGTTGGCCCTAAGAACAAGAAGGAACCAATCGGGCGATTTGGATCAGAAAGACCAGCTCGGCTACGACGAATGGCGTTTGCCACAGCATCCACGGCTTCGTTTTGTCCGATAACGCGTTTGTGCAATTCTTCTTCCATGCGCAAGAGTTTTTCTTTTTCGCCTTCCATCATTTTGGAGACCGGAATACCGGTGGCGCGGGAAAGCACTTCAGCGATTTCCTCATCGGTCACGCGGTAGCGTAATAGGCTCATTTCCTTGCCTTCCGCACCTTCTGCTGCCGCTAATTGTTTTTCTAATTCTGGAATTTTACCGTATTGCAATTCGGACATTTTGTTCAAATCACCGGCACGGCGGGCTTGTTCCATTTGCGTACGGGCGTTTTCCAATTCCGCTTTAATGTGTTGCGCACCGGAAAGCGCTGCTTTTTCAGATTTCCACACCTCTTCTAATTCAGCATATTCCCGCTCTTTTTCCGCCAATTCTTTTTCTAACATTTCCAAGCGTTTGCGGCTGGCATCATCATCTTCTTTTTGTAACGCCTGTTGTTCCAATTTGAGTTGGATAATACGGCGATCTAAGCGATCCAACGGCTGTGGTTTGGAGTCGATTTCCATTCGAATACTGGATGCGGCTTCGTCGATCAAGTCGATGGCTTTATCCGGTAACTGGCGATCGGAAATGTAACGATGAGACAATGTTGCCGCTGCCACAATAGCCGGGTCGGTAATTTGCACGTGGTGGTGGATTTCATAACGTTCTTTTAAGCCACGCAAAATGGCGATGGTGTCTTCCACACTCGGCTCACCCACAAACACTTTTTGGAAACGACGTTCAAGTGCGGCGTCTTTTTCAATGTATTGGCGGTATTCGTCTAACGTGGTCGCACCCACACAATGCAATTCACCACGTGCCAAACTTGGTTTTAACAAGTTACCCGCATCCATGGCGCCATCGGTTTTACCCGCACCCACCATGGTGTGAATTTCATCAATAAATAAAATGACGCGACCTTCTTCCTGCGCTAATTCTTTCAAGACGGCTTTCAAGCGTTCTTCAAATTCACCGCGATATTTTGCCCCGGCGATTAACGCGCCCATATCTAAAGAAAGCACACGTTTATTTTTTAAGCCTTCGGGCACTTCGCCATTCACAATACGCTGTGCTAACCCTTCCACAATAGCGGTTTTACCTACGCCAGGTTCACCGATAAGCACCGGGTTGTTTTTGGTGCGGCGTTGCAACACTTGAATGGTGCGGCGGATTTCTTCATCACGCCCAATCACCGGATCCAATTTGCCGCTTTCCGCGCGGGCGGTTAAGTCGATAGTATATTTTTCTAAGGCTTGGCGGCTTTCTTCCGCATTTTGGTCATTCACGTTTTGTCCTCCACGAATATGATCGATGGCTTGTAAAATTTGTTCTTTTTTCGCACCGCACTTTTTCAGTATCTCGCTGACGGCGCCTTTTTCTTCCAAGGCAGCAAGTAAAAAGAGTTCGGAGGAAATAAATTTATCCTGCCGTTGTTGCGCTAATTTGTCGCATAAATTCAACAGGTTAAGCAACTGACGGGAAAGTTGTACATCACCGCCATTGCCGGAGACTTGCGGAAGTTTGGCAAGTTCGTTGTTGAGTTCGTTACGCAATGCGGCAACATTCACGCCACTTGCGGTTAAAATCGGCGCCACTGAACCGTCTTGTTGATTTAACAAGGCACTCAATAAATGCACCGGTTCAATAAATTGATTATCCTTGCCAATTGCTAAAGATTGTGCTTCAGCAATGGCTTGTTGGAATTTAGTGGTAAATTTTTCAATATTCATAAGTATTTCCTTCTTCGTTCCATGGATGTTCTGTTGAACATTTGTTCGCCAAATTTAAATAAGATCGTTTTGAGGGATTTCAAGGGAAAAATGAAAAATTTAGTCTTACTGATTCATTTGTAGAAATTTGATAGGTGTAATTTATTTAAAAAACACACCGCACTTTGGTGATTGATGGGGAATCCCTTTGGAGCAGGGCGGAGAGGTTCGACAACACGCATGCATATTTTTATGATTTTTACTATAGCAACCGTTTGCTTGGTGCTAGAATAAGCCGATTTTTATTTCTCATTTTTAAGGATTATGCCATGAATAGATCATTAGCCATTGAGTTTTCGAGAGTAACCGAAGTTGCCGCCCTTGCCGGTTTTGCGTGGTTGGGGCGTGGGGATAAACATTCGGCTGATGATGCTGCCGTAAAAGCCATGCGTTATATGCTAAATTTGATTCATATGGATGCAGAAATCGTGATTGGTGAAGGCGAAATTGACCACGCGCCGATGTTATATATCGGTGAAAAAGTAGGGTCAGGCATGGGCGAATTGGTGTCTATTGCGGTCGATCCTATTGATGGCACGCGCATGACGGCGATGGGGCAATCCAATGCGATTTCCGTGCTGGCGGCAGGTGGCAAAAATACCTTTTTAAAAGCGCCGGATATGTATATGGAAAAATTGGTGGTAGGGCCGGAAGCAAAAGGCATTGTTGATTTGAATTTGCCGCTTGAACAAAATTTGCGCCGTGTTGCTTCAAAGTTAGGAAAGCTATTATCCGATTTAACGGTGATGATTTTAGATAAACCTCGTCATGAAGCGGTAATTGAAAAAATGCATCAACTGGGTGTGCGCGTATTTACGATTCCTGATGGTGATGTGGCGGCTTCGGTATTATGTTGTTTGCCGGAAGCTGAAATTGACATGGTTTATGGCATTGGTGGTGCGCCGGAAGGCGTTGTGGCAGCGGCTGCGATTCGTGCCTTGGGGGGCGATATGCAATCCCGTCTATTGCCGCGTGATCAGGTGAAAGGCGATACGCCGGAAAATAAGGCATTGGCGCAAGAAGAAATTCGTCGTTGTGAAGAAATGGGTGTTCAAGTCAATACGGTGTTGCAGCTGGAACAGCTTGTGCGTGATGATAATTTGGTATTTGCCGCCACCGGAATTACTCATGGTGATTTATTAAAAGGTATTCGCCGTAAAGGCAATTTAGCCACAACGGAAACCTTATTGATTCGAGGTAAATCCAGAACCATTCGTCGAATTCAATCGACCCATTATTTAGACCGAAAAGACACCGCACTTTCCCGTTTAATCGGCGCGTAATTCCAAAAGAAAAGGGCTAAGTGACAGGAATGAAATGCACTTAGCCCATTTAATATCGCGCTTTTGCAAGTGCAATTTTTAATTCATTTTATCGAACAAGATTCACTGCACCTTGATACCCCAGCTGGCGCCAAGCTTCATACACGGTGACGGCAACGGAATTGGAGAGGTTCATACTGCGGCTGTTGGCAGTCATGGGAATACGGATTTTTTGTTCCGCCGGCATGCTGTTTAAAATATCCATCGGAATGCCGCGGGTTTCCGGGCCGAACATTAAATAGTCGCCCAATTCAAATGTCACTTCACTGTGTGCCGGCGTACCTTTTGTCGTTAAGGCAAACAAACGCTTCGGTTGCTCGCTTTGCAAAAATGCCTCGAAAGTTTTGTGTTTTTTAATGTCGGCAAATTCGTGGTAATCCAAGCCGGAACGACGCAATTTTTTGTCGTCCCAAGTAAATCCCAGAGGCTCGATTAAATGTAAACGAAAGCCGGTGTTGGCACATAAACGAATAATATTACCGGTGTTTTGTGGAATTTCCGGTTCGTATAAAACAATATCTAACATGGTGTTCCTGATGGTATAAAAGTAAACGGCTTATTATAGGCGCAAACCTGACCGGCTAAAAGTGTTCATAAAAAATCCTCGTTAATGCGGCGAGGATTTTTCTTAAACAATGCATTAAACGTTATACCAACCTACTAAATAGGCTTGATCTAAAATATGCCCTTGCATGGCGTAATGAAGCTCGTTGAAGCGGAAACCCTGCGGCAAATTGAGTTTGGTATCTAACGCATAGACATAAAACTCATAGCGATGGTTTGAGTTCGGTGGTGCCATACCGCCGTAAGCAGAGGCTTCTTTGATGTCAAACTTGCCTAATACGCTTGCCCAACTGTTTGCACCTTGCACGAAATCGGTCGCTGTTTGGCTTTCGTTTTCTTGCACGGAAGTGCGTTCCAAGTCAGCAATGAGCCAGTGTGTCCAAACAAAGCCGGCAGCACTGATGGCGTCTTTGTCTTCTAGTACAACAGCAAAGGATTTTGTGCCGGCAGGCGCATCGGTGATTTCAAAAGGAATGGAGTAGGTGGGCATGCCATTTGGGCTAAACTGCGAGCCTCGCTTGCCGTATTTGTCGGCGTAATGCCCGTTCTCAATGGCTGAACTGGTGACTCTCATCTTGATTTCCTCCGTAAAAAACGTGTAAAAAAAAAAGACCGCACTTTGCTTTTTATGGCTTAAAAGTGCGGTTTCATTTTACGGTGTTTTTATAGGGGCTTCAAATTACCAGCCTTTTACGACGCCGTCTTTAAAGTGTTTTTTCGCTTCTTGTTCTACTTCCGGTGTTTGGTAAGCTTTCACGAAATCTTGGATAGCTTTGCTGTCTTTGTTGTCAGTACGTGCCACGATAATGTTCACATATGGAGAATCTTTATCTTCCACGAACACGCCGTGATCTTGTGCATTTAAGCCCACTTGACCGGCATAGTTGTTATTGACAACGGCTAAATCCACGTCGTCTAAAGCGCGTGCGGCAACAGAGGTATCCACTTCTTTGATTTGTAAATGTTTTGGATTTTCAATGATATCCATTGAAGTGGAGAACAGGTTGGTCGGATCTTTTAATTTAATTAATCCTTGTTTTTCCAATAAAATTAATGCACGGGCAAGGTTGCTAGGGTCGTTTGGTACCGCAACCACCGCACCATCTTGTAACTCATTTACGCTTTTGATTTTTTTAGAGTAACCCGCTAACGGATAAACGAAGGTGTTGCCCACGATAACGAGGTTGTTTAAACCTTTCGCTTGGGAATCTTTGTCTAAATACGGTTTATGTTGCATGGCGTTCGCATCTAAATCGCCTTTAGACACGGCGGTGTTTGGTAAGGCATAGTCGTTGAATAGAACGTATTCTACGTCTAAGTTATATTTTTCTTTCGCGACTTTCGCAGCGATTTCAGCCACTTCGTGCTCAGGGCCTGCCATCACGCCGACTTTAATTTTAGCCGGTGCTTCTGCTGTCGCTTCCGGTTTTTTCTCTTCGTTACACGCTGTTAATGCAAATACGGAGGCAAGTGTTGCTACGCCGAGTAATTTTTTTAAGTTCATAAAAGATCCTCTTTTAATGTTAATGCTAAGTGAATTAACGATGATCGACGCGTTTTGCTAAATCATCGCCAAGTTTTTGTGAAATCATGACGAATACGACAATAATAATTGTGGCGACCCATTTAACGTACACCATGTTGCGATATTCGCCGTAGTTAATGGCGAGGCTACCTAAACCACCGCCGCCGACAATGCCCGCCATGGCGGAATAGCCCACTAAGGTAACTAAGGTCAGTGTGATACCGTTAATTAAGGTTGGTAGTGCTTCCGGCAAATAGAATTTGCGGATGATTTGCCAGTTTGTCGCGCCCATCGCTTTTGCAGCTTCTGTTAAGCCTTTTGGCACTTCCACTAAAGCATTGGCAGTCAAACGTGCCACAAACGGCATTGCGCAAATACTTAATGGGATAATTGCCGCCGTGGTACCCAGCGTTGTGTTCAAAATGAAACGGGTAAACGGTAACAAAATGATTAACAAAATAATGAATGGAATGGAGCGTCCGATGTTAATCACAATGTTTAAAATGAGATTTAACCGTGCGTTTTGCAGAATTTCGCCTTTGCCGGTGAGGAAGGTTACTACACCAAAGGGTAAACCGATGATCACGGCCAACAGGGTAGATGCAAAGCTGATATACACGGTTTCATAGGTAGAAACCCACACGGCTTGCCACATTTGAGGTGTAAGTTCCGTTAAAAAATCATTCCACATAGCCTAATACCTCAACGCGTACGTTATTTTCCATTAAATAGATTTTGGTTTGTGTAATAGCATCTTCATCACCTTCTACTTCTGCTACGGTGAAACCGAATTTTACGCCGCCGGCATATTCAATTTGGGAGGTTAAAATGCTCAATTCCACACCGAATTTTTTGGAGGCTTGGGACAACAATGGGGCATCCACAGAGCGCCCGGTAAACTCGAATTTGATAATCGGGTAAGACTTAGCGTGTTTTGGCGTGTGTGATAGATTCTCTAGATATTCATCAGGCAGATTAACGTTAAAGGTAGAGCGAATAAATTCTTGGGCCAATTCTGTTTTTGGATTGGAGAAAATGTCGCTCACTGAACCTTGTTCTACAAGTTTGCCGTGATCGATGATGGCAACTAAATCACAAATGCGTTTGACAACATCCATTTCGTGGGTAATTAAGAGAATCGTGATGCCTAAAGTGCGGTTGATTTCTTTTAATAATTTTAAGATAGCGTGTGTGGTTGCCGGATCTAGCGCGCTAGTCGCTTCGTCGCATAATAACACTTTGGGATTGCTTGCTAGTGCGCGTGCAATGGCGACACGTTGCTTTTGACCGCCGGACAAATTAGACGGATACACATTTTTTTTGTCGCTTAAGCCTACCAAATAGAGTAATTCATTGACTTTCGCTTCGATTTTTTCTTTCGGTGTGCCTTCTAATTCTAAAGGTAGCGCGACATTACCAAAGACGGTTCGGGAGCTCAATAAATTGAAATGTTGGAAAATCATGCCGATATTACGGCGTTCCAATACCAGTTCAGCATCGCTAAGTTGAGTGAGATCTTTGCCGTCAATGATCACGGAACCCACAGTGGGTTTTTCTAATAGGTTGACGCAACGAATCAGGGTACTTTTACCTGCACCGGATGCGCCGATAACGCCACAGATATGCCCTTTCGGAATATCCAAAGAAACGTTATCAAG
>ERZ772921.1111-NODE-1111-length-15955-cov-9.279623_pt1 | contig 15955 bp, 15 predicted proteins | sample MGYA00512117_ERZ772921 | MGnify/ENA primary metagenome ERZ772921 (study PRJEB29015, sample SAMEA2737944) | human oral metagenome | biome: human oral; feature: human-associated habitat; material: dental | place: China | collected 2150 ... | reverse complement strand
CCGCCGCACGGGGGTCACGACGGCGCTCGCCGCGGCCGCGGGCGACCTGGTCGCTGCCGCCCGCTACCTCGTGCGGCGCGGGACGCCCGGTCTGGCCCTGACCGCCATGGCCCTGCACCGCTTCGTGTACGGCATGGAGGTGATCACGCTGATCCTCATGTCGCGCAACCTTCTCGCGGCGCCCGGGGACGCCGACGCCGGGCTGGAGGTCTGCGGCGCGCTCATGGGTGCGATGGTGGCCGGGCACGGCCTCGCCGTCGTGCTCACGCCCCTGGCCCACGAGCGGGTGGCGCCGTCGACCTGGATCGTTGTGTGCCTGGTCGGCGGGACCGCGGGGCAGCTCGTCCTCGTGGCCACGCACGCGCGGGCCGCGGTGGCGGCGGGCGTCCTCGTCTTCGGCGCCGGGGTGCAGGGCGCCAAGATCGCCGTGGACACGACGGTGCAGGCCGACACCGCCGACGCCTACCGCGGGCGCGCCTTCTCCATCTATGACGTCCTGTTCAACACCGCCGAGTGCGCGGCGGCCGGGGCGGCCGTGCTGGTGATGCCCGCCGTCGGCTGGTCGCGGGGCGTGCAGGCAGCGCTGGTCGTTTTCGTGTGGGCGGTCGCGCTGGTCTACCGCAACCGGGTCGGGGCGCTGGGAGGCCGGCCCCGCCCGGTGGGCGAGCACGGAGCGTGAGACCCGTACTGGGACGACGACGGCGGTTGTGAGGCGGTTGTGAGATGCTGTTGCCCTAGAAGACGCCGCCCCAGCGCAGACCGAGTGCCGGCCTCCGCCGCATTCTCCTTCGCCGGGGCGCGTGTGTCCTGCGCGCGTCAGTACCCCGATACACCGCAGCGCCGAGTCCCAGGGAGGTCGGATGGCCGTCGACATGGTTGCCGGAGCAGTGAAGAAGATCCTCGACGCCGTCGTCAACGGCACGTTCGTCGAGGAGGAGCCGCTGCCCGCGGAGGCGGACCTGGCGCGCTTCCTCGACGTGTCGCGGCCGACCATGCGGGAGGCGGTTCGCACGCTGTCGCTGGGCGGCGTGCTCAACGTCGTGCACGGCCGGGGCACATTCCTCCTGCCCCGGTTCCGCTGGAGCGAGCTGCGGTACCTGATGTACGTCTCGGCGCACGAGGGCAATGCCGTCGAGGTCGAGGTCCAGGTGCTGGGCGTGGAGGAGATGATCGAGGTGGGAGCGGTCCGCCTGGCGGTTCGCAATCGCACCGAGGAGGACCTCGCCGAGATGCGGCGCAGCGTCGAGCAGTACGCGGTCGCCGACCGCGCCGACGACGTCCAGGCCCTGGTCGGCCTCGACTACGCCTTCCACGACGTGATCCTGCGGACCGCCGGGAACCAGTTCGTCTCCTCGGCGGTGCACCCCTACCGGGACGCCCTGCTCGGGGTGCGGTTCCGCGCGACCGAGTCCAAGGCTGTGCGCAGCCGTGTGGACGCCCAGCACAGGGAGATCCTGGCGGCGGTGGAGAACCAGGACGAGGACCTGGCGGTCTCACTGATGCAGGCGCACATGGCGCAGACGCGCGAGGACATCCTCGCCGCCCGTCAGCGCCGCCCCGACGAGGTCTCGGAGAACCTGTAGGCGCCGCGGTGTGCCTCGCGTGCCGCCTCACCCCTCGAGATAGACATTTTCGTACGAGGTCGGCGGTGACACCGTCTACCTCGTACGAAAATGTCTATCTCGACGCAGGGGCCGCCAGGCGGTGGGTTGTAAGGGCGCTAGCGCACTCGTGATAGAAGCGACATACCTCAGTGCTCTGAGGTGTTGTACGGTGATTGCAGGTCCGATTGAAGGGTGCCACACAGCCGTGCGGAGTGCGGCTGCGCCCCCGCACCTTCGTCCATGAAGAAAGCAAGGAACCATGTCCGTCGTTGCCCTGGACGTCGCTACGCGCCGCCCCTCCTCCGCCCGTCTTCACGCCGTCTCCTCGAAGGGCCCGACCGATGAGGCCCCCACCGTCGCATGGCAGACCGACGCCACCGTCGTCTCGGTCGCCCTGGCGGTGCTGGCCGTTCTCGGCATGTTCACGGTCTTCGCCGCCATCGCCGATTCGAAGCCGGTCGTAGTCGGCTGCGCCGTCGTCTCGGTGGTGGTCTCCGTAGCAACCGCGTTCTGGCAGCTGCGGCGCGCGGGGCTCTGAGGCCGGCGAGGAACTCCGGCGCGGGCGGGTCACGGCACGCGCCCTCCGCCGAGGGCGGCACCAAGAGGCGCCGCCCTCGGCGCGTCTGCGGACTGTCTGCGCCCGCCGCGGGGCGCAGGTCGGGCCGGGCGGACGGCGAGCCCCAACGTCAACGGAGCTTCGTCACACGAACGTACCTTTCTCCCATCCTTCTGGGGGTAGACCTCAGAAGGATGGGAGAAAGGTACGTTGACGTTGGGAAGGTACGTTCACGTTCCGGCCCGCTCCGCTCCGTCCGAGCGTCCGCCCACTCAGCCCGCTCACAGCCTCCGCCACAACCTCCGCTCACTTCGCGGTCTCCTTCACCGAGTTCGGTCGTACTCCGGCTCGGTATCGGTTCAAGGGGCTCAGCGGGCACCCGCCGGTGGGCCTCCACCAGCCCCGCCGGGACTCTCCGAGACCCCAGGAGGCCCCAGGACCCCGGGAGGCCGACATCGACCGACACTGCGCCACGCTGCCGAGCGCTCGGCGAAGTCGTCAAGCGGGGTTGCCGAGTGCCCGGCGGGCCACCGAGCGGGCTCACCGCGCCGAGCACCCCGCCGGCCCGCCTCCTCCCAGTTCCTCTACCAGGGGAGTCCTCCCCGTTCCCTTTCCGAGACCGCTCGCGTACGGTCGAGAGCATGCCGCATATCCAGATTCACTCCCGCCTCCGCCATAGACACAGCATCCTGCAGATCCTCCTGACGGCTCTCGTCCTGGCCCGCCCGGCCTGGCCGTTCCGCCTGGCCTGGGTGTTCTGAGCGGCGCACCGGGCTGCGGGCAAGAGGCGTTCCGCAGCGTGACGGCAGCGGCACCGTCGACGACGACGCGCCCTGCCCCTACGCCGGGCCTCATCGTCGCAAGCGTTGGCGCACTCGCCCGCCAGGGCCAGCGCGTCTTCGACGTCGGCATGGTGCTCGCCGCCGCCCTCCTGGTCTACGCCGGCGCCAGGCCCTGGGCCGCTCTATCGGCTCCCTGAGCCTGGGCACCTGGTGACCTGGCTCGTCAGCGTGATCAGGCTGCTGCCCCTGGCGGTCGGCCTGCCGGGGCTGTGGCGGGTGCAGGACCACGCCGCGGCGGGCGAGCACGGCACGACGACGGTTCTCGGCTGGCGGGCGCCCAGTGCGCCGGTCCTCGTGGCGAGCGGTGCGCCGGTCGCTGTGGCTGCCGACGCGGCTGTTCCCGCAGCGGCCGGTATGCCCGCCTCCGTGGAGGCCGGCAGACACCGGGGGCGGGGACGGTGACGGTCAGCGGCGCGGTGCGGTGCGGCGGCGGGCCTGGAGGGGCGATCGCTGGGGCGCCGGAGTGCCTGGTGCATCTCGGACCGTGATCTATTGTGATGTGCTATGGCGGCATTTAAACAGGATCGGCCATGGGTGGTCTTGTTCTGGGTCGGCGGCAGGGCGCCCAAGGGCAAGCGAATATTTACGGACACTTGCAGGGTGGGCGAGAACTGCTGGTGGCCGTAGGGGTGAAGCGTCGTGAACGCATATAATGATCTTATTGATCGTTTGGCTGACAGGATAAAGGATCTTCCCCGCTAGCGGGCGGGTCATCTTCTTTTGGTGTTCAACGGAGGCGATTGCCCTTTATTCGGATGTGTGCTCTCTCGACGAGGCGGAGCGAAGGGCGACGGAGGTGGCCCTGCGCGAGGTGAAATACATTGTATTGAACTGGGGTGAGGAGCATGTCAAGACGGTCGCGGCGTCGGTGATGTCGCTTCTCGACAGGCCCCGCCGGAGACAGCATCTCGATTGAATGCGCGTGGATGCGTCTCGACTGTACTGCGCGCATCGCGTGCGATGATGCGTGTCGCCCAGGAGCGTCGGTGGAGACTATTATCCGGCCATCAATAGCCGCAGCAAACGAGGAGCTGTTTGGGGTGCATCAGATCGGAGGCGGTCCGGACAAGGGGCGCCAGGTCGCCTTGATTCTCGCCAATCCTGAAGTCGAAAGAGATGCGCGTTACTGCTGGCGGTCTATTGCGGTACTCGAATCAGGTGAACGAGATGAGTCGTTGATGGAAGCGCTTAAATGGGCGGCGCCGGCGGTCGTTCCCACGAGAAATATATAAACGCGGCTCGTAGCCGGTCAGATGGCCTGCCGGGTGTGGCCGGTAGCCGGGGCGGTGCAGGGCGCTGATGGAGGACGTCGCGTGCTCGCGGACTGTGCGGGCCAGCGTTGGCGGCCGCGGACAAGAGGGACGAGGACAGGCGTCTCCTGGGGTCTCGGAAGGCCGTGGAGAAGACTATGCCGGTCCTGGAAGGCTGGACCCCGCCCATCGTCCGCAGAACGACACGGGCATTGGAATGGGAAGAGAATCCGGTCGCGGACGCGCTGTCAGCGGCGAGATTCCTCTCATTCAGACATGTCTGCGAGGTGCCCCCTCGTTGATGTCCCGGCTGTACTCCAGCAGCTGCCACGTGAGAGTGCGCGAACTGCTGGGGCACCTTGACCACTCCGATATCCGGAAGGTCGTCATTCCCTGCATCAGGAACAAACTCGCCTCTGCGGGCGGTTTTGGCCGGTCGGACCACTGGGCACCACCTACCACCGCCCTGAACCACCTCGGCTCCTACGATGAAGCGCACTGGGTCACCGACTAGGGCGTGTCTGGACTTGAGGTGCGTGGTGTTTCTGGGGCAGTGGTGGGAGGGGGGCGTATTCGGGAGGTGAGGTGGGATCGGCTTGTAGCTGCGCAGGGACTCGGTGGTGAGTTCAAGGGGGCGGGTGGTCCCTGAGGTGGCCTGTGAACGGCCGGGCTGTCGCGGGAGCGGCGAGATCCTGCGGTCTGGTGCCGCTGTCTAGGAGCATCCAGGTCGGGGTACTACGCATGGGTAGGGAGGCGGCCATCAAGATCCGCACGACGCAGAAAGGGGCTCAGTGCCTTGAGCGAGCGGGTGGTCGGTGGCTCCTTCGGGTATCGAAGGGTGCCGCGCCGCCCTGGAGAGGTGGAGCATTCGCGTTCACCCCGACACGGTGAGGATTCTGGTTCAGGGCTGCCCGAAGGGCGCTCGACAGTCCGTCTGAGCCTCGGTCTTACAAGGTAACGGGCGCATCGCGACGGAACGCCTCCATATGGCTGAAGTATCCGTACTGCGCCGCTATCTTGGCTTCGTAGACGTCGTTCCAAATCTGGGTAGTGACTCCCGATGGACTCGATGCGATTCGGATACAGCACGGGCCGCCGGTGAGGGATCCTCGCACATGAATATATGACAGATCGGATATCTGTAAATACAAGCGCAAGGCGTTGTGCCCTCGGCGTGCCCACCTGGTTGGGAGCGGGTCGGGGGTGTCAGCAAGCTCTACCGTGAGCCGAGCATCTTCGGGAAAATGCTCGATGAGCATCCGTGAGCAGATCGCCCCCTCCAAGGAGGGCGGGCGTCGGTTGAACACCTCGAGCAGGCCTCGGGATCTGAAGAAACCAGAGGCCCACCAGCTAATGGGGGTATTCGCGCTTGGGTCAGACATAATATGTATATACTTTGTAGTAGTCTAGCGTGCACACATTCGACCTCACCCGCATGCTGCGCCCTTCTCTGGACAGGGTGACTTCAATGCGTCCGTCCGGAAGAGCTTGTACGTCCAGTCCGCTCGTGTCCGTGTTTACTTCGCTGCTGACATCGACCTGCCCTTGACACTCTAGGAACAGGTCGAGCATGTCACCACCTTCAGTCCACCAGTCTGGTGGATTCTGAGGAATCTGCCGGACGTCAATGCGCAGCCTCACGACGCCTACGGTGTGGTCTATATCAAGCGCATCGGCGAACACATTAACCGGCTCTGGGCCCTGTGGCCCATATAAGTCGTAGACTATTCTCCCGCCACCTATAGCATTATAGTCAATGTTGTTGGTCGGCGCCATTAACTTTACTCCAGTCCCCGAATCCGTGGTAACTCATAGTTCCTGGCACTTCTCCTGTATTGAGGTTGGTTGATGGTCTCACGTTGAAGTGAGGGGCCTGGTCTCTCTCGCCCCTTCGCCGAACGCGTGCCCATGCCGCATGGTCCCGGGTGGCAAGATGGTCGTGGCCGGGATCTGCGAAATGGTGCTCGCGCGTTCAAGCTGTCTCCTTATGGTCTTGATGTGCTTGCGCCTTTGGGGTACCGCGAAGTTTTATTCTATCTATAGAGAAAGTCTATTCGTCCGTAGTTGTTCCGGCGTCGCGTTTGGCGGCACTGAAAGCGGCATTTATAAACTTGGACTGCCGGGCGTGTCTCGGATAGCCTTGAAAACTGTGTTTCAGGCTGCTCGTCCTGTTGTCTTGTGCCCCAGGGCGGAGTGGGGCCGATTCCGATTGTAATCCAACTCGACCTGGGAAGCAGTATCCCGGATGGTCTTGCTTCTCGTGGGGTACGCCATCGGCGTGGGCTCTCTCGTTCTCCAGGGTTGCGCCCGCCGACTTCCGCCCGGGCACCCGCCCAGCACGCCTCGGTCCTTCCCGCTTGGAGGGGGAGCGCCGTAGTCTTCCAGGTGGTCGGTGAGCTGGGCGGAGGTGCACCGGGGTGCCGCGGCCTGGGGTGGAGGATCGTCTTCTTTCTCCTCGTCGGGCACCTGCGGGCCGCCATGTCGATGGCCTCGCACACCGGGCCCGGTGCCGCGTGCTGCCCACCATCGCGTACCCGACTGCTTTCCTGGTGCAGCAGCCTGGGACGGTCGCCAGGTACACGAGCCCCTCCCAGGTGCGGACATACGTGATATCGCCCACCCGCTTCATTCCCGGCTCACTGGCGGTGGGAGTCGCGCTGGACCAGGTCGGGGCGCGAGCCCCGGGCCCGGCGGCCGGGACGGTGGTGCGGACCTTTCGGTGGGGCTGTGCGGCCTCCAAGCCCTGGGAGCGCATGATGGAGCGCACCGTGTCGCGGTCCACGCACCCGCGCCCCCGCGGCCACAGGGCCGCGGTGATGCGCTGGTACCCGCAGGGTGCCGTCCGATGCATCGAACTCCGACTTGATGAAAAAGGCCAGTCTGTGTCTTCTGGTGGTAGTCGCCGACACCCGGCCTGCTGCGCCAGTTCGTGGTAGCCGAGCTCCTGGGTGCTCAAGGGGCTGGCGCGACGCTATACGCTGGCCATCCCGACAGGCTTTGTCAACCGTGCGGTGATTTCGAGGCAGTGGCCTCAATGAGAGAACAGGCAGGAACAATAGGCTGAACACAGTCTGGTTAAAAGGAGCGGAGCGCAGATGAATGGGCCACCCGGCGCTGTCGCCTGGGATGTGAATGGAGAGCGGAAGACGGCAGCTGACGAGACTGTCGAGCTCGTGGTAGATCGGATCTGTCGACTTGATGGAGCAACACGCACCGTGGTCATGATTGAGAAGGAAGATATTCAGATCGGCATTGGCGGAGGGAACGACAGGCGCGTTATCGCTTATTACACGCGAGACAGCCTGGTTTTTTCAATCCAGTCGGCGATTCGAACGAAAAGGGTGCGGCCCCGGCTTGTCACAGGAGGCCGGCTCGGTGACTCTGATCGCAGAAATATTGTCGACATACCCGCTGCCGCATCGGCTGTGCACGAGTTGATCGATGACGGAAATTCACTGCACTACCTATGGGAGAGGCAAGACTGAGAAACCGTGCAAGGAGTGTTTTCTTCCTGATACACTGGTGGCCTCGGCGTGGTGGTCCTGACCGTCCAGGCCACCGGCACCACTGCCATTCGCAATCTCCACATCCCCACCACCGGCAACCAACCCGTCCTCGTCCACAACAACGCCGGCTCCGACGGAACCGGAGGATGCGGACTACAGGTAAAACACCAGAGAGGACAACAGAGGACCTGTACGCAGTAGGAAGGGCGGACGGGACGCGACCGGTCCGGCATGATAGAGATTTTGATGTTGACAGTGACACAGATATCGTTGGTGGCGGGCCCGCCCCGACATCGCCCAATGACAAGATAAAGGGGGTGTCAACTTTTGTCTCTACTGAAGTTGCCAGCAGGAGAGGTCAGTGGGTGGGCTCACCGTCTGCCTGCGGGCAGTGAACTTCCGGAGGGGGTGAGAGTCCACGCCGACGGTGAAGATGTGGGCGGGTACGCCGCACGGGGGCATCGGACGATCTACCCCAACTCGGGAGATGACGTTGGATGAGTTCAATGAGAAGTTCGAGTCATTGGATTGGCAGAAGGATGTCAAGATCAAGAAACGATCATGATTACGCTAGCGTCGCCGAGCTGGTGGTGGCTGCTGCGGACAAGGGGTATGAGGCTGAGCGTCTTCTGGGGGCGCCGGAGGCCGTGGAGGAGGTCATGCCGGTCCTGAGGGAGTGGCTCGACCCCCACCACCGACGAGGAGCCGACTCCAGGGAGGATTACGTGATGGATGCGCTCGCTGTGGCGTATTTTCTCGACTGCCCGCGGATCCGGGAGCTGGCCCCCTCGCTGATGTACTGGACGTACGTTATCAGGTACCGCATGAGGGCGTTGCAGCTGCTGGGGCACCTCGACCACTCCGACATCCGGCGGGTCGTGGTCCCCTACGTCAGGAATGAGCTGACCACCTCGAGCAGTCTTGAATGGGAGGATTACCAGGATGCCGCTGACATACTGTACTACTTCGGTTTCTATGATGAGGTGCATTGGGTCATCGACCAGGCCCTGGCCCACGAGGATCCGGAGATACAGCAGGAAGGACGCGAGATGGAGGAGTACCTCTCCGCCACCCCGGAGGCCGGGGGCGAGTAGGCCCGCTCGCGGCCGTAGGGAATGTCCTTCAAGACGCTGAACAACCCGCTTAACGACAAAGAGGGCGGCCCGGCCGCGGTGTCGGGGCGCCCGCCGCAGAACTGGGAGCACCACCGTGTCAGAACCAAAGGACGACAACACCGGCGGGGCCGCCGACCTGGCCCTAGCCGTTGCGGAGAAATTTTATAAGGATGGCCATTTCCTGTACTTCTACGGGGATGTGGAGCAAATTATTCCGGTTCTGAAGGAGTGGCTGGATCCCGCCCGTCGGCCGCGGGACAGCACGGGGAGGGACCCGGTCATGGACGCGCTGTCAGCGGCGAGGTTCCTCGAGTACGGCGACATCCACAGGGTGGCTCCCTCGTTGATGCCGTGGCTGTACTGCGACCGGTACCGTGTGAGGGTGGTGGAGCTGCTGGGGCACCTCGACCGCGCCGGCATCCAAAAGGTCGTGGTCCCCTGGGTCAGGACCAGGCTCACCACCAGTACGGGTGGTCTCGGCCCGTCGGACTACCGGACGTCCGCCGCTGTCCTGGACCATCTCGGCCTCTACGGCCAGGCGCGCTGGGTCGTCGACCAGGCCCTGGCCCACGAGGACCCGCAGATCCAACAGGCCGGACACGACATCAGGCAAAAGCTCCCGACCGCACCGGGTAACCGCACCGAATAACCATGGACCCAACCACCAGCAGACCACCAGAGGAGACTCGGGGAAGAGACCCGCACCCGCCGGGCCGCCCCGGGCGGCCTTGCGCACGCTGCCGTCCGCGCCTTCCGCGTCAGCTGGTACTGTGGCAGGGCCCGGGCGGCGGGCCCCTGCAAGACGGTAGCCGGTGGTGGCACGGCTCCGACAGCCCCCTTCATCGACGCTGAGTCGCGATCTGAGCCCCGGCGGGCTGGCCCGGGCCCAGCAGCCCACACCAGCGGACATCAGCGGAATGATGGAGCGCAGGACTCGGGTTCCGAGCCCGAGAACCAAGAAGAGTTGGCGAACTGTGGGCGTGCAGAATAATAGCGAAGGCTATCTCGAATTAGGGTCGGTGGAATGGGGGAGGTTGTCGAATCCCATTTATGGGACATAATGTTAAAGTGGGCAGTTCTGACGACATCGGTTTGGTAGATGCTGTTTCTTCGAACGACATCCCGGAGCGCCGGACTCCCGGTTGTTGGCCAGCCTTGGGCGATTGAATTAAAGTCCGTCGATTAGGTGTTGAGCCCGGTGGGCAGCTGCGTCTGACCGGACGTCAAAGTGATGTCGACCTTAACTGATGCTCGATTTGTCAACAGTCCAGACGCCAGCCCCACCACACCCCGCACGGCACAGCCCCACTCAGTGGTGCTCGACCCGGCGGATCTCCTCGCTCATGTCCTCGCTCAGATCCGCCGCCCTGAACTCCTCGCTTAGCGGCAGCCTCAGACGGAAGTCGGTGCCCAGGCAGAGCTCGGCGACGCCCCGGGTCAGCTCGAAGTCCACGAGGTGCCCGCCCCAGGTGCGGTCCTCGTCAATGACATGGGCGTGGCAGCCGGCCACGGAGATCCCCTGCTCGTACAGGGGCGTGCGGAATCCCGCCACGGTCCCCTCGAAGTCCCCGCGGCGCACGACCTCCTCGCCGTCGGTGGCCTCGACCATCGGCCGGTAGGGCCTCTCCTGCTTGACTACGGTCCGTGCGCTCGCCCACGCGAAGCGGCCCGTCACCCGCAGCGCATACATGTAGTTGGAGCTCGGCACGAGGCCGTCGATGATCTCGGAGAACTCCTTTCGGCTGAGCCCGCCTCCCACCTCCTGGCGGATGGCCGGCACGAAGTTCGTCACGACGGCGTACGGCGTGCGCTCATCCAGGTCCGGCACGCTCACCGAGCCGTCGCCGCGCAGCCGGTAGCAGGTGCCGCCCAGGATCACCATCTCGCCGTCAAGCCCGTTGAAGGTGCCGATCCCGAAGGAGCCGTGCCCGAGCAGCTCGGCCAGCGTCATCTCATCCTCGTAGACGCCCTGGGCCAGGGCGCTGATGAGGCTGGTCTGGAAGATCTGGTGGCGGGTGACGGTGTGCGGCTGCGAGTACGTCATGGTGCCAGGGTAGGGGGATGGCGGTGGAGCCGCGCCGGCTCGCCTGCGGGCCGCGGCGGCCCGGTTGCACATGGGAGAGATGCGCGATCGGGCGATCGAGGCCGATTTTCGTTGGAATCTCGGGGTTTTGTCGCGCGCGTCAACACTGGGTGCCGAGCTCCCATGTGCGTACAGGGGGGTCTGCGCACATGGGAGCCGACTGCCGGCTGACGGGCGCATCGCGTTTTCCGCATAATTCCGCGAAAATCAGGCCGTGATGCGAGGGCGCCGGGTTTCTCCCATGTGCAACCCGCCCATGACGCCGTGAGCGCGCGGAGACCTGGCGTCGATTCGCCCCACTTCGACGGGCCCGCGCAGATCGGGATCCGCGTGAGCCCGCCTCATGCCGTTTACTGCGGATTACGCTGTCGTTCCACCGCCCCCGGGGCCGCCGCGCGCCCGGTCCCAGGCGCCCGCCACAGCCCCGGGGCGGGCGGTCCGTCCGACGTCGGGGGATGCGAGGGTGGCCCCGACGCCGCGCTACCGGATGATCCGCCACACCTCGTCGCAGCGGTCCCGACAGGCGGACACGAGCCGGGCGTTGGGCAGGTCGACGGCGCGCACCCAGTGGCCGGCGTCGGCCCGGTGCCGGCCGAAGGACATGTGCCGGGCCACCAGGCGCCGGATGAGTTCCTCCTCGTCCACCTCCAGCATGATGAGCAGGTCGATGCGCTCCCGGGCCTCCTCCCAGCCCAGCGAGTCCAGCGCCAGGTAGTTGCCCTCGGTGACGACGACCCCGCGGCCAGTGACGCGCGTGCCCGCCGCCACCGGCTCGTGCAGGTCGCGCCGGTACACCGGTACCAGGACCTCGCGGGGTTCGTCGCCCGGGCCCGCCCGCCGCACCCGGTCCAGGACCGCCAGGTAGCCGTCGACGTCGAAGGTGTCCGGCGCGCCCTTGCGCCCGTGGCGGCCGAGCTCATCGAGGACCGCGTTGGACATGTGGAAGCCGTCCATGGGCACGATTCCGGCCAGCAGACCCCGCTCGTCGAGCGCCGTCTCCAAGGCGGCTGCGAGCGTGGACTTGCCCGACCCCGGCGGTCCGGTGATGCCGACGACAAGGCGTGGCGGCGCGCCGTCGGCCGTCAGGAGCTCGCGGAGGCGCTCGACCAGTCCAGTCAGGAGGATCGGAGCCTCGCCGGTGAGTCGCGGGGAAGGGCCTGCATCTCCATTCATGTCCCCATTGTCCCGCCTGATGCGCGGTTGCGAGGAGGCCCTGAGTGGAGAGACCTCCCCGTGGAGGTTGCGGGGAGGCTCCGATAGGTTCTCCGTCATGGCCTCCACTTCACGTTTTGCCCGGCCCGCACGCAGGACCGTTTTGGTCGGCTCCGCCCTTGGCATTCTCTGGGGCGCCTCGGGGTGTGCGATAACCAACCCGGACTACCTCGCCCTCAAGGGCTACTTCTCCGGGCAGAAAATCGTGGAGAAAGCGGAGATGAAATACAACCTTGGTGTGGACAGGGCGAGTTTTATTGAGGCTCATCTGCGCCTCAAGGACGACTCCGATTCGGATTCCGTTGCCAGTATGCTCCAGGGGGCGGCTCGCAAGGTGGGGGAGAAGGCCGACGTCAGGATCTGGATCGATTGGCATTATAGCGGCGCCCTCGTCAACTACGCCACCACCGGCCTTGGGCTGTGGAAGGATACCGACCAGAAGAAGCCGCACGAGCTGAGTCTGCTCGAATGGGCGACGGAGATCGCGCAGGGAAGGGTCCAGAGCATCGCTGTTCCCTCGATGAGCATCCTGTACGAGGCTCAGGACGAGTTTCCCGAGGATTTTGTGCTCAATGCGCAGAAATTTGACAGCGAGCGTGTTGAGTTCGAGAGCAGAATTGCCCTGCCGGGCTGGGACATCGATATTCATACCACAAGCGACGACGACATGTCGGACTTTCCCCTGAAGAAGATTCTCTCCTCCATTCCCGACCCTGGCCCTCAGGGATTGAGACATCGCCTGGAGGTAGACACGTACTGGAATGCCAAGGACGGTCCCTATCTCAATATCGGCAACCGTCAATCCAACGACGACGGCCTGTCCCCCATCGGCAAGGGTTCGGGGAACGGCCGCGACCTCGTCGCCAGGCTGATCCGGGCGATCCAGGGGGCTCCTGTGGTCCAGAGGGTCCTGATCTGCCTGGAGGACCCCGCCGGACCCCGCTATCCGGAGGCGGAGTCCTTCTGGGTGTCCATGGCGGACGGCGTCATCACCGGGCCGACGTTCGACACCGACGACTACAGCCGCCGGCTCCTTACGGAGATCCTGGGCTGAGCCGGGAGTCCGCTCGGTCATCAGTTCCAGACGTTCCGATGATCATGCCGCTGGCGGCTCCGGCCGGACCGTCCGCGATTGTCTGGCGGCCGTCCACCGTCTGTCAGCGCTGTTTGCGAAGCTGTCAGCCGCACCCGGCGAGCGGCAGGAGCACCATCTCATGGCGCCCGACAAGAACACGAGCATCGGATCCTCAGTCCGGCCTCCTGGGAGATGGGGCGGTCACTTGCGGTGTCTGCCGGCTCGATGGGAGCGGGGCGGCGAGCCGTCGCCGGGAGATTCCGATGAGTTTTCCGACAGCGTGTCGCGGCACCAACCGGTCCGCCGACACATGCGCCAATCGCAGCGCCCGCCTGGGCGCCGGCCCAGCCGCCGGCAGCGGAGGCGGCGCCCTTCGTCGCTGCCCGGGCCACCTTCTCGCCCCCGGATCATCTACGGACGGGGGCGAACCGTCATGCCGGCACGGGGCCGGCTCTGCTGGCTCTGCCGGTCCGGCCCCAGTCCGGCCCCGGCCCGGCCCCAGGACCACCAACAGGGTGACGGGCAGGTGTCCCCATGGAGGCCGTGGGACCGTGCCGTTAGGGTACCTGCCGTGGTTTCGGCTTCCTTTTTCCCCCGACCTGCGCGCAGGACTGTCCTGACAGGATTCGCCCTGGGGCTTGCCTGGGGTGCTTCAGGGTGCGTCTTCTCCGATCCGGAGGGTACTCCGGAGTACCGCGCCTTCAAGGCTTACTTCTCCGAGCAGGATATCGTCACGCGATCGCAGGTGGACTACCGCCGCGGTGCGGAGTTCGAGAGCTCGATCGATATTGACCTCACCCTCAAGGATGATACGGGGACTGACGCCATTGTCGATATGCTCCGGGGCGCTGCACATAAAATGGTGGGCAGACTGAGTAAGCAGGAGACCTGGCTTCTGTTCGGCTGGACCTGCAATGGCGCCTCAATAGCGTGCCAAGACTATAATCTCTATGAATGGGTTGACGATGACCGGACGAAAGTTTTTCGGGATCTGCTCGAATGGGCGGTGGAGCTCTCGCAGGGGAGCGTGACGCGCGTCAGAGTTCCTGACATGGAGATTGCGTACCAGGCGCAGGAGAAACTGCCTGATGATTTTGTTCTCGCATATCCGCGGGGAGAAGATGGAAGGCTGCGTGGATTTCGGGAGTGGATTCGGCTTCCTGGTTGGGGCGTCACCGTCTGGGGGGCGACCGACACCGATCTGTCGGGTTTCCCCTTCGAGAGGATATTCTCCTCCGTCCCTGATTCGGCGTCGCAGGGGAACGGGTATTTTATGAAGTTGGACGACCAGGTCGACGTTCCCGAGCTCATTATAGATGGCGGCGGTGAAAGCGTTCCTATCGGTAAAGACCAGGGGAATGGCCGCGATCTGGCTGTGAGACTTATTCGGGCTATCCAGGGGGCTCCCGTTATCGAGAAGGTCACGATCATCCTCGAGGATCCCTCGGGGGGCCACTATCCGGATCCCGAGCGGATCATGATGTCCATGTCGGACGGAGTCATTACCGGGCCCATGAAGGACACCAACAACTACAGCCGCAGGATCATCGAGGGGGCTCTGTCCTGAGTTTACGGGCATGCTTGTACGCACTTCCAGGTCCCGACATCCCGCCGCCCGCGTGATTGGCGCTGCTGCGGCGCCATCGCATTGCCGGGAGCGTCATCGTCGGCATCGGAAACCGTCCCTCCAATGACGATGGCCCGTCCCCTGTCGGTAAGGACTCGGGGAATGGCCGCGACCTCGCCGGGGTCCGGCTCCAGACCGCGTGCCTCACACCTCGATGAGCTCGACGTGCTGGCGGTCGCTCGCGACCAGGGCGTCGGGGATGCGCCCGTCGATGGTGGCGAGAACGGCACTGTGCCGCGCCGCGAGATCGACAAGATGAAGGTTCGTCACCTGTCGGAATCCGACGAGTCCTGTCATGTCGATGAGGGGCTCCGCCAGGGGCGCGTCGTCGGCCAGGAACTCGTGCCCCTCGACCCGGCACAGCTGCGCGAGCCCCTCACGAGCCCGGCCGGCGGCAACGGGAAAACCCGTCACCTTCGGATTGAGCAGGAGGCGGATGTACGCGGACTGCGTGATCGAGCAGGTTGCCCAGCGCGCAACGCCGTCGAACCACCTGGACACCAGCCCGTGGTGCACATGGTTCGGCAGGGACAGTGCAATCAGAACATTGGCGTCGAGGAGCCGCAGCGGGGCGTCACTCCTCGCCATCGCGATACCTCTCCACCGTCTCCGGCGTCACCGCCGGTGCGGATTCGCCGGCCCGCGGCGTGAAGAGCGGCACGCCCCGCCTGCTCGAAGCCCAGGTCCCCCCGTCAGCGCCCCGGAGGGCGAGGTCCGAGACGGCCCTGCCCAGCGAGACTCCCTCGCGGCGCGCCCGCTCGCGCGCAACTGCGAGGACCCTGTCGTCGATCTCGAGCGTGGTGCGCATGCAAGTATCATCGCATCACAACATCACCGCATCAATCGGTTCGTCGCGGGAACCGGGCGCGCCGGGAGAGTCCGCGCCCGCCGTCGGTAGCATGACGGCGTCAGCCGCACCCGTCCGGGAGGAGCCCCCATGCCCGAGCCGATCAAGCTCATCGACCGTGTCCAGGCCGTCAACTGGAACCGCCTCATCGACGACAAGGACCTGGAGGTCTGGGACCGCCTGACCGGCAACTTCTGGCTGCCCGAGAAGGTGCCGCTGTCCAACGACGTGCAGTCCT
>ERZ772921.1108-NODE-1108-length-15968-cov-6.061082_pt1 | contig 15968 bp, 12 predicted proteins | sample MGYA00512117_ERZ772921 | MGnify/ENA primary metagenome ERZ772921 (study PRJEB29015, sample SAMEA2737944) | human oral metagenome | biome: human oral; feature: human-associated habitat; material: dental | place: China | collected 2150 ... | reverse complement strand
AAGAAAAACTAAAAATATACGATGATTTATTGGCTAAAATAGAACTTTTTGTAAATATTATCAACCAAAAAGATTTTGCTTTTAAATCTATCAAAATAAGTAGCGACAAAGGTTTTAGTTTTTACCAAAACAAGCAGCAACAAGAGCTTAGTCTTACTGACTTGTCATCGGGTGAGCAACAAGAGGTAGTATTGCTTTATGAGCTACTGTTTAAAACTACGCCTAATACCCTTATTCTGATTGATGAGCCCGAAATATCCTTGCACGTACTTTGGCAAAAAGCCTTTATTGACGACTTGCAAAAGATAGTAGCCATAAAGAAGATTAACTTTTTAGTTTCCACCCATTCACCACAAATCATTAACAACCATTGGGATTTAACCCGCGATTTATACGACCTTTCTAAAACTGATGAAAATGAATAGAAGTTTAAAAGCCAACACTAATGGAAACGATAAAGCAAATGATATACGCCTTTCGCTTAATACTCCAAGTGGTAGTAAAATAGTGTGGGTGTTAGTAGAAGGGGAAGATGATGGCAAAATATATCCCAAATTCTTTGACGCTTCTAAAGCAAAAGTAGAATATGTAAATGGTAAAACCTCTCTTATTGAAGCTCTGGAGATACTTACGCAAGAAACAAAACAGGTAGTAGGCATAGCAGATGCTGATTTTCTGCATTTAAATAAGCTTTATCCTCGGGTGAAAAACCTTTTTTATACTGATTATCACGATATAGAAATGACGATGCTCAGTTTTGAAGATGTGAGGAATAACTTACTTACAGAATACCAGTTGCAGGATAAACAGCAAATCATTTGGCAAAATGTGTTAGAAGAGGCTTCATATATAGGCTATATCCGTTGGTATAATGATATAAATGATAATAAAATAAACTTTAGTGGGATAGGGTATGGCAAAATAGCAGACTTGGTAGATGAAAAACTGAAATTACAAAAGCCTTTATTGCTTGTTGCGCTCAATCAAAGATCGCCTAATAAGGAAGGAATTCTAACAGATGAGGCCGTAAATACTTTTATAGAAACCAACTCAACTGATGATAGTATGAATTTGTGTAGTGGGCACGATGCCGCTGCTTTTCTCTCATTGATTATTGGTAGTAGAACAACTCCGAAAGGAGTCGAAACAGCCTTGCGTTTTTCTTTCAATATACAGCATTTTAGAAGAACTAAACTGTATAAACAGCTACAAAAATGGCAAACCCAAAATGATTTTCAAAATTTTATCTTCTGAAAATCAGTGTGTTAAAAACTTTTTCAAAAAAACAATACAAAAAATTAGTTGTTAATTAAAAAAATAGTTGTACTTTTGCACGATATTTTGTAATTAGGCGTTATCAGGCGGGGGTCTGGTAGGGTCTGAATAACCTTATTTATTTCACCATAACAATATGGCAAAAGATAAAAATACAACTGTTCCAAAATTTGATAAGATTTCTATTGGCTTAGCCTCTCCCGAATCTATCTTGGCTGTTTCGCGCGGCGAGGTTACTAAGCCCGAAACTATCAACTATCGTACTCACAAGCCAGAACGAGATGGGCTTTTTTGTGAGCGTATTTTCGGTCCTGTTAAGGACTATGAATGTGCCTGCGGTAAGTATAAGCGTATCCGCTATAAGGGTATCGTGTGCGACCGTTGTGGGGTAGAAGTAACTGAAAAGAAAGTACGCCGTGAAAGAGTAGGGCATATCAACTTAGTGGTGCCTATCGCCCATATTTGGTATTTCCGCTCATTGCCTAACAAAATAGGTTATCTGCTCGGGCTACCTTCTAAAAAGTTGGATATGATTATCTACTACGAACGCTATGTGGTGATACAGCCCGGTGTTGCTAAAGGGCCTGAAGGTGAAGATATTCAGTACCTCGACTTCCTCTCTGAAGAAGAATACCTCGCTATACTCGAGTCTCTTCCTGCTGATAACCAATATCTTGAAGATACTGATCCTAATAAGTTCGTAGCCAAAATGGGGGCTGAATGCCTCTTAGAGCTCCTCGAGCGTCTCGACCTCGATGCGCTTTCATACGACTTGCGCCATAAAGCTAATAACGAAAGTTCTAAACAACGCAAAACCGAAGCGCTAAAACGCCTACAAGTGGTAGAGGCTTTCCGCGAATCACAAAAGAACCGCGAGAATAAACCTGAGTGGATGATTATGAAGGTGATACCTGTTATTCCACCTGAATTGCGTCCATTAGTACCTCTCGATGGAGGTCGTTTTGCTACTTCAGACCTTAACGATTTATACCGCCGTGTAATCATACGCAATAACCGTTTAAAACGTTTGATGGAAATCAAAGCACCTGATGTTATCTTGCGTAATGAAAAACGTATGCTACAAGAGGCAGTCGATTCACTTTTCGATAATACTCGTAAATCATCAGCGGTAAAAACAGAATCTAACAGACCTTTAAAATCTCTTTCTGACTCGCTCAAAGGAAAACAAGGTCGTTTCCGTCAGAACCTACTCGGTAAACGTGTCGATTATTCAGCGCGTTCAGTTATCGTCGTAGGCCCTGAACTAAAAATGTACGAATGCGGTTTGCCCAAAAATATGGCAGCCGAACTATATAAACCTTTCGTGATACGCAAGCTTATTGAGCGTGGTATCGTGAAGACGGTGAAATCTGCTAAGAAAATCATCGATAAAAAAGAACCAGTAGTATGGGATATTTTGGAGAATGTGATAAAAGGTCACCCTGTACTACTGAACCGTGCCCCCACGCTACACCGTTTGGGTATTCAGGCATTTCAGCCTAAACTCATCGAGGGGAAAGCTATCCAGCTACACCCATTGGTGTGTACAGCGTTCAACGCCGACTTCGACGGTGACCAGATGGCGGTACACTTGCCATTAGGCCCTGAAGCGATACTCGAGGCACAACTCTTGATGTTGGCATCGCACAATATCTTGAACCCTGCTAACGGGTCACCTATTACGGTACCTTCACAAGATATGGTCTTGGGGCTTTACTACATCACCAAAGGACGTAAATCAACACCTGAATATCCTATCAAAGGAGAAGGTCTAGCGTTTTACTCTCCCGAAGAAGTAAATATAGCCTACAACGAAGGGAAACTAAGCCTTAATGCCTTTATAAAAGTGCGTGTTCGCGACCTCGATGAGGAGGGTAATGTATACTATCACTTAGTAGAAACCACCACAGGGCGTGTGCTCTTCAATGAGTTAGTACCTTTAGAAGTAGGGTATGTAAATGAGGTGCTTACTAAGAAGTCATTGCGCGATATTATCGGGCGAATCCTTAAGGCTACCAGCATACCTGTAACAGGCGACTTCCTCGATAAGATAAAGAATATGGGATACCGTTTCGCTTTCAAAGGCGGACTATCATTCAGCTTAGGTGACATCATCATTCCGCAAGAAAAAGCAGATATGATTGCTGAAGCTAATGGTTTGGTAGACGGTATTATGATGAACTATAATATGGGTCTCATCACCAATAACGAGCGTTATAACCAAGTGATTGATGTGTGGACTTCTACCAATGCTCAGCTTACTGAGTTGGCTATGAAGCGTATCAGCACCGACCAACAAGGGTTTAACTCTGTGTATATGATGCTCGACTCAGGAGCCCGTGGTTCTAAAGAGCAGATACGTCAGCTTACCGGTATGCGTGGATTGATGGCTAAGCCTAAGAAATCAACAGCCGGAGGGGGCGAAATCATCGAGAACCCGATTCTTTCTAACTTTAAAGAGGGGCTTTCTATCATGGAGTACTTTATCTCTACCCACGGGGCTCGTAAAGGTCTTGCCGATACCGCCCTTAAGACTGCCGATGCCGGTTATTTGACCCGTCGTTTGGTAGACGTATCACAAGATGTTATCATCAATACCGAAGATTGTGGTACTCTACGTGGGGTTGAAGTACGTGCCCTTAAGAAAAACGAAGAGGTGGTAGAAAGTTTGGGCGAACGTATACTTGGTCGTGTATCACTACACGATGTGTACAACCCACTTACTGAAGAGTTATTGGTAGCTGCTGGCGAAGAAATTACTGAAAAAATAGTAGATAAGATAGATGCGGCACCTATTGAAATGGTAGAGGTGCGCTCAGCCCTTACTTGCGAGGCAAAACACGGTATCTGTGCGAAGTGCTACGGACGCAACCTTTCTACTGGCCGTATGGTACAAAGAGGAGAGGCTGTAGGGGTAGTAGCTGCTCAGTCTATTGGTGAGCCTGGTACACAGCTTACACTACGTACTTTCCACGCCGGTGGGGTAGCAGGTAACGTATCTGAAGAAAATAAAACAGAAGCCCGTTTTGACGGTATATTAGAAATAGAAGACCTACGCGTGGTAACCAGCAAAGATGGCGACCAAAGTGTAGATGTAGTAATACGCTCATCAGAGCTAAAAGTACTCGACCCTACTACTCGTATGGTGCTACAAACACACGATATTCCTTATGGGGCACACATCTTTGTAAAAGACAAAGAAGAGGTGAAGAAAGGTACTTTGCTCTTCCAATGGGATCCGTACAACGCGGTAATCATTTCAGAGTTTTCAGGTAAGATAGCTTATGAAGACATCGAACAAGGGATTACTTACCAAGTAGAAATAGACGAGCAAACAGGCTTCCAAGAAAAGGTAATTGTAGAATCTCGTAATAAGAAGTTGATACCTACCTTATTAATTGTTGATAAGAATGGCGAAACACTTCGTTCTTACAACTTGCCAGTAGGTGCCCACATAATGGTGGATAATAACAGTAAGATAGAAGAGGGTAAAGTATTGGTGAAAATACCGCGTAGTTCAGCTAAGGCGGGTGATATCACCGGTGGTCTACCACGTGTAACTGAGTTGTTTGAAGCACGTAACCCTTCTAACCCTGCTATTGTGTCAGAAATTGACGGGGTAGTATCATTCGGAAAAATAAAACGTGGTAATAAAGAGGTAATTGTAACTTCTCGTTTAGGTGAAGAGCGCAAGTATTTGGTGAAATTATCAAGCCAGATATTGGTGCAAGAAAACGACTATGTGCGTGCTGGTAAGCCGCTATCAGACGGTTCTGTAACGCCTGACGATATACTACGCATCAAAGGGCCATCGGCTGTACAACAGTACTTAGTAAACGAAGTACAAGAGGTATACCGACTACAAGGGGTGAAGATTAACGATAAGCACTTTGAGGTAATCGTTCGTCAGATGATGCGCAAGGTAGAAATACAAGATCCAGGAGATACACTTTACCTAGAAGGTCAGTTAGTACATAAAGACGACTTTATAGAAGAAAACGACAGACTCTTTGGTAAGAAAGTAGTAGAAGATGCAGGCGACTCCGAAAACCTAAAAGCAGGACAGATAGTAAGTCTCCGCGAACTACGCGATGAAAATTCATTGCTAAAACGCTCTGATAAGAACTTAGTAGTAGCTCGCGATATTATACCGGCTACAGCTATGCCTGTATTACAAGGTATTACTCGTGCGTCATTACAAACTAAGTCGTTTATTTCAGCAGCATCGTTCCAAGAAACTACTAAAGTACTCAATGAGGCTGCGGTAAGCGGTAAGGTAGATTCGTTAGACGGACTAAAAGAAAACGTAATTGTAGGACATCGTATACCTGCAGGTACTGGTCTTAAACGTTATGAGAAGATAATCGTAGGCTCTAAAGCTGACTTAGAACCGGTAGTGGAAAAGAAAAAATCGAGATAGACTATGAGCGAATTAGAAGAGATAAAAGAAGGCAACGGACAACTAAGCATAGAGTTGGACGAGCAGATAGCGCAAGGGGTGTATGCTAACTTGGCTATCATCAATCACTCGGCTACTGAGTTTGTAGTAGATTTTGTAAGCGTAATGCCAGGGATGCCTAAAGGCAAGGTGCGCAGTAGGGTGATACTCACTCCAGAGCACGCTAAGCGTCTGTTAGGGGCTTTGGCAGAAAACATACGCCACTACGAAGATGCTCACGGTATGATAGCAGAAAAAAGCGATACACACACTATTCCGCTTTTTGGTATCACCGGAGAGGCGTAATACCAAAGACAAAATACAAAACAAAGAACGCAAAATTGATAAAAAACTTTGCCAAAGTTTCACGACTTTGGCAAAGTTTTTTTATGTATTTATTTTTTAGAAGACTTGATAATCACTTGTTTTTCACTTGAAGAATAAACAGATAAAAAATATTTTTCTCTTTTGTTGTGTACAATTAGAAATAAAATATTATCTTTGTGCTTCAAAAATCTTTTTGATAAATACCAATGACAACAGAAGTAAAAAAAGAAGGTAAATTTTCATATATCGAACAAGGAGAAGGAACCCCTATCATCGTATTACACGGGCTGATGGGGGGGCTGAGTAATTTTGAAGACGTAATTTCTTTTTTTTCGGATAGATATAAGGTGGTAGTGCCCGAGCTACCTCTTTTCACAATGCCTTTGCTCACTACTTCGGTAAAAACATTAGCTAAATACATTCAAAAGTTTATAAAATACAAGAAATTTGAAAAAGTTATCTTGTTAGGAAACTCTTTAGGAGGACACGTAGGCTTACTTTATACTAAGCTGTACCCTAAAAATGTGTTAGGTTTAGTGCTTACAGGTAGTTCAGGGCTGTATGAAAGTGCTATGAGCGATGGGTATCCCCGCCGTGGTGACTATGATTTTATCAGAAAAAAATGCGAAGAGGTGTTTTATGACCCTGCTGTGGCTACTAAAGAGATAGTAGATGAGGTGTTTGCTAACATTTCAGACCGCTCTAAACTCATCAAAACATTAGCGTTGGCTAAGAGTGCAATTCGCCATAATATGGCAAAAGATTTGCCTAAGATGACCACCCCTACTTGTCTTATATGGGGCAAAAATGATATAGTAACCCCTCCTAAAGTAGCTGAAGAATTTAAGGAACTACTACCCAATGCCGAGCTTCATTGGATAGACAAGTGTGGGCACGCCCCTATGATGGAGCGACCTCAAGAGTTTAACCAAATATTAGACCAGTGGCTTAAAACAATCAATAATTGATAATTAGCAAGAGATGATAAAAAAAGCTGAATTTGTAATGAGCAACTCACAGGTGGCCAAGTGTCCTAAGGACAGGCTGCCTGAGTATGCTTTTATAGGGCGCTCTAATGTTGGAAAATCGTCTCTTATTAATATGCTTACCAATTGTAAGAATTTAGCTAAGACTTCAGGCCGCCCTGGTAAAACACAGCTTATCAATCATTTCAAAATAGATGACCGCTGGTTTCTAGTTGATTTGCCAGGCTATGGTTATGCACGGGTGTCGAAAACCACTAAACAAGTATTTCAGCGCTTTATTACGGATTATTTTGAGCAACGCGAGCAGTTGGTGAGTGCTTTTGTGTTAGTAGACATACGCCACGAGCCTCAAAAAATAGATGTAGAGTTTATGCAATGGCTAGGCGAACGGGCTATACCATTTGCTATTATCTTTACCAAAGCTGATAAGCTGAAACCGCAAGCAATAGAGCGCAATGTAGCAGCCTATAAAGAAGCGCTACTTGAGTGGTGGGAGGAGTTTCCTCCTTATTTTGTAACTTCAGCACAGAATAAAACAGGAAAAGAGGAGCTAACACAATATATAGAGCAAACAAATCAAACAATTATTAACGGTTAATGGTAGATATTAAAAAGTAAGCTATGTTAGATATTTTGCATTATGACTTGCTTGATTTCGTTACTTCGTATGGAGTGCGTATTCCTTCACTTAGGGTTACCTATCAACTGTTTGGCAAGCCTTTAGGTACAGCTCCGGTAGTGGTGGTAAACCACGCTTTTACGGGCAATTCGCAAGTGGCAGGCGAAAACGGTTGGTGGGCAGAAGCTATAGGTACTGCCAAAGTGATTAATACTGATACATATACCGTAGTAGCATTTAATATTCCAGGTAATGGCTTCCACGCACGCGAGGAAGATATGATAACTAACTACCAGCATTGGGCGGCGGTAGATGTGGCGCGCTTATTCAATATAGCTCTCAAAGAGCACTTGGGGCTAAACTCTATTTTTGCGTTAGTAGGCTGTTCGTTAGGGGGTGGTATTGCTTGGGAGATGGCAGCTCTTGCGCCTGACTATTTTCAGCAATTAGTAATAGTAGCCGCTGACTGGAAGGCAACCGATTGGATTATAGGTAACTGCCTCTTGCAAGAGCAAATACTCAAAAACTCTACACACCCCTTGCACGATGCACGTTTGCACGCTATGCTGTGTTATCGTACCCCTCAATCACTGAAAATGAAGTTCGAACGCACTACCCATCTGCCTACTCAGTTATACAATGTAGAGAGCTGGTTGCTGCATCACGGTGAAAAGCTGAACAAACGTTTTTCGCTTTCCGCCTATAAGCTGATGAATCAATTGGTAAAAACAATAGACATCTCTAAAGACCGTGGTAGTTTTGCTGAAGCAGTAGCCCCTATTACGGCACATATTACTATCGTAAGTACTGATTCTGACCTATATTTTGTGCCTCAAGAAAACCGTGATACTGTAGCCGAGCTGCGCGAAATGGGTAAACCTGTAGATTACTACGAAATACACTCTATACACGGGCACGATGCTTTCCTAATAGAACACAAACAATTAGAACAGTTTTTGAAGAAAATCTTTTGATTTAACGGTAAATCTCAAACTAAGTAAAAGATAAAAATATGAAAATATTAAAATTTGGTGGTAAATCACTTGCCAATGACGGTATTGAAAAGGTGATTGATATTATCATTACTTCACATAAAGAACCTCTATCGGTAGTAGTTTCTGCGCGAGGTAACACTACTGATGAATTAGAGGCATTGCTCGAAAAAGCAAGTAGAGGCGAGGATTATACTGCCGACTTTCAACAACTGAAAGATGAACAGCAATATAACCCTGATATATCCTTTGAATCCGAATTTCAGTTGCTCGAAAAACTCCTCGAAGGTGTTTCGCTACTGAAAGACTACAGCCCTAAAACCAAAGATTTGGTATTGGCTCAAGGAGAATTAATGTCAGCTAAACTTGTGACAGCACTACTCAAACGCAAGGGGTTAGAAAGTACCTTTGTTGATAGTCGCGAAATCTTCAAAACTGATGCTGTAATAGGCAATGCACAAATTATCAATTCGGTATCCGAAAAACTCACCCGTGACCGCTTTGCTACTATTCCTCCCAATCACGTAGCTGTAGTTACAGGCTTTATTGCCTCTACTGAAAAAGGAGATACCACCACCTTAGGGCGCAATGGCAGCAACTATTCAGCAGCCCTTTTGGCTAACTATCTCAATGCCTCTGAACTGCAAAACTACACTCACGTCGATGGTATCTTCACTGCTAATCCTGAGTTAGTACCCGAAGCCAAAATCATACGTCATCTTTCTTATGAAGAAGCCAATGAGTTGGCTAACTTTGGGGCTTCTATACTTCACGCTAAAACCATTATTCCTCTTATTGAGAAGGGTATTCCATTGCGCATCAAGAACACTTTCAATAGTGATGATGCAGGTACACTCATTCACAAAGAGAGCGAGCAAGAGGGTATCAAATCAATTTCAGTTATTAAAGACAATGCCCTTATCGTGATGGAAGGTCGCGGACTGCTTGGCAAGGTGGGCGTAGATGCCCGCATTTTTAGAGCTTTGGCACAGAAAGGCATTAGTGTGAGCATTATCTCACAAGGTTCATCGGAGCGCGGAGTAGGCTTAGTAGTAGCTTCTAAAGATGCCAAACTTGCTAAAACAGCTATAGACGAAGAGTTCTCGCACGATTTCTATACCAATGATGTGAGCAGTGTGAGCATCGTAGATGATGTAGCAGTCATCTCAATTGTAGGGCAACCTCTCTCTACTTTCCATCACCCTTATAATGCGCTAATACGCAACCAGATAGTACCTTTACTTATCAATAATGCAGTAACGGGTAAAAACGTTAGTTTGGTGCTTAAGACCGAAAAACTTCACAAGGCACTAAATGTTATCCACGGAGAAATCTTTGGGGTGTCGCGCCGTATCAACTTAGTAATTTTCGGCAAAGGTACAGTAGGCGGTACGCTTATCAACCAAGTGATAGCTGCCCACGATAATATCTTGCAGCGCAAGAATATTAGCTTGCGTATTGTAGCCATTGCTAATTCTCAGAAAATACTCACTGCTGCCAAAGGGATTGGCAAAGGCTGGGAAGAGGCTTTCGAGCGCGAAGCTGTACCTTATAACTCTGATACTTTACAGGCTTTTGTAGATAAAAATCACTTAGAAAACCTTATTGCGGTAGATGTAACCGCCAGCAAGACTTTTGTAGATAACTACATTCCTCTGATTAAGAGTGGTTACGACCTTGTTTCAGCTAATAAAATAGCCAATACTATCTCGTTTAGCTTCTACCAAGAGCTGCGCAAAACCCTTAAACAATACCAAAAAACGTATCTTTATGAAACCAATGTAGGAGCAGGATTGCCGCTGATAGATACCATTCGTCTACTACACCATTCAGGCGAGAACATTACCCGTATCAAGGGGATATTCTCAGGTACGCTCAGCTACTTGTTCAATACTTTTTCAGCAGAAGATAAGCCGTTTAGCGAAGTGCTCCAACACGCTATTAATAGTGGTTATACCGAGCCTGACCCTCGTGAAGACCTTTGCGGTAATGATGTAGGGCGCAAGCTACTTATATTAGCCCGCGAACTCGACTTAGGCAATGAATTCACTGATGTAAAGATTCAAAACCTTATCCCAGAGCATTTGAGAGAAGGCTCTGTCGAAGACTTTTTGCAACGCTTAGACGAGTTTAATGCCCCTTATCAACAAATAAAAGAAGCTCAAGAGCCTGACCACGTACTGCGCTATGTAGGCGACCTCCACGGCGATTTAGCTTCTACTAATACAGTGCAGTTAGACGTATCATTAGTGTCTGTTCCTCGCAATAGTGCTCTTGGTCAGGTAAAAGGAGCTGATTCAATCTTTGAGATTTATACAGAATCTTATGGCGATAACCCTATTGTCATACAAGGAGCAGGAGCAGGAGCCTCAGTAACAGCACGAGGCGTATTTGGCGATATTCTAAGATTAGCAGAAAAGACATCAGTCGTTAGTCGTTAGCAATTAGTAGTATGACATAGAAAATAATATTTCATTCATAATAAGCTATTTACAATATTAATTCAAAAAAATACTCAAAATATTTGTATAGTTGCAAAATATGTTGTAATTATGCCTTCGAAAATGTAGAACATACATAAAAGCGTTGACTTATTAATTCTATTATAGAGAGAATCTGGTAAATTCAAAAATGGTAAAATAGAATAAATGAGTAAAACGCTCACGCTATCCTATAATGGCGTGGGCTTTTCTTATTTATTTTTACCATAGCTTTACCAGAGGCTTCTTTATAAATAAATTAAGAGTTTAAGCCCCCGCTTTTTTATTTACTATTTATCTTCACTTGGGGCTTGGTGTAGAATTAAACATTTTAAATTATGCCATTGAAAACTCCAGAACAAGCAGTCGCAGAAGAAATTATCAAATTTAGCGATGAGACAATCAATTTTTTAGAAAAGACTTTTTATGATTTATCACCCGCAGGAAAATACAATGCTTGTATATTAGCAGGAGCTATCATTCTAAATGCTTACGATTTAGGAGTAACTCAAGAACAAGCCAAGAATCAAAGAACTTCTTTTGCTCTTCCAAGATTAGCTATAATAGCTTCTATCATAAATGAACTGCATAGTTTTCTCATTGATAGGTTCACGCAATATAAAATGGAGTTTTGTAGAAAGGATCTACAGAACATTTACCCTGATAATGAAGTTTGTAGTGAAACTTTAAAATGGGCTAATGCTGAATTATTTGCGGAATCTATCGTCGATATTAGGACATTTTCAAGTGCTGATATGTTAGTTCTGGCAGAAGCTTTAAGAGATTATAACAAAAGTGAAAGATCTATGTCATTCATATTACTTTCACTTTACTATGGGTCGATTGCTTACTTTGAAAAAAGTGGAACAATACAAGAACAAACTATTTTTTATATAGCCCTATCTAGATGGTTTAAAAGTAAAGAGCGTAACCTTTATTCAGCATTGAACTGTCTCAAAAGTAAGTATAAGTACAATATCATTCTACCATACTACTCTCATATCCAAGAGAAAATTAGAAAAGGAATTAGTAATAATAGCAGCTCTAATCAATCTTGTTATATAGCTACTTTAGCCTATCAAGATATTAACCACCCTAAAGTCGAAATTTTTAGGCAGTTTAGAGATAATACTTTGGTAAATTACTCTTTTGGAAGATTTTTCATAGAGAAATATTATAGATACTCTCCTAAGGTAGTGGAGTTTCTACGCCCTTTCACCTTAATAAATTGTTTTATTAGAAAAATTTTAGATATAATAATTCTATTCATCAAAAATAAATAAATACACTATGTCATATTCACTTTTAGCTACCTTTGGAATTATAGGATATATAATTTATTACAACTTTTTTTCCTTAAACGCAAGAGAAGAACGAATGGCAAAACAGCTTGAAGAGCTTATAACAAAAGCTGTATATGAAGTTGTTTTAAAACATCCTGTTGAAGATAGAAAACTTGTCGCAGAAATGCTGATTGATAGGTTGGAACAAGAATACATTTCTTCAGTAAATTTTGCTTCTGAACAATCAAACATTCCTGTTGATAACCTTCTAAAAATCATTAATACTAAAATACACTATGCAAGAGTAAGATGGTTAGAAGGTGATAGTTTGAAATATCTGTAAAATACAAATCTATTTTATTAAAGACTAAAAAGTAGACTTTCTATGATATAGAGTCTACTTTTTGTTAATTAACAAGAAAATACTATCTTTGCAATCATTAATAAAAATAACAACTAAAGACTAAATACTAAGATAGTATGAAAATAACAGACCATATAAAGAATGCTAAAGGGAAGACACTCTTCTCTTTTGAAGTAGTACCCCCTAAAAAAGGGAATAACATCGAAGAACTATACCGAAATATAGACCCCTTAATGGAGTTTAATCCTCCGTTTATTGATGTTACTACCTCGCGCGAGGAGTATTATTACATCGAGCACCCTAACGGACTATTAGAAAAAAAAGTAACTCGTATGCGCCCAGGTACAGTAGGTATCTGTGCGGCTATTCAGCATAAATACAAGGTAGATACCGTGCCCCACGTGCTTTGTGGCGGTTTTTCAAAAGAAGAGACGGAATACCTATTGGTAGATTGTCTCTACTTAGGTATTGATAACGTGATGGCATTGCGTGGCGATGCAATGAAAGAGCAACGCTATTTTCAGCCTACTGAGGGCGGTCATACCTATGCTACCGAGTTGGTTACCCAAATCAGCAATCTGAATAAGGGTATCTACCTCAATGGCATCGCAGCCGACCATAAGGCTAACTTCTGTATAGGGGTAGCTGGTTATCCTGAGAAGCATATCGAGGCACCCTCACTTACCTCAGACTTGGTGCGCCTTAAAGAAAAGATAGAGGCGGGGGCTGATTATGTAGTAACGCAGATGTTTTTCGATAATCAAAAATACTTTGAGTTTGTAGACAAAGCGCGCGAAGCTGGTATAAATGTGCCTATCATACCTGGTATCAAGCCGATTGCGGTTAAAAAGCATCTCAACTTGCTTTCGCAAGCCTTCAAGATAGATTTTCCACAGGAACTTGTCGAGGCAGTCGAAGCCTGCAAGCACAATGCCGATGTCAAACAGATAGGGATAGAGTGGGCTATACAGCAGAGCAAAGAGCTTAAAGCGGCAGGCGTACCTGTGCTCCATTACTATTCAATGGGTAAATCAGACAATATCGTAAAGGTGATTTCAGAGGTGTTTTAATTTCCCAATATGTCAAAGAACGGAATAAGCTTCGAAACTTTTACGGGGCAAAATTCCGACCTTTTACTGAAGTACGCAAATAGTTGTCGCACCGTGTTACAACATTGTTAAAAAATATAGGGGGCGAATCGCTATTCGCCCCCTATTTGTTTGTATTGTTTGTGCTATTTTTTATTTGTCTGTCTGCTTTACATTATCTTTGTAAGTGAAAGGAACGCTCCAAGTGATAGCAAGAGCAGGAAGGGTGCAGAGCATCACTATAGCGAAGAAAAGTTCGTATCCTAATACTTTGCTGAGGTAGCCGCTGAGCATTCCAGGTATCATCACCCCTAAGTTCATCAGGCTGTTAGCAAAAGCGTAGTGTGCCATTTGGTATTTTCCGGGGGCTATCTGTTGCATCATAAAGAGCGTAAGTCCCACAAAACCAAAACCATATCCGAAGTATTCGCCTACGATACCACAACCGATAACTATCAAACTGGTAGGCTGAAAATAAGCGAAAAGAAGATATACTACAAACGGAATGTTAAAAGCGCAGGCTAAGGTGAAAAGTGCTTTACGAAGCCCTACAACCGACACAAAATAACCAGCGACTATAGACCCTATGATGAAAGCTGCCGTGCCCGCGGTGCCGTATACCAATCCGTATTGCTCGTTAGAAAGCCCTAAGCCGCCTACCTCTATGCTGTCTTTTAAGAACAGAGGCGCAATTTTCATCGCCAGTCCTTCAGCAAAGCGGTACAAGAAGCGAAAGAGCTTCGCTTTACCGAGCCCGATCCGCGCGACGATTTAAACGGTATGGACGTCGCCCGAAAAGCGCTTATCATCGCACGAGAGGCGGGGGCTGCGATCGAACTCGACGATGTCAAAATCAACAAAGTGTTTCCCGATTCTTTCGATTCGTCGGGTACGGTTGAAGAGTTTATGAAAAAGCTCGAAGGGGTCGACGATTATTTTAATAAAAAAATCGAAGCGCTCCGCAAAGACGGCAAAGTGCTCCGCATGGGCGCGTCGATTAAAGACGGAACGTACACCGTCGGTATGCTCGAAGTCGGCAAAGACGATCCGCTCTACGGCGTAAAGGGCGGGGAAAACGCTTTTGTATTTCACACCGAGCGCTACCAGCCCATTCCGCTCACCGTGCGCGGGTACGGCGCGGGTGCGGGTGTTACGGCGGCGGGCGTTTTCGGCGATATTTTGCGCACGGTAAGTTTTAATCCCGAAAAATAAGGATTGTATCAAAATCGGCGGAGGCGCGCTATGGTTATCGTTTTAAAAAAGAATATTTCCGAAGACGACAGAAAAAAAATCGCCGACTTTCTCGGACAAAACGATTTTAAAACAAATGAAATCGTCGGAGAAGAAGCGACGATCATCGCCGCCGTCGGCAAACTCAAAGTCGATCCGCGTGAAGTCGAAATACTTTCCGGCGTCGAGCGCGTCATCCCGATTTCAAAACCGTACAAGATGGCGAGCCGCGAGTTTAAGCCCGAAAACACCGTCGTCGAAATCCTTTCGAACCGCGGTCAAGTTGTCAAAGTCGGCGGCATGCGCATCACGGCGATCGCAGGTCCCTGTGCCGTCGAATCGAGAGAGCAGATGATGTGTGCGGCCGAAAGCGTTGCAAAAAGCGGAGCGGCCATGCTGCGGGGCGGCGCCTATAAACCGCGCACTTCTCCGTATTCGTTTCAAGGCTTGGGCGAAGAAGGCTTAAAATTATTAAAAGAAGCAGGCGATGCGTACGGTATGCCTGTCGTTACCGAAGTCGTCGCGTCGGAGTACATTCCCGTTATGGAAGCTCACGGCGTCGACGTGTACCAAGTCGGCGCGCGCAATATGCAAAACTTCGAATTGTTAAAGCGGCTCGGAAAAATCGACAAGCCGGTGATTTTAAAGCGCGGGCTTTCAGCGACGATCGAAGAGTGGCTTATGTCCGCGGAATACCTCCTTTCGTCGGGCTGCAAAAACGTGATTTTGTGCGAACGCGGTATCCGCACGTACGAGCGGGCGACGCGCAATACGCTCGATCTTTCGGCGATCCCCATTTTGCGGAGTATGACGCACCTTCCGATCATCGTCGATCCGAGTCATGCCCTCGGCATCCGCGATAAAGTGTCGCCCATGGCTCTCGCAG
>ERZ772921.1106-NODE-1106-length-15980-cov-9.652057_pt1 | contig 15980 bp, 14 predicted proteins | sample MGYA00512117_ERZ772921 | MGnify/ENA primary metagenome ERZ772921 (study PRJEB29015, sample SAMEA2737944) | human oral metagenome | biome: human oral; feature: human-associated habitat; material: dental | place: China | collected 2150 ... | reverse complement strand
AGATTTGCTCGGCTCATTCTATTTAATTTTTATCCTAAAATCTGGAATATAACTCTCTTATTTTTCTAAAATTTTTGTATAAAAGATAGGAAGGAAGAGGAAGATGGATTTAGTTATTTCAGCAATTTCACAAGGATTATTGTGGAGTTTATTATCATTAGGTTTATTTATTAGTTTTCGTATATTAAATATTGCAGATATGACAACAGAGGGAGCTTATCCATTAGGAGCTGCTGTCTGTGTTGTACTTATACAAAATGGATTTTCTCCATTTACTGCAACTATAATTGCAATGCTTGTAGGTTCACTTGCTGGACTTTTGACAGCTACTTTTATAAATATTTGCAAAATACCAAGTTTACTTGCAGGTATTCTTACTATGACAGCATTACTTTCTATTAATCTTCGTATAATGAGAAGACCTAATTTAAGTTTACTTAATAAAAAAACTATCTTTGATAGCTTTGCTAAATTAAATCTTCCTCCTTACTTTGATATTATTTTATTGGGATTAATAATTTTGTTTATTGTAATATTAGCTATGTTTTTATTTTTTAACACTGAATTAGGACAAGCTCTTATTGCAACTGGTGATAATCCTAAAATGGCAATTTCATTAGGAATTTCTACTAAGAAAATGACTACAATTGGGCTTATGTTATCAAATTCTATGATAGCCTTAACAGGAGCAATACTTTCTCAAAATAATGGATATGCTGATGTAAACAGTGGATTAGGAGTAATTGTTGTTGCACTTGCAGCTATTATAATAGGTGAAGTTATTTTTACAGATGTCAATTTTTTAACTCGTCTTGTTTGTATAGTATTTGGCTCTATTATTTATCGTTTACTTTTAGTCTTTGTATTAAAATTAAATGTAATTGAAGCTAATGATTTTAAAATGATATCTGCACTGCTAATTGCAATATTTTTAAGTATACCTGAACTTAAAAAGTTATCATTAAGTAAAGTAGGAAAGGGGAATAAATAATGGCATTTATTGAATTAAAAAATATAAATAAAACTTTTTTTCCTAACACAAACAGAGAACATTATGCTTTGAAGAATATAAATCTTGTAATTAACAAGGGAGATTTTATAACAATAATTGGTGGAAATGGAGCTGGAAAATCAACTTTATTTAATGCAATATCAGGTGTTTTTTCTTTAGATAGTGGAACAATTACCATTGATGAAAAAAATATATCTCTTACAAAAGAATTTGAAAGAGCCAAATATATAAGTCGTGTTTTTCAAAATCCTTTGGATAATACTGCTCCTCGTATGACAGTTGCTGAAAATATGGCATTAGCTTTTAATCGTGGAGATAAAAGAACATTAAAATTTAGTAGAAATAAGGAAAACCTTATCTTATTTGAAAATTTATTAAAAAATCTTAATCTAGGTTTAGAGCAAAAAATAAATACTGAAATGGGTGTATTGTCTGGTGGACAAAGACAAGCTATCGCTTTACTTATGGCAACAATGAAAGCTCCTCAACTTATTTTACTTGACGAGCATACTGCTGCACTTGATCCAAAAACTCAAAAAAAGATTATGACTTTATCAGAAGAAAAAATAAAAGAAAAAAATCTTACTGCTCTTATGATAACTCATAATCTTCAAGATGCTTTAACTTATGGAAATAGAATTTTACTTTTACATCAAGGAGAAATTGTTAGAGATTTTTCAGAAGAAGAAAAGAAAAAATTATCTGTAACAGATTTATATAAAATTATGGTTGAGCTCGATGAAAAAGATAATTAATTTTTTACAGAAACATAAATAACAGATATTAATAGCAAAAATGCTCCTATATACTGTTGAAAAGTCAAATATTCATTTAAAATAAAATATCCAAAAATCCCTGAAAAAATCGGTTCTAGTGATAAAATAAAACCTATCAATGTAGATGACAATTTTTTTTGAGATACAGTTTGTATTATATAGGCAAATGCAGTACAAAATACACTTAATATCAATAAAGAAATTCAAAATTTTTCATCTTTAGGAAGTGTAAATTTTTCTATTGGATATTGTACAAGAAAAGATAATATAGCTACTCCTCCAAATTGTAATACTCCAAGAGTAATAGGATTATTATTTTTTACAAATCTTTCAGTTATTAATACATGAAATGAAAAAAACAAAGAACAAATTAGGCAAAGAATATCTCCTATATGTAATTCTAAATTTTTATTTAATGTTAATAGCATAATTCCTATCAGTGCAATAATAAGAACAACAAAAATGTTTTTTTTAGGTTTTTCTTTATTAAAAAACTTGCATTAGTTGCAGTAGTGTATTTTACTCCAATAGTCATTGTTATAAAAACCAAAAATAATAAGATACTTAAAATAAGAGAATATAAAATTTCTCTTATTTTTATTGGAAATATTTTTCTCTGTAAAAAAATTAATGATACTACAAAAGCTATTAAAAATCTAAAACTTATTATATGCAATTCTGTTGAATAATTTAAACAAATTTTTGTTAAAACATAAGTCATTCCAAAAAAGATAGTGGCAATAACCATATAAATATTATATTTATGATTTTCTTGCATACAACACCTCTTTAAAATTTATACTAAATTTGACAAACATCTATCCATTCAATATAATTTGAAGCTTTTTCAAGTTCTTCAAGAGTAAGTTCAATAGCACTATTTGGAGTTCCACAAGCTGGAAGCATAGTTTCAAATCTTTTCATTGATTCATCTAAATAGACTTTCACATTATCTTTGATACCAAAAGGACAAACTCCTCCAACTGGATGACCTATTAGATTTTCAACATCACTACCTGCTATCATCTTGGCTTTAGTTTTAAATTTAGCCTTAAACTTTTGATTATTAATCTTTGCATCTCCTGCAACAACTATAATAGTTGGAATATCATTTATAATAAATGATAAAGATTTTGCTATTCTAGCAGGTTCACAAGAATTAACTTCTGCCGCTTCTTCAACTGTTGCTGTTGATTCTTTAAATTCTCTTATTCTTCCATCTAAACCAAATTTTTCTAAATGCTTTCTAACTGCTTCTATTGACATTTTTATTCCTCCTCTTTAACTATTTATAATCCAAATATATAGCTTGTCATTGATAATGAGCCTAACTCTCTAATTTCATTAAATATATAAGGTTTTTCTCCTTGACTTGCTCCTAAAATATATAATATTGGCATAAAATGGTCTGGTGTAGGAACAGCATAATTTGAATATTCATGTTCTTCATATTTTATAACTTTCTCATCTTCTCTTTTACTTATATTATCCAAAATATATTTATCAAATTTATCAGCTTCTTGTGAGCCCTTTGGATTATCCCACTCTATTTTTCTTAGATTATGTACAATATTACCGCTTCCTACTATCAAATAACCTTTTTCTCTTAATTTAGCTAATTTTTCTCCTAACTTATATGTTTTCTCAGTGTTTAAATTTGCATTCACAGATAACTGAACCACTGGTATTTTTGCTTCAGGAAACATATGAACAAATACAGTCCAAGTCCCATGATCTATTCCCCAATCATCATTTATTTTTACTGTATCTCCTAATATTTTCTCAACCTCTTTTGTTAATTCTTCACTTCCTTTTACAGGATACTTTACTTCATATAATTCATTAGGAAATCCAAACATATCATATATTTGATTAGGAATTTCAGCACTTTGAATAAAAGTATCTTTTGTGTACCAATGAGCAGAAATACATAAAATTGCTTTTGGCTCTCCATGCTTTTCTATTATATCTTTTCCTATCTTTTTTAAAGTTTCTGTCATCTCATTTATTTTTAGAGCTATCATAGGATCTCCATGCCCTACAAAAATTACTGGCATTTTTTCCATGGTAATCTACTCCTTATCTTTTTATAATTTTATTTTATAATTATACTATCATATATACTTTTTTAGAAGTAGATACTTTTTAGATTTATAATTACCTAAAATAAACTTCAATATAAAAGCTATTTTATATTATATTTTCATCAAGTAAAAAATCTACTAATCTTATAATTTTAATTCCATCTTCTATTCCTAGATAACTTTCATCATTAGTAATTACTATTTTTTCAAAGTTATCTTGAATTTTGTAAAATGGTGCTATCTCTCTTTCTCTTGTACTTGAGCTAGTCATATTTTCAGTTACCTGTATATAAATTTTAGTATTTATATTTGTAGCTATAAAATCTATTTCATTTTCTCCTATTTTTCCTATTGCCACATCATATCCACGACGTAACAGTTCAAAATAAACAATATTTTCAATAATATGCCCTATATCCCTATTTCTAAATCCTAATAAATAATTTCTTAAACCAATATCTACAATGTAGTATTTTCTCAGTGTTTTCAAATACTCTTTTCCTTTAATATCAAATCTTTTTATTTCATAAAATATATATGCTTCAAGAAGAGTAGAAACATAAGACTGTATTGTCTGAACAGCAGGTTTAGTCTCAATTAATTTTTCATTCAATAAAATATTAGAAATAGAATTGATAGAAGTATTATTTCCAATGTTATCTGCTAAAAACATTATAATTTTCCTAAGCAAACTTGAATCTGTTACTTGTCTTCTACCTCTTTGTTTTTCACGTTCTAAGATATCTCTTATTACGACACTTGAATAAATCCCATCAAGAATAGTTAAAGCTTTATCTAGCTCTAAAGGAACTTCTGTAAGACTTGGCATTCCACCAAAAGTCATATATGCTTCAAGAAGTTCTTTTATTTCATAGGTTTCACCATTTTCATTTTCAACTTTTCTAGTTATACCACCTACTAAATTTTTCTTTTCAATAATTTTATATCCATGAAAATCAATAAATTCAATAAAAGATAAAGGAAAAACTTTAATCTCAACACTTCTTCCTGCTAAGTAAGTTGCATATTCACTTGATAACAAAAAAGCATTGGAACCTGTTATATAAATATCACATTCAAAATCTACCCTAAATGAATTTATAGCATCTTGCCATTCTGAAATTTTTTGTATTTCATCAAAAAACAAATAAGCTTTTTTATCTCTTGGTAAGTTACTTTTTACATAATTGTATAAGTTTTCAACAGTCATTTTTTTAAATTCTATTGATTCAAAATTTATTTGTATAATCTGTTCTTTTTTAATTCCATTTTCTAAAAGGTGTTTTATCATTAATTTCATTAGACTTGATTTTCCACAACGGCGAATACCTGTGATAATTTTAACAAAATCAGTATCTTTAAATTCTATAAGTTTTTCTAAGTAGTGACTACGATTTTTTAGTTCACTTTCTTTTTTTAACATGTTATCACCTCTATAGAAAGTATAACACAAGATTTTATTTTTTAAAAGTTTTTAGTATTGATACTAAAAAAATATTTTTTTTAGAAGTTTTTAATATTAATGTAAAAAAAATAAGAAAACTGATATCTTTTTAAAGATAAAAGTTTTCTTATTAGAGTTTTAAAATAATTTAGGAGCATTAGAGTTTATTTTATCTATGATATTAACTATTTTTTGTAAATCATTATTATCTGTAAAAATATTAGAAATTGATGTTCCCAAAATATCATTTGAAAGTTTAGGAATCTCATTTTTTGAGTAAGCTCCATATTTCACTATATTTTCAATTATTAAATTAATTAATTCAATTTGATTAGAATTAAACTTTTCAGTATTTAAAAATTCAGAGAACTCTTTACTAATAGCTTCTCTATCCAAGCCTACAAGAGAACGAATAAAAATACCAAAACTTTCATTTTGACCATAAATATTAGATATTTTTTGAATTTCAGAATTATTTTCAGTTTTTAGGCTTTCTAAATCAACTTCCTCATTACTGTATAAAAGTTGTTTTAATTCCTTTAAGTCCTCTGCATCCAATTCTATATTATTTTTTAATTTTTTTATAGAAAGTAAATTTTTATTATTATCTAAATATTTTTGAAATTTCTCTTTAGAATTAAGATAAACAGAACCAAAAACATTTATATCTCTTATTTCCATAGAAATAAAATTATCTTCTAAATCTCCTACAATATAATTTAAATGTTTCCCATTTGAATCTAAAAATATTGTTAAAGGTTCAATAATATTTCTTAAATTTTCTAGTTCTAAAATATCAATATTTTTTAGATAATCCTCATCTTTTATTATTTTCATAATATAACTTGCATTTTTTTGAATTTCTTTTATAGTTCCCTTTTTAGATAATTCTTTTGTAATATCAGAAATTTCTACTTTTTCATTCTCTATTTTTTTATTACCAAATAATTTAAGTTGACTTTTTAAAATAAGGTTTTCAAATTTCTTTTCCATTTCAGTTTTTTCTTCAATAGCAAAAGGTAAAGAACTTAAATTTTTAATAATTTCATCAACATCTTTTTCTTCTAGATTTTTTAAAAGATCAATATTTTTATATTTTTTCACATAAGAAATTCTTGTTTTCACTGAAATATTATCTTCATTTAAAGAAGCAATTAAATTATATACCTCAGTTACTAGATTCTCCCAAAACTCTTTATACTTTTCATCCATTTGATATTCTAAATCTTGAAGTTTAAAAATCATTTTAACCTTATTTTCAAAAATTTTACTAGATAATGGTTTTGATAATTTTGTGTTATCTTCTTCAAATCTATCTTTCATTTCAAAATATGAGAAATTTCTGCAAAAATCTAAAATTAAAAAATCTTCTTTATCTTTACCAACTCCATAAATATCTTTACATTTTCTTGTTCCTCTACCTATCATTTGCCAAAATTTAGCTTTTGACTTCACTTTTTTATAAAAAACAAGATTTAATATTTCTGGAATATCTATTCCAGTGTCAAGCATATCAACTGATACTGCTATTTGAGGGAAACTATTAGGATTTACAAATCTATCTATCAGTGCTTGAACCTTTTCAACTTTTGTTGTAATTTTTTGACAAAATTCTCCTCCAAGATTTTTATATAATTTATTAAAAATCTCTACTATATGGTCTGCATGTCTATCATTCTTTGCAAATATTATAGTTTTTCCTAATTTATCACCTGATTCAATTTTATATCCTTCTTCCATAAGAGTAGTAAGAACCTTACTTGTTGTTCCATCATTAAAAAACCAAGAATTTAAACTATCTCCTGAAATTTCTTCTGGCATACTATCTTCTTCATCAAAAAGACTTTCATATTTTTCTTTTTCTTCTTCTGAAAGTTTGCTGTAAACTATACCATTTTCAGGATAATTTAAAGCTCCTTCTTTAATTTTAGGTAATAGTAAATATCCATCTTTAGCTGCTTCAAACAAATCATAAGAGTCAGTAGGTTCTTTTGAATTCATATCAAAAACTTTAAATGTATTTCTATCTATTTCATCTTTTGGAGTTGCAGTAAGTCCTAAAATTAAGCTATCAAAATATTCAAATAAATCTCCATATTTTTGATAAATACTTCTATGTGCTTCGTCAACAATAATTAAATCAAATGCACCTACTCCATATTTATTAGTTCCATCTTCTCTAGTTTTTTCTGACTCTGCCATCATTGTTTGATAAGTAGAAAATACAATTTTTGCATTGTCTCTATCTTTTTCTGATACTAGATCAACAAGAGTATAATTAGGTAAAGATTTTTTAAAATTATTTAATGCCTGCTTAACAAGTGCTATTCTATCAGCTAAAAATAGAGTTCTTTTTATCATATTTAGTCTTGATAAACAGTCCACTATTGAAATTGCAACTCTTGTTTTTCCTGAACCTGTTGCCATAACAAGTAAAGATTTTCTATTTCCTGAAATATAATTTTCTATTGCTTTTTTTACTGCTCTTTCTTGATAGTATCTGTCTATTATTTCTTTATTTATAGAAATATCATTTGCAACTATTTTTTCATTTCTTCTAGCTATAATTTTTAAAAGTTCTTCTTTTCTATAAAAACCATAAACTCTTCTAGGGATTGAATTTTTATTTTCATATATAAAAATTTCAAAGCCATTAGTAACAAATCTTATTGGAAAGAAATTAAATTTTTTCTCTAAGGCTTCTGCATATTCTAAAGCTTGAAATTCTCCTTTTTTTGCATTAAGTTCAGCCTTCTTAGCCTCTATTATTGCAAGTAGAATCCCATTATCTCCCCATAATACATAATCTATCTTACCTTTTCCAGAAGTTGTGCTTTTTATACCTTCAACTTCATATTCAAACATATTTTTATCATCTAAATTCCAGCCAGCTTTCACAAGAAAAGTGTCTATAAATAATTTTCTTGTATCTTCTTCTGAGAAGTTATTATTATTTATTGTTATATTATGCTTCTTAACAGGAATTACTTTTATATTATTTACACTATCTTGTACATAATTATCAGCAACTTTAATATCATTAACACTTTCAGGTTTAGATATATTTTTTGGTATATATTTATCATCAAATTTTATATCATCTGTTTGTAAAGTGGAACCATAACAATATCCTATCCAAAGTGTAAAGTCAAAAAGTCCTTTTAAACAATTTAAAGCAATATTTCTATCTAAAGTAAGAGTTTTTGTTGTATTATCTATTACACTTTTTAAAATATGAGCTGCACTATTACCAAATTTTCTAATAAGATTAAGTCCCTCTACTTGACTTTGATTTTTAAATAAGCATTGAAAATCTTTATTATTAATAAAATCATTTAAAACTGTGCTATTGTATGGCATTTGTATATTTTCAAACTTATATACTAAGGCAACACAAAATTCAAGTGCCAATCTTGAGTAAAAAGCACTTGTTCTAGGCTTTGTATAACAATTTTCTTCTGCCTCTAAACACAGTTCATATAAATCAAAAAAATCACCTTTCAAAAAATCAAAATTACTCATTGATTTTGTTCCCCTCCTGATTTTTAGCTTAATTTATCTGAAATTGAAGAAGTATTTTTATTAGCCAATATACTTTCTATGTGAAATCTTCACATTATTTTGGCTAACCATTGCATATTGTAAAGTAGTATCTATTTTTTGATGTCCTAACAACTGTTGGACTTGTTCAATAGGCATTCCTTTGTCTATTGCTTTTGTTGCTAAAGTTCTTCTAAACTTATGAGGATGAACCTTAGTAATATTTAGTTTTCTTCCAAGTTGTCTAAGCATTATTTCAACACCACTAATCTGTAATCTTTTATGTGGTTTTAAAAGAGAAACAAAAAGTGCAGAATTATCATCATCTCTTGTTTTTAAGTAATTATGTAGATGTATCTTAGTTCTTGCATCAAAATATACTTTTCTTTCTTTATCTCCTTTACCAAAAACAACACATTCTCTTCCTTCAAAATCAATATCTTCTATATTTAATTTAACTAACTCACCAACTCTCATTCCTGTTGAAGCTAACATATCAATAATAGCTAGGTCTCTAAGAGATTTACAATTATCTCTCATTATTTCCATTGCTTCATCAGAATAAGTTTCTTTTACTACTGTTCCTGTCTTTACTTTATGTATTCTTCTAACAGGGCTTTTTAAAATATGGTCTTCTTCCTCAAGCCAAGCAAAAAAACTTGAAAAAATTCTTCTAATATTATCTATTGTTATCTTACTTGCATTTCCCTCTTTTTGATAATTATCCAAATATTCTCTCAAATCATTTGTTGTAATATGTTTAATAGATTTCTCTATTTTTTTTAATAAATTTTCTATTGTTGCTTTGTAATATTTTAATGATTTTCTTGAACAACCTTCAACATGTTTAGCTGATAAAAAAGCCTCTAAATATTCAATATTTTGCTTCTCTTCTTTTTCAGCTCCTTCCTTTTTTGTAATCTCTAAATCATACAAATAATGTGCTAGTACCTTGTGTAATTTTTCCATTTGTCCATTTGTTAATGTTGAAGACATAGCTTGTTTTATGTCTAAAATCAAAGTATCTACCATTTTGTACCTCCTAAAAATGTAATACTTTAATTTTAACATATTTCTATATCTGTAAATTTGATGATTTTTTAAAAGCTATTATTCTCTTTTTTTCTTCTTCCATCAATGGCTCTACTAAACCTACAAAACTTTCAATATCTTGATTTCTTAAAATATCCATATATTTTGCTCTATTCTCTACTGTAATAACAAAAGGAGTTAAGTTATTCTCTAACATTAAAGCAAGCATAATTAATCTTCCTGTTCTTCTATTCCCATCAGAAAAAGGATGAATTCTTTCAAATTTTATATGATATTCAAGAATTATTTTTAATTTCTCACTATCAGAATTAGAATTTTTTAACTGATAATCCATATTTTCAAACCATTCATTCATCTTATATGGTGTTTCACTTGGACTTGCTGTTTCAAAATCTGCTCCTCTTATATAGTTATAATCAGTTTTAAAATTCCCAGCATTATGATTTAATCTATTTAATAAAATTTTATTAATTTCTTTTATCAGATAAATATCTACTGTATTATTCTGTAATTCACCTAATAAAAATTCTAAAGCATCTGAATGATTTAAAACTTCTAAAAATTCTCTCTTAGACATTGCATTGGGAATAGTATCATCTAAAATAATAGTTGCAATTTCATTTAATGTTAATGTATTCCCTTCAATAGCATTTGAATGATGTGTCATTCTTACATTTAAATCATCTATATACTCTTCTGTAAATTGTTCTAGTATTTTAATCTTTCTCAACTCCCTTCTTTTTTAATGGTTTCATAAGATTTTAAAATAGTTGCTGAAATGATAAATTTCAATTTCTCAATTTTCTCTGTTCTTTCAGCAAATTTATTTTGCAATTCTATTGGAGGTATAATTATATCAATATTTTTTATTGCTTCTTTTGTTATAGTTTTTGTAACAGCTCCTTGTACATTACTTTTTATTACATTAGTATAATATTCTGTTGTCAATAACTTATAGTAAAAAATATTGCTATAATCTTTTTTTAAACGTATCATAAATTGATTCATTCCTAAAGAAACAGGAATATTTAAATATGGCATTAGATAAACATTACCAGCACTTCCAATTTTGTTGATTATTAATTCTCCACCAAAAATTTTGGTCTTTTTTAAAAAATTATAAGCTTTTTCATTTATATATTTTACACCTTGAATAAAGTTATTATTTTCAAGGTCAGTAGTTCTTATCATTAAGGCATACTCTTTGAAATCTAATAATTCAACATTATCCTTCAAAATTTTATAGCTACCATTTGCATGATAATCTGTTAAAATGGAGATGATTTCATGAAATTTTTTAATTTCCCAATTTTTATCATTAGTTTTTATGTCTCCAAATATTCTAGTAAATAAAGATTTTGTTAATTGCTCTAAAATAGATATTTTTCTTTGCATATTTTTTATTGTATTGTCTATAAGTAACAATAAAGTTGAAACTTTTTTTTGAACATTAAGTTCTGGTAAAAATAAATTAATTTTTTTTAAATGGCTTCCACCAAAATTTAATTGAGCAGAGCCTGTTATTAATTTTGAAATTTGATTCTTAAAATTTTTAGACTTTAAAAAATAAGATAGATAAAGAATATCTAATTCATTTTTATTTTTTACTTTAAATCTTATTGTAGATGTATTCATACATAATGGTAAATTCTCTTTTTTTATAAATGCAACTTTTTTGTCTAGATACTCAACTTTTATACCAGAACTAGCTATTATTAAATCACCTTCATCAATTAAAAAGTGTTTATACCTACCATAAGCTTCTTCTTGAGAAATATAACGATTGCTATTAGATAAATCTACTTCACCATTTACTAAATTTGAAACATTTATTAGTTTAACCCCTTTAGTGCAATACTGATGTTTTCTAACACCTGGTCCTTCTTGAAAAAAACAAATATCATTTAAATTAACTTTTTTATTTTTCATCAAGCACTCACCTTCTTATTTTTCCTAATAAATTTCAATAAGTAGTGGAGTCTTTTTGAAATATTTTTATAAAAATTAATTGTCAAAATATTTAGATATTAGGCTATCGTATAAATTTTGAGCTATTTCTATAGATTTTTCAATTTCAAATTTCAATTTTTCAATTTTCTCTGTTCTTTCAGCAAATTTATTTTGCAATTCTATTGGAGGTAATATGATAGAAAAATCTTCTAATTCTTTTGCATTAATATTTGCCATTCCAACAATATTTTTAGCTTTATTGTATAATAGTTTTTTCATAAATTCACTATTCATAAAAAATAATAAAAATTTAGAATGAATTAGATTAGAAGGCTTTATTCTTATTAGATAACCAGCAAAAGCCATAGGAATATCTAAATTAAATAAACCTGTCTTTCCTACTAACTCTTTACTGTTAGTTCTATTAAATAATAATTCCCCTTTTTTTAATAAAAATTTTTCTTTTTCACTATCACTAAGTTCTATATATTTTAAATCCTTATAATCCATTTCACCAGAATATGTTATATTATTCATTCTTAAAATAGGAAATTTACCTACGATAGAAGTTGCCTTTTTACTAGTTCCATATTGAGTTTGCACCACTTCTCCTAATTTTTTAATTTCCCAATTTTTATCATTAGTTTTTATGTCTCCAAATATTCTAGTAAATAAAGATTTATTTAATTCTTTTAAGTAATTTAATTGATTTTTTCTAAAATCTATATTATTTTCCAGTAATTCTAATTTTTTTGATATTTTCTTTTGTATTTCAAGGTTAGGTAAAATTATCTCTATTTTTTCAAAAGAAGATTTATTTATTATTTTTACAGTTGTAGATGAAGCAATGCTTTCAAGATTATTTTTTATAGTTTTTAAATAAAAATATAAATATAATAAATCTACATTTTTATTTTTTAAAATAAGACTATTTATTTGTTGATTTGTAATAGCATCTTCTTTTAATATACCTAGTTTACCTAATGAACCTATACAACATACACATATAGAATTTTTAGGTATAATTCTTCCTTGTTTAGCACCTATTTTTGAAACATATATATTAGGAGTTATATAGTTAATTCCTTCATATTTTAATTCTGGTGGTGTAATAAATGGAACTTCATCTTTATCCCAGTATTCTTTTTCTTTCTTTAAAGGTGTATTACCAGTTATAATTTCACAAATATCCACCAATTTAACTTTTTTCCATGCACTTTTATTAAATATCTTCATCTAGCATCACTTTTAACTCTTTTAAATTTTCATCAATAGATTTTGAAAGTTCTTCTAATTTTTGTAAAATAACTTCTGGTTCTTCATATTTAACTTTTTCATAAACAATTTCTTTGTATTTATTTATTGATAAATCATAATCATTGTCAACTATCTCTTGTTTAGGAACAAAGAAAGATTTATCAGTTCTTTTTCTATCTTTTTCATTTTTTAAGTTAGAAAATCTTTCTATGATATCTGGAATATCATTTTCTTCAACAGGATTTCTTTTATCATCAAGTGAATATCCATCAGCTGTCATATCATAAAACCAAACATTATCTGTTCCACCATTTCCAGTTTTAGTAAAAATTAAGATACCTGTTGATACCCCAGCATAAGGTTTAAATACTCCACTAGGCATAGAAATAACAGCTTCTAATTGATTATTTTCAATTAATTCTTTTCTTAAATTTTTGTGTGCATTTGAAGCACCAAATAGTACTCCATCTGGAACAATAACAGCTCCTCTTCCTCCTATTTTTAAAAGTCTTAAAAATAAAGCAATGAATAATAATTCTGTTTTTTTAGTTTTTACTACTCTTGTTAGTGTATTAGAAAGTAGAGATTCATCAACACTTCCCTTAAATGGTGGATTAGCAAGAACCAATGTATAATCATTTTCTTCACTATAATCTGTTGAAAGTGAATCTATTCTTTTTAATTTAGGTGTTTTCATATCATGAAGTAATAAGTTCATTGCTGAAATACCTAACATTGTTGCATCAGTATCATTTCCATGTATCATAGAAGTTGAAAAATATTTATAAATTTCTGGAGAAGTTGCTAAGACATCTTTAAAATTTTTCTTTATATATTCTATTGAACTTACTAAAAATCCAGATGTTCCACAGGCAGGGTCAATTATTTTATCTTCAACAGTTGGTTTCATAAGTTCAACCATCATATTTATAATATGTTTAGGTGTTCTAAATTGTCCATTTTTACCAGAAGTTGATAATTTTGAAAGTAAATATTCATACAAATCCCCTTTTGTATCTTTATCTTCAACCATTTGAGAATTATTAAAAATTTCTTCAATAGTATCCATTGTATTTTGTAAAACTGCTGGTGTAGGAACTTTAAAAATAGCATTTTGCATATATTGTGAAAATATACTTTCCTTATCATCATCTAAATTTTTTATAAATTCAAAAGCTTCATTTCTAACTTTATCATATAGTTGTTTAGGATCACCTAATTGAATAAGATTACTCCATCTAATGTCTTGATGATTCTCATCAAAAATAAATTTTTCATCAGTATTTCCAAAAATACTTGCAAGTTGTTTTTCTTTTTCTTTTCTTTGTTCCTCTTGATCTAACCTTTTCATAAAAATAAGATAGGTAAGTTGTTCTATTACATCAACTGGATTAGTTAATCCTCCAGTCCAGAAATATGTCCACATCCTATCTACTTTACTCTTAATTTCACCTGTAATCATTTATTTCCCCTCCATATTATTAGTTTAAACTATTTAATAAATAAAAATTTACTAGACATTTTATTTTGTTTTTTATATTCAAAATAAAAAGAAAATATATTTATTAATTATAGTAAACTAAAATTTATCTATTAGTTTCTATTTTAACATAAAGAAAGAATAATATTAAGAATAATTTTAAGAAAATAAAAATGATGTCAACAGAAATTTTTCTATCAACATCATTTATATTTATCTTTTAAAAATTTTACTTTAATATGCTTTTACTACTTTCTTTCCAAATAGCACCACAAAAAATATTACTCCAATTACAACTGCTATACTACCAGAAATTGAAACATCTAAAAATACTGCTAAATGATATCCTAATATTGATGAAATAGCTCCAATTAAAGCACTATAAATTAACATCCTCCTTAAATTTTTAGAAATCATATAAGCTGTTGCTGCAGGTCCTATCATAAAAGAAATCATTAATGTTGCTCCAACAACATCAAAAGAAACTACTGCTGTTACTGATACTAAGCTCATTAATAGATAATGAAATACTTCTGGAAGTAAACCTAATGTCAATGCTAAGGCTCTATCAAAAATTGATATTTTTATTTCTTTAAAAAATATAGTAATCACTAATAAATTAAGAATTAAAATTGAAAGTCCATTTATAATTCCACTGGCAATTTTAAAGCCAAATATCCCTTCTGTATGAAAAGGTGCAAAAGCAATTTCTCCTAATAGAACTGTATCTATATCTAAATGTATATTTGCTGTATATTTAGATATAAGGACAACTGCAATACTGAATAAAACTGATAATACTATTCCTATTGCAGCATCTTCTTTTACTAAATTAGTATCTGTTATTAACTCAACCAAATAAACAGTTAAAAGTCCTACCAAAGTTGCTCCTATAATAAGTAAAGGTGAATCTAATTTATGAGTTATAAAAAACGAAAGTACTATTCCTAGTAAAATAGTATGGCTAATTGCATCTGTAAGCATACTCATTGACCTTAAAACTAAAAATACTCCTAATAATGAGCAAGCTACTGATATTAAAATGGCAATCAGTTGTATTATTAATCCTGCACTCATTTTTTATCACCTTTATTTTCTTCTAATCTTAACTTCTTATTTCTTATATAAATTCTATAATTTCTTGCAATTATACCTTTTTTTGAAAATAAAAAACTAATTAAAGCAAAAATTCCAGATACTAATATTATTAAAGGACCTGTTGGCAAGGCTGCATCAAATGTAGAGACAATACTTCCAATAGCTCCTGAAACTCCACCAATTATTGCTGATAAAAGAGTAACAATTGATAATTTTTTACTCCATTGTCTAGCAGCAACAGGTGGTATAACTAACATTGCAGTCATTAGAATTACTCCTGCTATTT
>ERZ772921.1105-NODE-1105-length-16012-cov-5.410792_pt1 | contig 16012 bp, 12 predicted proteins | sample MGYA00512117_ERZ772921 | MGnify/ENA primary metagenome ERZ772921 (study PRJEB29015, sample SAMEA2737944) | human oral metagenome | biome: human oral; feature: human-associated habitat; material: dental | place: China | collected 2150 ... | reverse complement strand
GCTTAATGCGGTACGAAAAGCATAAATATCCACTGAAAGTGTATAAACAAAACCTTTTCGAACCATGAAACACATGGCCCCAAAGGGCAAAATAGCCGCTAAAAAGTGGGTTTTGGGGGCTAAAAGTGGGCAATTCGGGGTTGAAAAAATACGGGTTGGAAACCAATCTAGAAAGGCAAAATGGTGCAAAACGTGGGTTTTCTTCTTAAAAACAGACAAACTGAAAGAAGTGAAAGGTTAGAAACAGTAGTTATTTACCTACCTTTTAACCTGTTTTTTCGCTAGAACGGAGTGAAAATTAGAGGGCTGTTGTAAAATAAAATTTAATTTTTTGAGTTGACAAGTTGACTAGTTAACGAGTTGACAAGGCTAGTGGGCGCAGCCAGTTTTTACCTTAGCCTATTGACAAGTTAACACGTTAACGGGTTGGCAAGGCTAGTGGGTGCAGCCAGTTTTCACCTTAGTCAGTTGACAAGTTAACACGTTAACGGGTTGACAAGGCTAGTGGTCGCAGCCAGTTTTCACCCTAGTCAGTTCACAGGTTGACAAGTTAACGAGTTGACAAGGCTATTGTGCGCAGCCATTTTTCATCTTAGCCAGTTGACAAGTTGGCAAGTTAACGAGTTGACAAGGCTAGTGGGCGCAGCCAGTTTCCACCTTAGCCTGTTGACAAGTTAACGAGTTGATGAGTTGGTGAGCTTGTAAGTTTGTTAGTTGATGGGGCTTTTGAGTTTGTGAGTTGGTGGGTTTTGATTTTTTGAGTTAATGAAATTGTAGGTTGGTGAGTTGATGGGCTTTTGAATTTATGAGTTGATGAACTCGTAAATTGATGTGTTGATGTATTCGGAATTTGTTGGTGTTTTTGTGAGTTTATCAAGCTAGTGAGTTGATTTATCCTGCTCTTCGTAATATGAGCGTGGTGTTTATCTTGTGCTGGCATCACAAAGACAACAAACTCCTCTCAATACGGCAAACTCATTTTAGGCGAGCAACCGCTCATAATAATTATCAAGACTTTCCGAATAAAGGTCTTTTTCCAAGCGTTTTAGCTCGTGTACAATTTCTTCATTCGAGTTAAAGTCTTTTGCTATCCACTTTTTATCATCTTCATCAACATCTTCTTTTTCCAAGTGGCGAAAGAGAATATCGCAAAGAAACACCCTGTCGTCCGAATAATACTTGGGATGCCATTCTTCAATAAATCGCCAATAAGACAGGTTTGCCTCCATACGTCATCCTTTTAATAAGCATTTCGTCATTCACCTTATCGCCCCACGTTCATTATCCCAGCAAAGCCAATTCGGTCGCGTTCGTCGGCCGAAACATCGATATAGGCGTGTCCGTTATCGTACACTTCCAGGTGATAGGCATAGCGGTCTTCGCGGTTGTTTACCTTTATTTCGATGTTCATTCGTCCGTCTTTGCCTTTGGTTATGGTGTAGTCGGTCATCTTTTCGGCAAAGTCTAGTGCTTTACCTCCGCCATACGGCACGCGGTAAGCATGCCCGAAATAGGGCAGGTACGAATAGATGGAGTCGCCCGACACCTTGATGTAATAGCCATAAGACAAGGCTTTGGCCTGCATTCGCATGGGATATACGTGGCTTACCTCTATTGTATATTGTTGCTTTTCTAGGCCTTCGTTCACCTTTTGTGCCATTTCGGCCTGCCTTTTCGCCTTTTCGGGCGATAAGTTTCGCGTTCCTGCGCAGCCTGCCAGCAGTGCTATGGCCACGGCAACTCCTATCATTTGTTTCATATCAGTATCCTTTATAAGTCCTTATTGTGGTGTTCTCCGCCCACATTTTCTCATCGTGAGGTGCATGACCAACATGGTTAGGCCTGCCTCTCCGAGTGTGGGCGTGCCCTAAGTTACGCCAATTCTGCGACTTATGCAAGGTATTGCGGCTGATTTAACCAATTTTTACCAGTAGTTTTCCTAGGCTCGGGCTGTATGGCGTGTAGAGCCGTTGTGTTACTTATGTCTTTTTGGTTGCCCTCCTCCCACCAAGTGTTTCAATCCCACTTGTCGCTTTCTATGCCCTATTCTTCTCCGCTTTAACTGCCTTTCGCCCATGCAAGGCACGTGTTTTCTATTAGGAAAGAATGGCTTGTAACTTCTGTTTGCCGTACAATAGCAGCGTATAGTTCTGCAATAAGCCGCACTTCGCAAGGCTTTCAGGTGCTAACAGTGCATTTCTCTGCACAAGTTGTACGTCGAAATATTTGTTAATTGACCTGACGATACCCACGCAACAATCTCCATTTTTCCACTAAAAACAAACCTCGCGAGAAGGGATTGTTTGTAGGCCGATGGGGAAAATCCTTGAAACGCGATAGGGAAAATTTGCATACGGCCCTCCTTATAAGTTACGATTGGCCGTTTTTTTCTTTCTCATTTGTCCGTTATTTGGATTTTAAGTGATACCTTTGTAAACAACTAAGAACAGCCAACGTAAACAACATAAACATTAAAAATATTCCGCACCCAACCTAATTAGAGGCTTGTTGCTGTACGCTGCCCTCGGGTTTCGACACCATGCGTTGCCAAACTTAATAAAATTTGGGGCAAATGGCCTACAAAAGGGCTGGTTGGGCTTGGCGTATGGTATAATGAAGCTGTGCAAACAGGCAGAAACAAGTTTGCCGACACTCCGCAATACCTAGCCGAACACTACCATAAGGCGGACGTGCGGAGTGGGCTAAGCGTGCCAAATAAAAACAAGAAACATTGTATGCCGCCATGTAAACCGTTCCGAAACGGGGCAAGGAGCTTTAAGTGGGGGCATAAGTAAACAACAAATGCGACTAACAAAATGGTAAAAGTACTTAAACGACTGGGAAACTACATGGGCAGGCGCAAGGCTTTGCTGCCGCTTTCGGTGGCTTTGTCGGCCATAAACGGGCTATTGTCGCTTGTTCCCTTTGTCTTGGTGTGGCTGGTGGTGCGCACGCTGCTCACCACTGGTGGCAATCTGGCCGCCACGCCCGTGTGGAACTACGCCCTTGCCGCCTTTGCCGTGTCTGTATTCAACGTGTTGCTCTACTTCTTGGCGCTAGCGCTGTCTCACCTAGCGGCTTTCCGCGTGGAAACCAACATGCGGCGGCAGGCCATGCACGCTTTGATGCGGGCGCCATTGGGCTTTTTCGACACCCATAACACGGGCGGCATGCGCAAGGTTATCGATGAAGACTCGAGCCAAACGCACACCTTCGTGGCCCACATACTGCCCGATGTGGCGGGCAGCATTGTCTCGCCGCTGGGCGTTGTCGCGCTGTTGCTCGCCGTAGACTGGCAGTTGGGCTTGGCTGCGCTTGTTCCCATCGTATGCGCCTTCGGTATAATGGGCTTTATGATGAACCCCAAGAACAACCAGTTTCAGCGACTATACCTGGATGCGCAAGAGCGGATGGGCGCAGAGGCGGTTGAGTACGTGCGGGGAATACCCGTTGTAAAGGTGTTCCAACAAACGGTTTTCTCGTTCAAACGTTTCTACAACAGCATCATCGCCTATCGAGACCTCGTTATTAAGTACACCCTGGTGTGGCGTACGCCTATGTCTTTCTACATCGTAGCCATCAACGCCTTCGCCTTTGTGCTCGTACCTGTGGGCATCGTGATGATAGGGCACGGGCGAAATGCTGCTGTCGTCATCGCCAACATGTTCTTATATGTGCTCATCGCCCCGATAATCGGGCTTAACGTGATGCGGATGATGCACCTTATGCAAAGCTTGTTCATGGCCAACGAGGCTATAGAAAGGCTGGAAAGGCTAACCGAGGCAACCCCATTGCCCATCAGCAGCGAACCGCGAAAAATCACTTCGTACGGCATTTGCCTAGACAAAGTGAGCTTTAAATACGGAGATGCGGAGAAAGAGGCTCTGCACCGCGTTTGCCTGGACATGCCTCAGGGAAGCACAACGGCCATCGTGGGAGCTTCGGGCAGTGGCAAAACAACCCTCGCACGGCTGGTGCCACGTTTCTGGGACGTGTGCGAGGGCAGCGTGAGCATAGGCGGGGTGGACGTTAGGCAGGTACACAAGGCGGAGCTGATGCAATGCGTGTCGTTCGTTTTCCAAAACACACGCCTGTTTAAAACCTCACTGCTGGACAACCTGCGCTATGGCAATGAGGGGGCAACCATCGAGCAGATAAACCGTGCCGTGGACCTGTCTCAAAGTCGCGAAATAGTGAATAGGCTGCCAAAGGGACTGGATACGGTTATCGGCGCAGACGGAACTTACCTCTCGGGAGGCGAACAACAAAGGCTGGTGCTTGCACGAGCCATCTTGAAAGATGCGCCCATAGTGGTGCTAGACGAGGCAACCGCCTTTGCCGATCCCGAGAACGAACACTTGATAAGGCGGGCCCTGGCAAACCTTACAAAAGGGAAAACCGTGCTGATGATTGCCCATAGGCTTACCACCGTGCAAGATGCAGACCGGATTGTGGTGCTGAACAATGGAGAAATAGCCGAGCAAGGCACGCACGAAGAACTTATTGGGCGTCAAGGAAGATACTACCGCATGTGGAACGAATACCAACGGGCCATCGCATGGAGGTTATAACGACAACTTAAGGGGGCTAGAAATAATGATTAGATATTTTCAAAACCGTTTCGCACTGTCTGAAAAAGGGGCGAAAGACCTGCGTAGAGGCATTTTCTTCTCTACGCTGTTAAACGTGGCACTGATGTTGCCACCCAGCTATTTGTTTTTCTTCTTGATGGAATATGTTGACGTGCACCGCGCCGCGCCGCCCCAATCGCTGTGGCTTTACCTTCTGCTTGCCCTGGTTGCCCTGTGCATCATGTTCGTAGTTAGCAGATGGCAGTATAACAGCACCTACGTAACCGTGTATGCGGAGAGTGCGCAACGGCGCATAACCTTGGCCGAAAAGCTTCGCCGTTTGCCGCTGGCATTCTTCGGAGAGCATAACCTGTCTGACCTAACCTCCACCATGATGGAGGATTGTGCGCAGCTTGAAGAGACCTTTTCGCATGCCGTGCCCCAGCTTTTCGCCGCCGGCACAAGCGTGGTTGTGGTGGGCGTGGGCCTGTTTTCTTACGATTGGAGGTTGGCTCTGGCCGTGTACTGGCCCGTGCCACTGGCCTTGTTGGTGTTGCTTTTGTCTGTGCGTAGCATAGATAAGGCTTTCACTAAGCACTACAAAGTGAAACGCGCACTGACCGAACAGATACAAGAGGGACTGGAATGTGTGCAGGAGATTAAGGCATATAATGGCGAAGAGGCGTACGACAAGCAGCTGGACGAGAGGCTCAATGTCTACGAAAAGGCTCTGGTTAGCAGCGAATTGGTGACCAGTTCTTTGGTTAACGTCTCTGCTGTGCTGTTAAAGCTGGGCATGCCCTCGGTGTTGTTGCTGGGTGCGTGGCTCATGCAGCGCGGCGAAGTGTCGCTGTTTGTCTATTTGGCCTTTGTGCTTGTTTCGGCAATGGTTTACAATCCCATACAAGATGTTTGCACGCACATGGTCGTATTGTCTTACTTAGATGTGCGCATTAAGCGGATGAAACAGATAGAAGCCATGCCCACACTCGGTGGGAGCAAGGATGTGGAGGTGAATGGTTACGACATCGCGTTTCGTGGAGTGAGCTTTTCTTACGAGACGGGCAAACAAGTGTTGCACGATGTGTCGTTCACTGCCCGCCAAGGTCAAGTAACGGCGTTGGTAGGTCCTTCTGGCGGCGGCAAAAGTACGGCTGCCAAGCTTGCCGCACGCTTTTGGGATGTGGACGAAGGGGAGGTTACACTTGGTGGAAAGAACATCGCCGAGATGGATGCAGAGGCGTTGTTGAAGAATTATGCAGTGGTTTTCCAAGACGTTTTGCTGTTCAATGCCTCTGTTGCCGACAACATACGCATTGGCAAACGCAATGCCACCGACGACGAAGTGCGGCAGGCGGCGCGGTTGGCGCAATGCGACGACTTCATCAGGAGCATGCCGCAGGGCTACGACACCATCATCGGAGAGAATGGCGAGACACTATCGGGAGGCGAACGCCAGCGCATATCCATTGCGAGAGCACTCTTGAAAGATGCGCCAGTGATACTGCTAGACGAGGCCACAGCCAGTGTCGATGCCGAGAATGAAACCAAAATACAGGCTGGAATATCAGAACTGGTGCGCAATAAAACGGTTGTAATAATCGCCCACCGTATGCGCACGGTGCTAAATGCCGACCATATCGTGGTTCTGGATGGGGGAACGGTGCGCGAACAGGGCTCACCCCAGGAGTTGTTGAAGGAGAACGGCGAGTTCGCACGTATCGTTCGGCTGCAATTGAGTGACTCTTAATCGTGTTGTAGAGTGTTTTTGGTCGGCCACATAGCAAAGGATGGTTGACTATAAAGCAATAGCACCACGTCCCAATGCGGCCTAACGAGGCGGCATTGGGACGTGGTGCGGTGCTTTTGGTGCCGTATTCGGGCTAACACAGCAGCGTTGCTTAGACAAGTCTAATGCGGCAGAGCTGTTTCAATATGCTGTGCTTTCAGAACGTCACCGTGCGACTTCCATCCGCTTGTTCTTCGATTTTTACCTTCACAACATCGGCAGGCAAAATCTCTTCGATGAGTTCGGGCCATTCAAGAAAACAGAGAGAGCCGCTGTAAAAGTAGTCTTCGTAACCCATATCATATACCTCTTCGAGTTTTTTTATGCGGTAAAAGTCGAAGTGGAAGATGGGTTTGGGTGTCTGTTCGCTGTGATATTCGTTTACGATGGCAAAGGTGGGCGAGGTGATAACGTCGGTAACGCCCAGCTCTTCGCACACGGCTTTGATGAAAGTTGTTTTGCCCGAACCCATCTTTCCGTAGAAGGCGAACACCTTGCCCGTGCCTATATTGTCGATGAATTGTTTGGCCACGTTGTGTATTTGGGCTAACGATGTAATTGTAAGTGTCATTGTATGTTGTGGTTTATGGCCGCATCTGGGCGCGCATTGGCTCTTTGTTGCGGCTTGTTAAGTGGTTGTGTTATGTGGGGTTATCCTATATTTGCGGGGCGATGTTATCGTCTTCGCCGCATGGTGACTAGCGGAACGAGCATCTCTTCCATGCTGATGCCCCCATGTTGGAACGTATCTTTGTAGTAGGATACGTAGTAATTGTAGTTGTTGGGGTAGGCAAAGAAACTGTTGCCCGTGGCAAAAACGTAGCTGGTGCTGATGTTTGGCGAGGGCAGTTGGGCCTTATGTGGCTCTTTGATGGTGAACACCTCCTTTGAATTATAGCTCAAATTCTTGCCCAACTTGTAGCGTAGGTTGGTGTTGGTGTTGCGGTCGCCCACTATCTTTATGGGTTTTGAGGTGCGGATTGAGCCGTGATCGGTGGTGAGAACCACGGTGAAATCGCTCTGCGAAAGCAACTTGAAGAGGTTGGCGAGAATGGAATGGCGGAACCAACTGAGCGTGATGGAGCGGTAGGCCGACTCGTTATTGGCCAGTTCGCGCACCATGCGCGACTCTGTTCGGGCGTGCGAAAGCATGTCGATGAAGTTGAATACCATCACGTTCAAGTCGTTTTGAGACAACTGCGAGAAGTGTTCGAGCAGCTTTTCTGCCTCTGCCGACGTGTTTACTTTGGTGTAACTGAATGTGTCGTGGCGGCGATAACGTTCTATCTGTGTCTTTATCAGCAGGTCTTCATTGAGGTTTTTTCCCTCCTCTTCGTCCTCGTCTACCCATAGTTCTGGAAACATTTTCGCAATCTTGTAGGGCATAAGTCCGCTGAATATGGCGTTACGCGCATACTGGGTTGCAGTAGGTAGGATGGTGATGTACATGTCTTCGTCGATGTCGAAGAGGTCGCCAATCTCGCTTTCCAGCGTTTTCCATTGGTCGTAACGAAAGTTATCGAGCACGATGAGGAACACTTTCTCGCCTTTGTCGAGCAAGGGGAATATGGCATGCTTAAACAAGTCGGGGCTCATTACGGGGCGCCCGTTGGCTGTAGATGCGCCTTCGGCCACCCAATCCATGTAATTGGCCTTTACATATTTGGCAAAGGCGTTGTTGGCCTCTTCCTTTTGGGTTACCAATATGTCGGCCATGCTGCTGCCCGTATTGCTTAGTTCAAGTTCCCAATGCACCAAACGGCGATACACTTTGCGCCAGTCGTCGAGTGTCTTGCAGTCCATTATCTGCATGGAAATGTCTTGGAAGTTTTGCTGATAGCCCGTTTGCGTAACCTCAGAAACAATCTCTTTGCGGTGAATGTTCTTCTTTAAGGTGAGCAATATCTGGCTTGGGTTGACGGGTTTGATGAGGTAATCGGCTATTTTAGAGCCGATGGCCTGTTCCATGATGTTCTCTTCTTCGCTCTTGGTGCACATCACCACGGGCGTGGCAGGCTGTATTTCCTTGATGCGTTGCAGCGTTTCGAGCCCAGAAAGGCCGGGCATCATCTCGTCGAGCATGATAAGGTCGAAGTTGCGTTGCTTGCATTGGTCTAGCGCATCCATGCCATTGCTTACGGTTACAACCTCATAACCTTTCTTTTCTAGAAATATAATGTGGGCTTTGAGCAGTTCTATCTCGTCGTCGGCCCATAAAATCAGTCCGTTGTTCATTGTCAAAATCCTTCTAAATCGTAATATTCATCATCGGGGTCAATCTCTTTCCGCTTGGGTTTGACCGGCGTTTTGGTGCTGTCTTGCTTAGCGGTAGGCGTCTTTTTAGGTTCGGGTTTCTTGCCCTTGTTGCCTATTTCGTCTTTAAAGTCGATGCCCGTATCCTCTTTCTTGTCGGTCTTTGTGGGTTGCTTTTGGGGCTTTGGCTCTGTTTTTACAGGCGTTTTGCCCTTTGGCAACGTTTGGGTTTGTGGCGTTTTGCCCTTTTGTTGCGTGGGCTGTTGCGGCTTTTGCTGCCCCTTATTGTTGTTTGGCTTGGTTTTTGGGGTGCTAGGCGTGTCGTCTTCTATCACGATAGTACCGTCATCGGGCTGTCGTGCGGGTTGTTGTGGTGCCTCAATCACCGTTGCGTCGTCGGCCTTTTGCTTTGTTGCAGAATTGCCTTTTTGCTTTTGGTTAGGCTCTTCGGTAATGGGGTAAGTGTCTTCGTCAACATCCGTTGTTGCCTTTTCGTTGGGCAGAACAAAGTCGTTGTCCAGCGCGCGATCTATCTCTTCGATGGTGGGGAGTCGTACTGGTACTTCGGGTTGAACTATTTCGGCAGGCTCGTTAAGCAGGCGGAAGGTGCTTACTTTCAGCGGAGCGAAGTGCTTGGCGTAGTATTTGTCGTAGTCGTCGAAACTAAATTCCTTGCCAAGTAGTTGCATGTTGTCTTCGCTTATTACGAGTGTGCGCCCGTTGTTCAGCCTTCCCACGATGCCCGTTTGGCGATGTAGCTCGCGTGCATACTGCAAAGCCTCGTCGAAATTGCGGAAACCGCTCACTATCATCAAGCGTAATCCGTTGTCGGTTTCGGTTCGTATCTCGAAGTTTCGCACCAAATAGTTGGTGAAATTGTATTTGGCCAAGGCGAAAAGCAGCTTGTTTTCGTCTACGAAGTCGGGCTGGTAGGCCATTACGAAGAGGAAATTGGCGTTGCGGTCGTTGCTAAATTGCTTGCCTTTCAGGCTGTCGGCAGCGTTGGCGGCGGCCGTTCGGCGTTGCCAAACGTTGTTCAGGTCGAACCCACCTGCCTGCACTTGCCTGCCTGCCTTAATGCCGTTGACAATCATGGCGGCCATTTTGCTGAGTTCGCTTTGGGGAAATTGCTCCACCAGCGTTTGTAAACCATTGAGACAAGCGTCGATATTTCCGTCGTGTAGCATGGATAAGGCCTCTACAAACAGGAACTTGTCGCGGTTTGCCCCATGTTTAAACTTGGTGGCAGATACCTTTGCATTGCGTTTCACTGCTGCGTAGTCCTCGGCTTTGAAGAAGTCGTAGGTTACGGCGTAGAGCGAGTCTTCTATATGTTCGCCACGCTGTGCGTTGGCAAAATAATAGGGGTCTGTTATCAGTTCGGTAAGCTCGTGCTTGGGATATTGCTGTTTCAGCAAGTCTGCATAACGCTGTGCTGTAACCTTATCGCCCTTTCGCATGTACAATAAGAAAAGGTGGTAATATGCCTGCGGCATCTTGTCGAACTGCGGATAGTTGTCGGTAAGCCTGCGTAAGGCTTTCTCGGACAGGGAGAGTTGGTCGAGTTTGTCTTTGAAAATCACGCCCGAATGGAACAGTCCATCGGTGAGCAATTGGTCGCTAGCCTGCCGCTGTTCGGCGGTAAAAGGTATTTGCGCCAAGTAAAACTCGCGTTTATGTGGGTCGTTTTCGGCTGTTTGCCTGAGCTGTTGTATGGAGTCGCGGCGCGCTTCCTCGGCTAAAATCGAGTCGCGCTGTTCGGCCGACGGCTCATCTAAGGGCGTGTTCAGTGCAACGGCAGCCTTATTTAGCCGTTGCCAGTTGTCCACATTGTCGCGTTTGCCCCACTGCCGCTCGAAGGCCGCCTTGCCTTGACTCACGGCGATGGGGTTGTAGAAGTACCATCCGCCACCTTGTTGCGTGCGTTGCATGGGCGTTTGGGTGGTGGGCATGTTCGATGCAGAACTGTTTCGGGCGATGGTACGGCGTGCCGTCTCTTCGTCTTGCGCATATTGCTCTTCTTTTTCTTTCTTCTTTAAGGCCGCAATCACGCGGTCGATGGCGGCGTTGCGTTGTGGTTCGGGCATCGTGGCCAGTAGTTGCAGCGAGTCTTGTAGCTGTACGGCCTCGATGTGCGGTACTAGCTCGTCAAGCACTTTCGAACGCTGCGAAAGTTCTTCGTAGTCGGGGCGTTCTTTATCGAGAAGTCCCAGAGCCTCGTTGTAGCAGCGGCGTGCATCCGCAAAGCGTTGTTTCTGCCAATACACATTGCCCAGCTTAAGCATCAGCACACCCTTCTCAATCCCGTTGCGCGTGGCTCGCTTTCCGCCGTTTTCGTAGGCTGCTATGGCGTTGGCGGTGTCGCGTTGTGCCAGGTATATGTTGCCGATGGCATAGTACACTTGGTCCAAATAGTCGCGGTTGTTGTCGTTGGCAGCCATTCGGCGCAGCTTGGCAATCATTTTCTTGGCCTGCCCTTGCGCCAACACTTCGGTTTGGGCGATACGTGCATTGAAGTCTAGCTCGTAGGAAACGTGCATCGATGCCGCCTTTTTGAAAGCCTTATAAGCCGCATCGCGATTGCCCACAAGCCTTTGTAGCTGCCCCATGATAAACCATTGGCGCGCCCGTTGCTTGCGCCGCATCTCGTGTTTGATAACCTTTTGCAGATAGGGTATGGCCTTTTGCCACTCGCCTGCGTGCAGATGATAGAGCGTATGCGTGTAATCCCACTCCTTAACTGCGCGCCAATCCATCGAGTCGCGGCTCATGTTGCGTATAACATCTTCGGCATCGTACATCCATCCCTGTTCAATATAGGTCTTGGCAAGCCATGCACGCGCCTTTGCATATATGTGCGGTTGCGTGCGATAGAGGCGCGACATGTAGGCAAATGTAGATGCTGCTTGGTCGAAGTCGCCCTTATGAAACTGCGAACGCCCCATAAGCATCCACACGCGCCACATGAAAGGATTGTATTCGCGGCGGTTTAGCCATTCGATGTCGCGTTGGGTTTTGCGCCGTTTCTTGTCCCACGTGGGGCGTTTCTTTATGCTGTGCAGCTGAATGGCCTTTTCGCTTTTCAGGATAGCGCGCTCGAAGTTGCCCTTGCCCAACTCTTTGCTGCCCTTGTTGGCCACGGGATAGAGGGGGAGAAGTTCGGTATAGTTGTCTCGGTTGCCGTTTTCTTTTTCCAACATACCGTCTACATAAGCCATGTTTCCGTTGTAGTAAACGTTATAACGGGTGTTGAAAGCTTGCCACCACCTGCTGCGTGCCGTGTTCTTACTGGCCGAACAGGCAGCGAGCAGCAGCGCGAGGGCGAGCCACAAGGCAAGGCTATATGTGGATTTAAATGGTTTCAAGTTGGCGTTGACGTTTTTTGAAAGCAATGTTGCCCACCTTTAACACAAGATAAACAAGGATGCTGACGAAGATAATGGATGCGCCCGACGGAACGTTGAGGGCGTAAGAGAGGCCTAGACCCATAAGGCAATCTACCCAACCGATGACAATACTCCACGCAATCATGTGCTTGAAGTTGTGCGTTAGCACGTTGGCCGACATCTGGGGTATGGTAAGTAGGCTGATACTTAGCACTATGCCCACCATGCGAAGTGTGCCTACGATGGTTAGGGCGATGAGTGCCATCATCAGATACTCGATAAACGCCACGGGCAGGCGTTGCGAACGGGCGAAGTCTACATCGAAAGCCACACTTAATATTGTGCGATAGAGCAGCGCGAAGACTAGGACCACCACCACAAGCAATGCGGCCAGCAGCCAAAGGTCGGCCTGGCTGATGGTGAGAATGCTGCCGAAGAGGAAGGAAGGAAGGTCGGGCATGAACCCCGGAGATAGGAAACAGCAGATGATGCCTAGGCTCATGCCGAAGGTCCAAAACACGGCAATGGCCGAGTCTTCGCGCACATCGCCCCTGCGCGACATCCATTGCACGCCGAAAGCACTGAGAACGGAGAACACCATAGCCGAAAGTATGGGGTTGATGCCTAAGAATACGCCTAGCCCGATGCCGCCAAACGAGGCGTGCGTGATGCCGCCACTGATGAACACCAGCCGCCTTGTAACGATGTATGTGCCGATAAACCCACACAGCACACTAGCCAAGAGCGAGCCTAGGAGGGCGTTCTGAAAGAAGGAGTATTCTAATATGTTCATTCAAAAAAATCTGTTTCACACTTGTTTCTAGCCAACAATAAGCCGCTACTTACGGCTTTTGGAGGGGTGGACGACGACTTGCAGGAGCCGCCTTGCCTTGCAGGCGAAGGGTTGTTGCATGCAAATCATCATTGCAATCGCCACTCTACATGGCCGCCTTGCCTTGCAGGCGAAGGGTTGTTACATGCAAATCTTTATTGACATCATCACCCGACATGGCCGACTTGCCTTGCTGTCGAAGGATTGTTGCATGCAAATCATTATTGCAATCGCCATCCTACACGGCCGCCTTGCCTTGCAGGCGAAGGGTTGTTGCATGCAAATCTTTATTGACATCATCACCCGACATGGCCGCCTTGCCTTGCAGGCGAAGGGTTGTTGCATGCAAATCATCATTGACATCACCACCCGACACGGCCGCTTTGCCTTGCAGGCGAAAGGATTGTTGCATGCAAATCATCATTGCAATCGCCACCCTACATGGCCGCCTTGCCTTGCTGTCGAAGGATTGTTGCATGGCTTTGGCCTCGTATTTTTACCTTTTCTTAGCCTTGCCTTTTTGCCTTTCTTGTCCTTGCCATTTGGCTTTGTCGCCCTTGCCATTTAGCTTTCTCGCCCCTGGTCTTTTACTTTTTGGGGGCTTAGGCACGCCATAAGGCAGCGCACGCTTAGGCAAAAAGTTGCTGATGCGTGGCAAGGGCGAGGCGATTAGGCCGACCTGGCGTCGTTGATGACCATTATCACCTCGTCTTTCAGTTGGTTGGGCAGGTTTATTTGTCGCAGTATCAGACTTCTGTTCCAGCCCTGCACGTCGCTTGGGCGCATGGTGTAGAACACCTCGGCAAACTCTTCGGCCTCGTTGTCGGTATAGTCGGCCGAGTCTCTTCCGCGGTATTTGTCCAGCTCTTCGTCGTCGTAATATTCCACATCGCGCACTGCTGCCTCCAACATGCAGTCGTGTTCGCACCGCTCGTCTTCGCCCGAACAGGTGGCACACGATGCGGTGTCGGCCTTTACTACATCGGGTTCGCCCGCGTTTTTGTTACGCGAGAGCAGTCCCAACACGGCCGCAAAGATTGCTAAGCCCAGCAAGGCCAACAGTAATATGTGCATTGTTTATATTTCGTTTATTTCAAATCCCGACTGGCGAAGGTCGCTCCAAAATTGCGGATACGACTTGCTCACCACGCCAGGTTGGTTTATTTTTATTTCTTTGTTAACGAAGGCCACGGGCGCAAAGGCCAAAGCCATGCGGTGATCTTCGTATGTGTCGATGGGTTCGTCTGACGGGCGACAACGCATTCCGTCCCACGCCAACTCGCCTTCGGCCATTTCGCGCAGCACAAAACCAAGCTTGGCCATTTCTTTCTTCAACGCCTCGATGCGGTCGGTTTCCTTTATTCGCAGGCTAGATAGCCCTTTGAAATGGAAGGGAACGCCCATCATGGCACAGGTAACCACGAGCGTTTGCGCCAAGTCGGGCGAGTTAACGAAGTCGTATTCCAGCTTGGGCAGCCTTGTGCGCAGCTTTTTCAGCGTAACTTTCGTTAGTTGCCCCGCAGGATGCTTAGAGAATACGGTCTTTACGCCCAGCAATGAGAAGATGTGGCGCACCACCGAGTCGCCTTGTTTAGAGTTTTCGCTCAACCCTTCCAGCTCTACGATGGTATCGGGATCGTTGCTCAGTGCAACCATTTCGTACCAGTAGGATGCCGCACTCCAATCGCTTTCAATGCTGTATTGTCGCGCCTTGTACTGCCCAGGCTTTACGCTGATGGCGTTGATGTCGGTCCAATCGGCTTTCGCCCCGTATTCGCGCATCATGCACAGCGTGAGGTCTATGTAGGGTCGCGATGCTATTTGCCCCGTCATTTTTAGCTCTAAACCCTTTTTGAGCGTGGGGGCAATCATGAGGATGGCCGAGATAAACTGCGAGCTGATGCCCCCTGGCATCTCCACTCGGCCGCCTTCCAGCGGCTTTCCGTAGATGCGGATGGGTGGATAGCCCTCTTTTGCCTCGTATTCTATGTCTGCGCCCACGTATCTAAGCGCGTCAACCAGCGGCTTTATCGGCCGTTGGCGCATGCGTTGTGTGCCAGTTAGGGTGTGTTCTCCCTTTTGGCAGCTTAGGAAAGCGGCCATAAACCGCATGGCCGTACCTGCTGCGCGAACGTCGATGTTCTTTGGCATGTCTGAGAGCGCACGCACCATAACGCGCGTGTCGTCGCAGTTCGATAGGTTTTGTGGCAGCATTGAGCTACCCGACAGGGCGTGCATAATGAGCGCCCTGTTGCTTATGCTTTTCGAGGCGGGCAGCGTAACCACCACCCTTAGCTTTTCTGGGGCAACGATTGAATATTGCATATATAAATAAATGTGCGATTAGGTTATTGCAAATTTAAGCATTATTATCGTGATTGACAAGCGTGAGAAGTTAATTTTTTCGTTGTGCGGGCATTTATTTATAGCTGTTTGTTGCCGTTATCGTATAGAATGGTGTCCCATTTGTGGGAAATCTGTCCTTTGGTGTCGCTTCACCGGTCTTCTTACTGTGGTGTCTTTTTGTTAAATTGGGTAATTATGTTTTACAAAACGTGTTCTGTTCGCCACCCTATTCTAGCGAAAATATAGGGCTATAAGCGGGTATTTATCCACAAATTATGCCTTCAAAGCCTCCTCTTCTTGTCCGTTTTTTGCGCATATTGCCTGCATTTAGCATCGTTTTGTCTTTCTAGAAGGTTGCCTGCTCGTGATTTTTTCACTCCCAATTACCTGCTTTTTACCCCCAAAACACCACTTATTAACGGCAGTTTTGCCCTATTTGGCCATGTTTTTAATGGAACTAAAAGGTTTTGTTTATACAATTGCGATGTATTTTTATGCTTTTCGGCTCGCGTTTAGCGGCATTTTGCACTGCATTTTGCCGCATTTTGTCTTGCGTTTTGCCGCAAAACGCACTGCATTTAGCATCAAAACACAGTGCGTTTAGCGGCATATTGCACTCTGTTTAGCACCAAAACGCACTACTTTTTGCTGCAAATGGTCCCAAAAAGAGGTGCAAAGGGTGGTTGTTTTGGAATAATATTCATTTTGCCACATTCGCAGCCAAACCCCTTTTTGCAGCCAACCCAACCTTCGCGAGAATCGATTTTTTGCGACAAGGTAGGCGGTTGGTGGGTAAAAATGGCACTCTTTGTGTTGAATTTCTTGCCGAAAAGCG
>ERZ772921.1104-NODE-1104-length-16015-cov-5.281579_pt1 | contig 16015 bp, 9 predicted proteins | sample MGYA00512117_ERZ772921 | MGnify/ENA primary metagenome ERZ772921 (study PRJEB29015, sample SAMEA2737944) | human oral metagenome | biome: human oral; feature: human-associated habitat; material: dental | place: China | collected 2150 ... | reverse complement strand
AATTAAAAATCAGGAGAAAATTATGTTTACTGGTTTAGTTGAAGAAACTGGAAAAATTATTGATATTGCAAAAAAAACTGCAAGTATCGAAATTACAATAAGGGGGAAAAAAGTCGCTGAAAAAGCACAGATTGGGGATAGTATCGCTGTAAATGGAGTGTGCCTGACTGTTACAAAACTAAATGGAAACGACTTTACTGCCGATGTAATGTTTGAAACTATTGAAAGAAGCGGCTTAAAACGTGCTAAGGCTGGAGACATTGTCAATCTTGAAAAGTCACTTACACTTATGACTTTTTTAGGCGGACACCTTGTAATGGGGGATGTTGACTGTGAGGCTAAAATTGTATCAATTACAGATAAGGGGATTGCAAAAGTGTATGAATTCCAGCTGGATAAAAATTATAAAAATAATATGAAATACATTGTTGAAAAAGGACGTGTAACGATTGACGGAGCGAGCCTTACAGTAATTGATGTAGACGATAACGCTGGAATTTTCTCGGTTTCACTTATTCCACATACAATTGAAAATATTACCGTTGGAATGAAAAAAACTGGGGATTTTGTAAATATTGAAACAGATTTGTTTGGAAAATATGTTGAAAAAATATTAAAGTTTGACAATTTTGAAAATGAAGAAAAAAATCAAAATAAAAAAGAGAAAAAATCAAATTTAACAATGGAATTTTTACAAAAAAATGGATTTTAATAAAAAATGTAAACGAAAGAAGTGATTTTAAATGTCAGAAACTAAAATAAAATTTGATAGTATCGAATCTGCTCTTGAAGATTTGAAAAATGGTGTTCCAGTCGTAGTTGTAGATGACGAAGATAGAGAAAATGAGGGAGATTTAATAATTCCAGCTGATACAGTAAATTATGAAACTTTGAATTTTATAATTAATGAGGCACGTGGGCTTATGTGTGTACCAATGTCCAAAAAAAGGGCAGAAGAACTTGAGTTAAATCCAATGATTCAGCACAATACTGATTATTACGGAACTGCTTTTACAGTGTCAGTTGATTCTCTGGAAGGTACAACTACTGGAATTTCCACAGGAGACAGATTAAAGACAATAAAAGATTTGGCAGATCCTGCCAAAACTGCAAAAGACTTTAGAAAGCCTGGGCATATGTTTCCACTGATTGCGCGGGAAGGTGGAGTTTTGGAAAGAACTGGGCATACTGAAGCGGCTGTTGATTTATCTAGACTTGCAGGATTTTCTGAAGTGGCTGTAATTATGGAAATTTTAAGGGAAGACGGAGAAATGGCTCGTCGAAATGACTTATTTGAATTTTGTCAAAAACATAATTTAAAATTAATTACAATTGATGATTTAATTGTTTATATAAAAAAAAACGAAAAATTAGTTAAAAATGAAGCAATTGTTGATATTCCAACACAATTTGGAAACTTTACTTTTGCAGGTTATAGCGATGAAATCGAACATAAAGAATATATTGCAGTTATGAAAGGCGAAATAAAAAATAAAGAAAATGTTACTGTCAGACTTCACTCTGAATGCCTAACAGGTGATGTTTTTGGTTCAAGACGGTGCGATTGTCAAGAACAGCTTCATAGAGCCTTATATGAACTGGAAGAAAGCGGAGAAGGACTTATAATCTATTTACGTCAAGAAGGACGTGGAATTGGCATTTTGAACAAATTAAAGGCGTATAAGTTGCAAGATGAAGGCTATGATACTGTTGAAGCAAATCATAAATTGGGATTTTCTGATGATTTAAGGGATTATGCTGTGGCAGCACAGATTATAAAGGATTTGGGAATAAAATCAATTATTTTAAAAACTAATAATCCTAAGAAAATTGAAGGTTTGAAAAAATACGGAATTAAAATTGCTGGACGTACAGAAATTGAAATTACTGCAAATGATGTGGATAAAAGTTATTTAAAGGTAAAGAAAGAAAAAATGGGACATTTATTGAAACAGAATTTATAGAAAATTGCTTCAATTAACTCAGGTATTATGGCTATTTTGCTAAAATATCTGAGTTTTATTTTAAGTTTTTTATAAAATTAACTCTATTTTAAAATAATTTTCATTATTTTAATTTAACTTTCAACAATTCTTCTTATTTATTTCTTAAATTTTTTTATAATTTCCTTCTATAAAATATTCTTCAAGTAATAAAAAATTATAGTGTTTTCTATAAGTTCTGAACAAAATCTAATTTTGAAAAAGCCAAATATTTCCTCATTCAAAATCTTTAAGCCATAAATATTTTTAAATACTTTTCATCAATTGTTAAACGATATTTTTTATATAATTATGCGGAATAAAAAAACATAATCCAGAAACTTTTGATTTTATCATCCAGTTCATTAGATTATGTTTTAATACTATTCTATGTTCAAAATATATCTTTATCAGATAATTTTGCATCTTTTGTTTTAAACATTTCAAGCAGTTTTTCTACCGTCAGTTTTTTCTTTTCCTCGCCTTTTATATCAAAAATTATCTCTCCTGCATGAAGCATAATAAGTCTATTTCCATAAGTTATGGCATCTTGCATATTATGTGTTATCATAAGACTTGTTATATTATTTTTTTCAATAATTTCCTTTGTTTTTTCCAAAATTATTTCTGAAGTTTGAGGATCAAGCGCCGCTGTATGTTCGTCTAATAATAATATATCTGGACGGTTCAAAGTTGCCATTATTAACGACAAGCATTGTCTTTGACCACCAGATAGCAGTCCTACCTGTGTAAATAATTGATTTTCCAGCCCAAGTCCCAGACTTGCCAATTGCTTTTTATAAAATTCAATATTTTTTACATCCAATCCAAAAGTAAAATTAAAACGCTTTCCTTTATTTTTAGCCATTGACAAATTTTCCAGCACTGTCATTGATGGAGCTGTTCCCATTGTTGGGTTTTGATAAACTTGCGAAATCCATTTTGCTCTTTTATGCTGTTCTACATTTGTTATATCGTTTCCATTTAAAACAACATTTCCTCCATCTGGGATAATTTGTCCATTCAAAACGTTTAAAAGTGTAGACTTTCCAGCACCGTTACTTCCAATAATTGTTATAAAATCCCCATCATTTATTGTAAAATTCAAGCCTTTAAATACTTGTTTTTCCGTTCCCAGTTCAGAGAAGAAAGTTTTATATAAATTTTTTAACTCTATCATTAATTTGCCTCTCCCTTCTCAATCAATTTTACTTTTTTCTTACCTTTTTTAGTTTTCTGAATCAATTCATTCCATAAGATTACTGCAAGAATTATCGCTGTTATAACTTTTACATCTGTTGGCTTGACTTCCAGTATCTTTATAACATTATCACTGAAATGAAGCCCTTCGTACATATTTCTTGTCCAGCTATTCGACATCAGAGCTAAATTTATTATGAAATAATACATTAAAGAACCGATTGTAACAATGGAAATTTCATTTATTGCTTGTGATTTTTTCAATACTCCAAGTCCTAAAATAATTGCCGCAAGCCCAATAACAATTGTTCCTACTCCAGACTGCAAATCTGCAACTTTAATATTTTGCGCAAATAACGCGCCTGCTAATGCCACAACTCCATTTGCCAGCATTAATCCGAATATTTTCAATCTCTTTTCATTTACTCCAAGACTTACTACAAGCTGTTCATTATTCCCCAATGCTCTCAACGCAAATCCAAATTTTGATGTCAAGATATAGTCAACAATCATTTTTATAACAAATGCAATGAGTATTGTAAGCATAAGTTTTACATCTTTTGTATTCGCAACGTAAATTATCAATCCAATTACAAAAGCTATATAAACAATAAGACTTCTGATCATATATTTATTTTCTTTTATTTTATAATCATAAAGACCTTTTAAAATAAGTAAAATAACAAACATAATTATAAAAGGTATAAAATTCTTTTCATAAGAAATTATTTCATAAATACTTCTCTCTGGCGAAATAAACACATTTGGCATTCCGACAATTCTGGAATTTATACTGTAAAGTCCAGTCATTACAAGAATTCCCGCAAGAAGTCCGTTAATTTTTAAATAGACGTGCAGTGCTCCTGTTATAAGTCCAGCTATCATTCCACCAATAACGGCTAAAATTAGTCCCATAACAGGACTTGTTATCCCAAAAAATCCTGTTGACGAAAGGGAAAACGCCGCAAAGATAAATCCTCCAAGTGGAAAAGTTCCGTCCACCGACATATCTGGAAAATCCAGTATTTTATAAGTCAAATAGACTCCCATAACCATTATTGAATATATAAATCCTATCTTAAAAGCTTCAGGCAAGCTCTGTAAGAAAATTACCAACTCATTCATTTTTTACTCTCTTTCTTTTTGTATTAGTTTTTTTGTTTTATTTACCTACAATTTCGGCACCTTTAAATAGCGGATTATTTATATCGATTCCAAGTGATTTTGCAGTTTTTTTATTGACATAAAGCTTTAATTGCTTTGAAGTTTCAAAAGGAACTTGTGAAACAGGTTTTCCGTTTAAAATCTCAACTGCCATTTGACCAGTTCTCTTACCTAATTCATAGTAGTCAATTCCCATTGTAAATAGTGCTCCTATTTCAACTGATGAGTTTTCGGAAACAACGACTATTTTTTTAGCATTTATCGCTTCTGATGTGATAAGCTGCATTCCTGAAACTACCAAGTTATCTGTTGGCAAATAAAGTGCGTCAACTTGTGTAAGTAAATTTTTTGTAGCTTGAGCCAATTCTCCAAAATTTGTAATACCTTGTAGCACAACTTCTAATTTTTTTTCTTTTGCTCTTTTTTGAATTTCAGCGATTTGAACAAGTGAGTTTTGTTCAGATGGATTGTATAAAACTCCTATTTTTTTTACATTGGGATTTAATTTTAAAAGTAAATCTAATTGCTGTGAAACATTATCAACCTTGTCGCTTGTCCCTGTCACATTTGAATTTAAAATTTTGGCAGAAGCGGGGTCTGTCACAGCAGAAAATAGTACCGGTATATCAGTTATGTTGTTTGCCAGCTGCTGTGCTGACGGAGTTGCAATTCCGAATACCAAGTCTTTTTTGTCGGCTTTATAGTTATTTGCGATTAATGTTGCAGTTGAAACTTCTCCATTTGCATTTTTTTCATCAAAGTCGGCGTCAATTCCAGCTTGTTTTATCGCATCTTCAAATCCTTTTTTTACCAAATCAAGCGATGGATGTGTCATAAACTGGGTTACTCCAATTTTGAATTTAGCTTTTTGCTGTGAATTATTTTGAGTTTTTCCATTGACTGTGTCGTTTTTATTTCCACACGAAAGTGCAAAAATTAAACTTACAAGCACCAATAATATTTTTTTCATATCCTTATTTTTCCTTTCTTAAAATTATTGTTTCTTAAATTTCTTAAGTTTACTAATTTTTTTATTTTTTTAAAATTTAAAATTTTTAATTTTTTGATTAATTTTAATTTAATTATTTAATTTAATAAATTTAATAAAAAAATTTTTATATTTTTTATTTTACCATTTTTGCTTTACTTTTAATGTCTTGTGGCAAGTTAATATTTAGCGCTGCAAGTGTTTTTTCATTAATTACGATTTCGCTTAATGGCATTTGCTTAAACTGGATTTCACTTGGCTTTTTACGGTTTTTCAAAATTTCAATTGCCATTTTTCCAGCTTCTTTTCCAATTTCATAATAACTTACTCCCTGAGTTATTAAAGCTCCTTTTTCTACATGGGCGGCTTCCGCTCCAAATACTATTTTTTTAGCACTTGCAGCTTTTTCTGTGATTAAATTTGCAACCGAAGCGACCAAATTATCTGTCGGCAAATAGATTGCATCGGCTTCCCTTGTCAAATTATCAACTGTCTGTGGAATTTCATTTGCCTGAGTTACACTTTTTTCAACAACTGTAAGTCCTAGTGGCGCTGCTGCTTTTTTTAAGTCTTCCACTTGAACTTTTGAATTTGGTTCAGATGAATTGTAAATGACACCAACTGATTTGATTTTGTCATCTAATCTTTTTAGCAGTTTCATTTGTTCAGATACATCCATTCTGTCACTGACACCAGTTACATTTGGTTTCAAAATTCCAGCTGATTTTGGGTCTGTAATTGCTGCAAAGACAATTGGTATAGAACTTGTTGACTGTACCGCAGTTTGTGCTGTACTTGTCGCTATTGCGTAAATTAAGTCAACTTTTGAACTGGCAAAATTATTTGCAATAAGATTTGCATTTGCAGTTTCCCCATTTGCATTTTTTTCATCAAAATCCGCATCGACTCCAGCTTCTTTAAAGGCATCTTCAAATCCTTTTCTCGCATTATCTAGCGCCGGATGTGACGCAATTTGTGTAATTCCTATCTTAAATTTTTTGGAATTACCTGTCTTTTCATTTGTCTTGTTTCCGCTTTCTGCTGAATTACCGCAACCGATAATTAAAAAAGTCAGAAGGCTAAACAAAATTAATAATTTTTTCATAAATTTCCCTCGCTTCCTACTATCCTACATTTTTTTCATCATTAAATAATACCATTTTTTTTTGGTTAAAGCAATAATAATTATTTTTTTGTGGCATTCGGGATAAAATTATAAACTAAGCTATCAAGAATATAAATATAGCAAGGTGTTAAAATTATAAGAAAAGTATTAAAAATTATATTAGGAAATCAATACCTCCTGTTTTTTATTATTAAAAAAAATAAAAAGTATATCTCTTCAAATCCAGTTAATAATAGTTTTATATTTGTTTTATCTTTGTTAATAAATGAAAAAAGCATTTATCCTTTCAATTTTTTTGTAAATTCTTAAAAAAAAGCTTGATTTTTTTTTTATTTTCTTGTTATAATATTGATGTTACTAAAAAAATAAAAAATTTAAAAATTCGGAAATTCTATTAAAATCACTCACTCATTTAAAGCTATTCTTGATAGTTTTTCCGCATTTCTTAGTTTTTAAAAAAATTTGAAGAGAGGTTAAAGTTTATGACTGATAATTTAAGAAATTTAAAAAAAGAACTGAAAGCTTTTGCAAAAAGAGTTAAAGATTTTAAATATACAGACTCAGCGGTTATTACTTTCCTATTGACAGGAATGTTGGGAATTACTGGATTTACAGTTAATCTTTATTCAGCAGAGGATGAAATAAAAACACAGGAACATGCAATAAATACATCCATATTACAACTACAGAAGGATTTTAAGCGTGCAAGACAGGAAAATAACAAGCTGTTAAGAACGACAAATCTTGAATTAATTCAATTAATGGAACAGGGAGATCACGTAGTTAAATCACCTTGGAGCTCTTGGCAATATGGAATGAATTATGTGTATAACGACTGGCAAGGAACTTATAAAGGTCGTGGAGATAAAAAGGCAAAATATCCTTATGAAGGAGTTTATCAGAGAAGTTTGGACATTTACGAGAGATCAGTTTCGCCAGATAGTGACAAATACGGACTGTTAAGCAGAAACAGAAGACCAAATTTTGCCTTGGGTTCAGCCGCTGGATACGGTATAGGAAGTTTTAAACCTGTTAAGGAGCCAATTGTACCATTTGAGGTAAACGCAGGGATACGTCCAAGAAGCATAAATAAATCAGCAATAAGAATAGCAGATAAGACTGCGGTTACACCTACATTGCCAGAAGCGATTAGTTTTACACCGCCAAAACCAGTTATTGGATTGCCAGAATTACCAAATTTACCATCACCACCGAGTTTTAATATACAGTTAGGCTCTTATTGTAATAGTATGACAGGTTGTGGTTCAATGGGAACGAATGGAGGGCCATATAATTCCACATATCAAAGTTATGCCGTATCAATAAGTGGTGGAACAGTTAGTGGAACACTTACGGATGGACGACCTTCATTAAGATATTCTTGGAGTGATAGTCGTAGAGGATCTATGAATCCATCAGTTTTATTAAAATCATATTTCGATCTTCAAGGTACATATACATTAAGCACTAGTTTGACAATCTCCTCTATAAATCCAGTGGCAAATGACAATACATTGTCTACTGATAATCGTCAAGTTTTTTTAGTAGGAGGTTCAAGAATAGCAACATTGGATAATGCTCCAGCAGGATCAACTCTTACCAACGCTACGACAATAAACCTAGAAGGTCCATTAACAGTAGGATTCGAAGCACAAACAGATAATCTCGGAAGTGGTTCTAAACATAATACTACCGCAGATAATAGAAGTTTGGTTAATTCAGGAACTATAACAGATGCTAATGAAACAACTTCAACTGAACTAGACAGCAAACTTGTTAAAGGCGGGCAGATAACATTAACAGGTAATAATGCAACAACAGTAACAAGAACTGCAGAGGGGTACACGGGATATAAAATAGGATTAATATTAACTCGTGAAGATGAAGAACAGTATGATATATATAATTTGATTAATAATAGTGGTGGTATGATAAATTTTCAGGGAGAAAATTCAATTGGAATTCAAATATATGCTCCATATGATCTTAATACTAACTTTGCAGCTAATGTTGTAGTTTCTAATAATACTGGTGGAACTATAAAGATGGGCGGGAAAAAAAGTTATGGTATGAAATGGTCTTCCCGTGTATCAAATAGTAGCACAATGGAGAATAACGGAACGATTATTGTAAGTGGAGATGCAGGAGTTGATAATGATGGAAAACCAATAAATTCATTATCATCAGGAATTGCCGTTATAGAAAATCAAAACTTTACTAATGAAAGATCAATAAGAGCATGGAATGGTAAAGTAAAAAATAATGGAGAAATTAAAGTATCTGGCGGTAAAGGTAATACAGGTATGGTATTGATTGTAAATGCTCCTGATGATATAACGAATGATGCAAATGGAACAATTACTGTTAGCAGTATAGCTAAAAGGCAAAATATAGCTATGAGAGTAGATAAAGGAACTAAAGCAGATACGGATGCAATGGGAAATCCTCCAAAAGCAATAAACAATGGAACAATCAATTTAGACGGCGACTCATCAATAGGGATGGTTGGAACAGATGCTGATGTTGTAAATAATGCCAATAAAACAATAGGAACAACTAGCGGAAAAAGCATTATTAACGGAATTGGAATGGCAACATCTGGTGGATCTCTTACAAATAATGGAAGAATTACATTGGAGGGAACAGGAGTTTCAAGTAATGTAGGAGCATATATGACCAAAGGAACTGGAAATCCTACTGGAACTTTTGGTTCGGGAAGTGCTATTACAGTAAAAGGTACTGATTCAACTGGTGTATTGATTACAAACGGTACATTAAGTTATCAAGGAACTACAGAAGCACAAGGAGATGGAGTGACAGGTCTGTTAGTTGGAGACAATGGCTCTAATACAGCTGCTGTAACTGCTGCTGGTTCAGGAACTGTAACAGTAAATGGTGGTGCTGCAACATCTGCTGGAGTTTATGAAAATATTACAACTAAGGTTAAAAAAGGATCTTATGGTATTGTTGTAGGGAAGGGGTCAAGCCTTGTAAGCAGTGGATCTAATAATGTTAATATAGTTGCCAATGTTAAAGGAGCGGAATCAATTGGATTGTATTCTGGAGAAAGTGCAACATTGGAAGTTGGGGATCATGATGTAAAAGCATACGATGGTGCTGTAAACTATGATGCTGATAAAAATTCAACTATAACATTAAAAGGAACAGGAACTGCAACTACAGGGCAAAAGTCATTGCTGTTCTATACAGGGTCAGATAATGCAAACCAAGGAAAAGTTTTAATAAATGGAACTATGACAGCAACTGTTGAAGGTGGAACAACTCCTAACACTAGAGGTAACGCTTTTCTTTATGTAGGAAATGGTGGAGACTTTGGGAAATCTCAAATTGAAAACTGGGCAAAGAATAACTTTGGAGATGGAACAAATTCAACTTTAGGGCATTTAACATTAAATATGAACAGCGGTTCAAGACTGTTCATTGCACAAAATGTTAAGATGGACCTGTCTGATACGACTGGAAATACAGTTTCAACTGCTACAGGAGCACATATAAATGGAACTGACTATAAGACATTCATGCTGTATTTAAGCAAACTTGCAATCAACCAGGATGTAAATTTAGATGATGCAACTGACGCATATAACCAGCTTGAAATTTCAAATTCATCAATAACAAATGCAAATACTAAGACTATCACAGGAACAAAGGCTAATCAGGTTGCAATGGCTCAGGAAAATGATAAGGCTTTATATCATAGAAATGATGTTGTCTTATCAAATGAAGGGACAATTAGCTTGAGCGGTGCAGGTTCTACAGGAATGTATGCCAAGTTTGGAGAATTATACAACAAGGCAACAGGAGTTATGACAATTGGTGACAAATCAACTGCTATTTATGGTATTGATGATTCATTGATTGAAAATGCAGGTAAGATCACAATAGGTTCTAATTCTACAGGACTGTATTCAGAAGGTTCCACATCACAGACAATAAAAAATACAGGAACTATAGAAACAACAGGAAATGATTCGGTTGCAATTTCCTACAAGCCAGATGCGGGACTTGGTTCAGGAACAGTGCTTGAAAATACAGGAAAAATCACAATGACAGGTGACAGAAATACAGCAGTTTATGCAACAGGAACACCAGGATATACAGCTAAAAACAGCGGAACAATCACATTGGGAGATTCGGCATCAATTACAAGTCCTAATGTCGGGCTTTACACAGATCATAATAGTGTACCGTTGCAAAATACAGGAAAAATAGAGTCTGGAAACAATACAATTGGAGTATATGGACACAATGTAGAAAATTCAGGTGACTTGAAGATAGGAAATGCTGCAATTGGAATTTACTCTCAAAGCGGAAATGTTAATTTAACAGGAGGAACAATTACAACTGGAACAGATGAGGCAGTTGGAGTTTACACAGTGGGAAGCGGACAAACTGTTACAAACAGCGGAACAGCATTCAACATTGGAAATAATTCATTTGGATTTGTAAACGTTGGAAAAGGAAATACAATAACTTCGAGCATCTCAAATGTTGGGCTTGGAAATAACAACGTGTACCTATACTCAAATGATACAGCAGGAACTGTGACAAACTCTACAAAAATAACTTCTACTGGAGAACAGAACTATGGAATCTATTCAGCAGGAACAGTAACAAATAATGCAGATATTAATTTGTCAAGCGGAAAAGGAAGTGTGGCAGTTTACAGTATAAAAGGTGGAACTGCGACAAATAATGCGAAAATTACGGTAGGAGAGTCAGATGTTGCAAGCAGCCTTTACTCAATAGGTATGGGTGCAGGATATTCTACAACTGATACAGGAAACATTGTAAATAAAGGAACAATTAATGTAAATGGAAAACACAGCATAGGTATGTATGCAAGTGGAGCAGGAAGTACGGCGACAAATGATGGAAACATTGTATTGAATGCAAGCAGCACGACAGGTATCTACGTTGACAATGGAGCGACAGCAATTAATAACAAATCAATTACGACTGGTTCAGGAACTTACACAAATGCAGTAGGGGTATATCTTGGAAAAGATTCTAAACTGATAAATAACAAAGGCGCAACAATTAACATAAATGCCAAGAACGGTGTGGGAGTTTACTTGAAAGGTGGAATAGTAGCAAACTACGGAACAATCACAGTAAATGGTGCTTCTAAAACAAATAACAATGATGTGGACGGAAACATAATATACCAATTTACAGTGCCTGAAACAGGAAAAGGAGTAGGCGGAGTAGCAATTGATGCACCAGCAGGAGCTCAGACTGCTACAATCACACTAAATGGAGTGCCGCAAACACCAGTGGTAGTAAATACAAAAGGTAGAAACCCGATAACAGTATCAGCTTCAAGTATTGGACTGTATGTAAATACATCAGGAGTTGACTACACAAAATCAATAGACGGATTGCAAAACTTGACAAGTGAAGCAGACTTAATTATTGGTAATGAAGCGGCTGAGTCAACAAACAGCAAATATATATTAGTAAACGATCCTAATATAATAAATCCGTATAAAACAGCAATGCTAAGCAATCCAAACATTAAGTGGAATGTGTACTCAGGTTCAATAAGTTGGATAGCTACTCCAACACTAGATCCGAATGACGGTTCAATAACAAGCCTATATATGGCAAAAATACCGTATACAGAATGGGCAGGAAGACAGGCTACGCCAGTAGACAGCACAGATACATACAACTTTGCAGACGGGCTTGAGCAAAGATACGGAGTTGAAGCTTTAGGAACTAGGGAAAGACAGGTATTCAGCAAATTGAATGGAATTGGAAACAACGAGGAAGTATTACTGTACCAAGCATTCGACGAAATGATGGGACACCAATATGGAAATGTTCAACAGAGAATAAATTCCACAGGAAATGCTTTGGACAAGGAATTTACTTATTTGCATGATAACTGGAAAAATTCATCTAAACAAAGCAACAAAATCAAAGTATTTGGTCAAAGGGATGAATACAAGACTGATACAGCAGGAATAATTGATTATACAAGTAACGCCTACGGTGTGGCTTACGTTCATGAAGATGAAACTGTAAGATTGGGAAATTCTTCTGGATGGTATGCAGGAGCAGTAAACAACAGATTTAAATTCAAAGATATAGGAAAATCAAGAGAAAATCAAACTATGGTAAGAGCAGGATTATTCAAGACAATGACACCAGCAAAAGATTATAATGGTTCACTTAGATGGACAATAGCAGGAGATGTATTTGCAGGAAGAAATGAAATGAAACGTAGATTCCTAGTAGTTGATGACATCTTTAATGCAAAAGCTGACTACACATCATATGGTGCGGCATTCAAAACAGATTTGGGATATGATGTCCGTTTGAGTGAAAGAGCACACCTAAGACCATATGGAGCATTGAAGATGGAATATGGAAGATTTACTAATATTAAAGAAGATTCAGGGGAAATCAGACTAGAAGTTGACGGAAACGACTATTTCTCAGTAAAACCAGAAGTTGGATTGGAATTCAAGTATGTACAGCCTTTAGCAGTAAAGACACAATTATCAGTAGGAGTGTCAGCAGCATATGAAAACGAACTTGGAAAAGTAGGAGATGTAAACAACAGGGCAAAAGTAAGATTTACAGATGCGGACTGGTTTGGAATCAGAGGTGAAAAAGAAGATAGACGAGGGAATGGTAAGTTTGATTTGAATATTGGAATTGACAATACAAGGTTTGGAGTAACAGTAAATGGAGGATATGATACTAAAGGTAAGAATGTAAGAGGTGGAATAGGATTTAGAGCTATTTATTAGTTTAAGGAAAAGAATGAGATTAGCTTAAAATAAAGAGTATAGGAACTATATTTTAATAAACGAAAAAATATATTCCTTGTATTAATTTATAATTTTTTAAGATAGTCTCATTTTTTATTCTTAGCATTTTTTAATTGCTAAAATATAAAGAAATGCTTGAAAAAACTGTAAAATATGTTAAAATGTATAAAAGTGTAAGAAATGTACTTTGAGTTTTTATTTCATTGAAAGGGCTGTAAAAATATGGAGTTGAAGATACCAAAGCATGTTGCGATAATAATGGATGGAAATGGAAGATGGGCAAAGGAAAAAGGAAAGATAAGGCTTGAAGGACACAAGGCAGGAGCTGAAAACATTGAAAAAATATTGGAGGAGTCAATAAAATTAGGAATAAAATATTTAACAGTCTATGCTTTTTCAACTGAAAATTGGAAGAGACCTGAAAAGGAAGTAAAAGGACTTATGGAACTGTTTTCAGGATTTCTCAGCAGTAAAAGAAAGACATTAAAAAAACAGGGAGTCAGACTGCTGGTGACAGGCTCCAAGGAGGGAGTATCAAATTCCTTACTTAAAAAGATAGAAGAGACGGAAAAATATTTAGAAAGTGAAGATAAGATAGTATTTAATATTGCCTTTAATTATGGTGGAAGAAAAGAAATAACAGATGCAATTAATAAAATATTGTCAGATGAAAAAAGAGAAGCAGGAAAAACTGTTACTGAAGAAGACGTGGCAAAATATATGTACAGACCTGACATACCTGATCCAGAACTTGTTATAAGAACAAGTGGAGAATTCAGAATAAGTAATTTTTTATTATGGGAAATCGCATATTCGGAATTTTATATAACAGATGTTTACTGGCCTGACTTTGATGAAGAAGAATATAATAAAGCAATTTTATCTTTTAACAGGAGAGATAGAAGATATGGAGGACTAAATGTTGAGTAGACTTTTTATTATTTTGTTATTTGTACCTTTTCTTCTCTGGATATTTTTAAAAGGAGATATACTATTGCTTATTTTTACAATGGTAATAATAGGGATGTCTCTTTATGAATTTTATAAAATGCTTAAAGATAAAGGATATGAGGTTGCAAGCAGGATAGGTATGGGACTTGGGCTATTTTTACCTGTAGCAATATATTTTCAGGAAAATTCAAGAAATATATTTTCCATATTCAGACTGGCATTTTTTAAACAGATTCATTATGATATGGGAGGATTTATAGTATTTGCACTCATGCTGCTTTCACTGAGACAGATTCTGAAAGAAAAGATAAAAGGTGCAATGGCTGAAATATCCTATACATTGTTTGGAATAATATATGTGGCATACTTATTTTCATATATACTGCTCATAAGATATGAATTTCCAAATGGAAATGTTCTTGTGACAATGACATTTATACTGATATGGGCCTGCGATATTTCTGCATATTTAGTTGGAAAAGCAATAGGAGGAAAATTTTTTAAAAGAAGACTTTCCCCAAAAATCAGTCCAAATAAATCAATAGAAGGTGCAATTGCAGGAATATTAGGAGTATTTTTAGTAATATTATTCTTTGATCAGATATACTTACTTATTGCAAATTTTGTATGTGGAATTTCATTTATATCAAAAAATTGCAGCCTGACTTATTTGAAGGTTGGAATTAAAGGAGTTCATGCATTAATTCTGGCATTAGGTCTGGGAGTATTTGCTGAGCTTGGAGATCTTGTGGAATCAAAAATAAAAAGAGAACTTGGAATAAAAGATTCAGGAAATTTTCTTCTTGGGCATGGAGGTTTTTTAGATAGATTTGACAGTGCATTATTCGTTCTGCCAATAGTTTACTATTTTATGAAGTATGTTGTACATATGTAAAAGTGTCCAATTAGATTTACAGAAATTTTAAAAAATGATTTACAGGAAAAATTATATAATGAAAAAAATTAGGAGGATTAAATAAAATGAGTTTTAAAAATGAACAGGAAATAAAAAATGAAGTTGAAAGACAGTATAATATATTAAAAAGAGGCTGTGAAGAAATAATAAATGAACACGAATTTAAGAAAAAGCTTGAAAAATCAATTTCTACAAACACACCTTTAAGAGTAAAGCTGGGAATTGATCCAACAGGTTCAGAACTGCATTTAGGACATGCTGTTCCTTTGAGAAAATTGAAACAGTTTCAGGATTTAGGGCATGAAGTATTGTTTCTAATCGGTACTTTTACAGGGAGAATAGGTGATCCTACTGGAAAATCTGAAACTAGAAAAATGCTGTCAGAAGAACAGGTAAAGGAAAATATAAAAACATATCTGGATCAGGTAAAATTAATATTGGATCTAGATAAGATAAAGGTTGTATATAATGCTGACTGGCTGGAAAAACTGTCGCTATCAGATGCCCTGAATCTGCTGTCACAGTTCACTGTGTCGCAAATGATTTCGAGAGAAGATTTTTCAAAGAGATTGTCAGAAAATAAACCGGTTTCACTGATAGAATTTATGTATCCAATTTTACAGGGATATGATTCGGTGGAGCTGAAGGCGGATATTGAATTAGGGGCAACAGAACAGAAATTCAATCTTTTAAGAGGAAGGGATTTACAGAAAAACTTTGGACAGGAACAGCAGGTGTGCATGATAATGCCAATTCTTGTTGGACTTGACGGAGTAGAAAAAATGTCTAAATCTCTAGGAAACTATATTGGTGTAAAAGACACTCCAAATGATATGTTTGGTAAAGTTATGTCAATTTCAGATGAATTGATGGAAAATTATTATA
>ERZ772921.1093-NODE-1093-length-16113-cov-3.870532_pt1 | contig 16113 bp, 18 predicted proteins | sample MGYA00512117_ERZ772921 | MGnify/ENA primary metagenome ERZ772921 (study PRJEB29015, sample SAMEA2737944) | human oral metagenome | biome: human oral; feature: human-associated habitat; material: dental | place: China | collected 2150 ... | reverse complement strand
AATCTTTATTTAGGTTTCGGCTGTTGGGAGGGAGAAGGAATTTTGCAAAGGTCTCGGGCGGTAATAGGCTTCCCAATTATGCCAAAAATTGCCCGCTTGCGGGTTGGCGGCATAAACGGGATGAAACAACCCCTGCAACCGGGTAGCGGGTACGGGGCGGCCGTTCAGCGTGATACTTGCAGGCACGAAGACTTCGTCGGGAATCATGTTGTCCGTACCGTAGAAAGGATGGCCCCGATAGCGTCGGGCCGTATACCCCTGCTTGTCGAGGCCGGAAAAATCGGCTTTGTTCGGCTTGAAACGGGCGGCGGTAACGCGGATGGTTTGCCCTGCGGCGGACAACGTTATGCCGTCCGAACCGTTGTGCCGCAACCGAAGGGGGACAAAGCCGCCACTGCGTTTGGGGAAAACCAATCGGCTGTGATGGACGAAGCCGCCTTCAGACGGCGTTTGCAGCCTCGCGTCGCAAAACTGCGCGCCGCCGTCGCCTGCTTCGTCGGAGAGGCAATAGATCGGCGTACCGTTGGGCAGCTTGGCCAATACTTTACTTTTCAAGTCGGGACGGGCGCGCAGGTTGGCATGGCCGTCCGGGTCGGCCACCACGGCCAAGCCTTCCGGCTGCGCCGCAACACTCAAAAGGGGGACAAATAGTAAAACCATGCAGAAACGGTTCATGACAAGTTCCTCAGATGTTATGTCGCAATAAAAAACGAAGGAGGCCGTCTGAAAAAACAATACTCTGCTTTTCAGACGGCCTCTGTTTGCGGGTTGCAAATGCCTTTATCCTTGGTATGGGTTTTCCACCCCGGCCACCAGGGCGGCAAGGTATTCGCGCAGCTGTTCCTCTCCGCAGCCCATCAACAGAGCATCCTCAAACGCATCTTGCGCCAGCTGGAAGAGTTCCGTCATGTTTTCGTTCATGACTTTGATTTTTTCGGTGCAGGAAACGATGCTGCCGTCGTCACCGTACCATTTCGGCATGTCGGGCATGGCCATATTTCAGACTCCTCTATCCTTATGGTTTATCTGGTAAAACGACCTGAATCGTAGCGTTTTACCCTGCGGGCGGTAACGTATTTGCTGTTCCAGTATTTGTTGCCCAGGCTGGTGATTTCGATGCTTTTGCCGGTGCGCGGGGCATGGATGAAGCGGTTGTTGCCGATGTAGAGGCCGACGTGCGAGATGCGTCCGCGCGAAGTGCTGAAAAACACCATGTCGCCCGGCTGGAGTTCGCTGCGGCTGACCGCCACACCCATTTTCGCCTGCTCTGCCGATGTGCGGGGCAGGTTGATTTGCATGGTTTTGCGGAAAATGTGCTGCATGAAGCCGCTGCAGTCGAAACCGCTGTTGACGGATGTTCCGCCAAAACGGTAGCTGACGCCGAGTAATCCCATTGCGTTGCCGATCAATTCGTCTGCTTCGCGGCGGGAAAGGGCGGCGGTACGTTTTGAAGAAGATTGGCTTGAAGCAGACTCGGAAAATTCCACTTTCGGAGAAGGGGCGGGAGGGGCTTTTGCTTCCTGCCGCCGCTCTGTTTCCGACTGCTGTTTGACCAGCGCCTGCATGCCGTCTTCGTCATAAGACTGGCGGGGGGCGGACGGAGTCTCCCGATGCGCAGCTTCTTGGCGGGCGGCTTCCCTTCTTGCCGCCTCGCGGCGTTCCGCTTCTTTTTTCGCGGCCTCTTGCTTTTTCAGGGCTTCCTGTTTGGCGGTATCGGCCTTTTTGTCCTTTTGTTTGCCGTCCTTCTTTTGGCTTTCTTGGTTTCTGCCGCCTGTTTGTGCTGCTTGTTTGTTTTCTTTTTTGTCTTTGCCTGTTTCTTTTTTATTTTTACTGTTTTTATTATCTTTTTTTTCTTTGCTGTTTTTGGCAGCCTCTTTTGGGGATTCCTTTTTGGCGTTGTTCTTTTCTTTTTCCTGTTTTTTGCCGCCTTTGGCATTGTCTTTTTTACTGCTTTCCGACTTTGCCCCGTCTTTCTTTTTATCGTCTTTTTTCTTGTCGGCCGGTTCTTTTTTGGTGTTGTCTTTTTTGGCTGCGTCTTTGTTGACGGTTTCTTTTTTGGCCGTTTTTTTATTGTCGGCGTAGGCGGCGGGAAGGGTTGCCGTCAATAGGGCAAACACCGTAAAGAAGTAGGTAAGGATTTGTTTCAAATGGGTCATGCTGTTGTTTCGCTTGCTTGTCGGCCCTGCTCTGCGGCAGCCTGCCGACGGTGTTGGTAACCATTTTTTTCAGACGGCCTCCTGTGCCGTCCGCGCGCAAAAATATGCTATGCTGGGCATCTGTCGAGCCGAAAGATACCACATAACCGCCATGATGATACCAACTTTACTCGCTATGCGCGATTTTTCGCGGCTGCGCGAAATCATTGCCATTCTGACCAAACACGGCTTGGGCGAGTTTGTGCAGCGTATCAAATTGTCGGGCAAAACGCCGTCTGAAACCCCCGATGCGGACAGCCGCTACATCCCTACGCCGCGCCGTTTCCGCCTGGCTTTCGAGGAACTGGGGCCGACGTTTGTCAAGCTGGGGCAGATTTTGTCCACGCGGGTGGACATTTTCAATGCCGAGTGGATAGAGGAATTCGAACAGCTGCAATGCAACGTCGCGCCGATTGCCACGGAAGACATCGGCGCGTTGATTGAGGCACGGCTCGGTCGGCCGATGGACGAGGTATTCTCTAGCTTGGACGGCAAACCGGTCGGCAGCGCGTCCATCGCACAGGTGCACGGCGCGGTTTTGCGCAACGGCGAACGGGTAGCGGTTAAAATCAAGCGGCCGGACATCGAAAAAAGCATACGCGCGGATTTGCGTATTTTGAACCATCTGGCAGCCCTCATCGAAGCGGAAATCCCCGAAACCCGCCGCTACCGGCCGGTTCAGATGGTTCAGTATTTTGCCCGCAGCCTGGCCAGGGAAACCGATTTGTCGTTCGAACTGCGCTATATGCAGCGTTTCGCCAATGCCTTTGCCGGCCATCCTTTCGTCCACATCCCCAAGGTCTATGCCGAGTATTCCAACCGCCAGATTCTGGTGCAGGAATATGTCGGCGGCACCCTCCTGCGCCATGCCGATATCGACCGGATGCCGTCTGAAACCCGCGCCATGCTGGCACGGCGTATTACCGACACCTTGTTTGCCATGATTTTGCAGCAAGGCTTCTTTCATGCCGACCCGCACCCCGGCAACATCTTCATCCGCGACGACGGGCGGATCAGCCTGATTGATTTCGGCCTGGTCGGCCACCTTTCCGCCCCGAGGCGGCACGAAATCCTTTCCCTCATCAAAGCCCTTGCGGAGCGCGACCCGTTTACCATGCAATATGTGCTGGGCAACTGGGCGCAGGGCGAACTGCCCGACGAAAACCTGCTGGGTGCCGACGTGCTGGAAATGCTGTTGAACTACGAAAACACGCCCGTCAGCGACTTACGCATCAGCCAAGTCATCAACGACATCACCCAAATCATGCGCGGCCACGGCCTGACGCTGCCCGCTGATTTGGTGATGCTGTTCAAAACGCTGATTACCCTCGAAGGCGTGGTCAAGCGGCTGGACGGCTCGACCGAACTCTTGGAACAGGCCAAACCCATCGTACTGGCCGAACTGAAGCGCCTCGCCTCGCCCGACTACATCGTGCGGAAAAGCCGCAGGCAGCTGAACACCCTGCTGCAAACCGCCGACGAACTGCCGCAAACCCTCATCCGCCTGTCGCGGCGGCTGCAAAAAGGACAATTCAGCCTCGACCTCGACCTCAAACGGCTGGACGACCTCAGCCACCAGCTCGACCGCGCCACCAACCGCCTGACCATGGGCATCGTTACCGCCGCCTTGATTATCGGCTCCTCCATCGTCATGAGCGTAGACAAAGCCCCCGGCTTCCTCGGCCTGACCGGCTACCTGCTGGCCTTTGCCAACAGCCTGTGGATCATCTGGTCCATCTGGCGTTCGGGCAGGCACTAAGCGCGCGAACACCCGTCACAAGCCGTTCAAACCGGTTTTTCAGACGGCCTCCATGTAAACAAGCATCAAAAAACATCAAATCCTGCAAACGGCATTTTAAATCCACCCCCTTCGCCGCATATTGCCGCCCTATACACACCCAAACAAAGGAAAAAACATGCTGGCTACCATCCTCATCGGTTTCGTCATCGGCGTTCTGGCGAAATTCCTCTATCCCGGCCGCGACAAACTCGGCTTCATCTTCACCACCCTGCTCGGCATCGGCGGCTCGGTGCTAGGCAGTTGGGCCGGACAGACGCTCGGCTGGTACGGGCCGGGCCAACCCGCAGGCTGGATTGTCTCCACCATTGCGGCCGTCGCCATCCTTGCCGTTTACAGCCGCATGACCGGAAAACGCTAAACCGCAAAGAGGCCGTCTGAAAGACCGTTTCCGGCAGAAGCATAATCGGAACACCGGACCTCCCGAAACGGATTGTTCAGACGGCCTCTTCGCCATTATTTTGAATAAACAAAGCAAAACCTTCGCATTTTCAAGACTTACTGTTACAATCCGCATTCTTATTCACCAACCCACACATAGGAACGACACCATGCAACATGATGTTTACGACTATACCAACCCGGCCATGGGCGTGCAGCGCAACAGCGTTTTGCGCAAAACCTACGGCCTCTTGGCAGTGTCCTTCATCCCCTGTGCGCTGGGCGCATTCGCCGCTGCCGCCACGGGCTTCAACCTCTTCAGCATCACCGGCAACCGCTGGGCGGGCATCATCGCCTTCTTCGCCTTCTTCTACGGCATGGTTTTCCTGATTGAGAAAAACCGCTACAGCAACGTAGGCGCAGGCCTTTTGATGGTTTTCACCTTCGGCATGGGCGCGCTGATTTCCCCGCTGCTGCAATACAGCCTGAGCATTCCCGGCGGCGCGAACCTCGTCGCCACCGCAGCCCTGATGACTGCGGCGGTATTCGGCGTCATGTCGGTGATGGCGCGAAAAGCCAACGTTGACACCAACGCCCTCGGCCGCTTCCTCTCCGTCGGCGGCGTCATCCTGATGATTGCCGTGGTGACCAACCTGTTCCTGCAAATGCCTGTCTTCGGACTGGCCATTGCCGGCGCATTCGTCTTCTTCAGCTCGCTGGTCATCATGTGGCAGGTGCGCACCGTCATCGAAGGCGGCGAAGACAGTCACATCAGCGCGGCACTGACCATCTTCATCTCACTGTACAACATCTTCCAAAGCCTGTTGCACATCCTGCTTTCACTGGCCGGCAACGACGATTAAGCCGTACACAGGATAAGATGCTTGAGAGGCCGTCTGAAAACGGAAAACCGTTTCAGACGGCCTTTTCGTTTCCAACCCGGATACGGACGCAACCGGCATCAGCCATGCAGAAATTCCGCCAAGACTGCGGCCATACCCCGCACCCCGCATCATCCGCCATATTCCGTCCTGCCAAAGCATTTCCGCTATAATCGCCGGCGGCCGGTGTTTTCAGACGGCCTCCATCCCCCTCCCATCCATACCGCCATGAAAATAGCCCCCCTGCTCCTGCTGCTTTTACCCTTCCACGCCGTATCCGAAACCGTGCACGTTCCCGCACCGGTTTCATTCGACCGACTGCCGGAAACACCCATCAGCCCCGAGCCGCCGTCCCAACCCGCACCACCCGCCGCCGTCCTTTTAGACGACAACGGCAGCACCCCGGAAGCGCAAATCAGCCGCGCACTGACCGAACAAGACTGGCCGCGCCTGACAAAACTGCTGCAAAAATACCAAACCCTGCCCGCGCGCGACCCCGTCCTCCACGACTACGCACTCGGCGCGCTCCGCCGCGCCCAACTCCGCCACGACGAAGCCGTCGCACTGTATCGCGGCATTTTGGCGCAACAGCCGGACTTGGCCTATCCGCGTTTCGATTTGGGCGTCATGCTGTTTGAAAACAAACAATACCGCGAAGCGGCGGCGGAACTGCAACGCGCCAAACCCGACCTGCAGCCCGACATGCAGACACTGGCCGACCGTTATCTGGCAGCCATCAAAAAAGAGCAAAGCTGGCAGCCCGAAATTTCCCTGCAATACGCCGCCACCGACAATGTAAACAACGCTTCCGAAACCGAAATCATCGAATGGGACGGCCGGCAATGGCGGAAAACCGCCGACAGCCTGCCCCAAAGCGCGCACGGTATCCGCTACGGCTTGGGCGTATCGCGCGAAATCAACTTGGGCGGCCGCCACTTCGCCGTAGGCCGTCTGAACGGCGACGGCGTACATTATTGGGACCGCCACGAATACAACGAGCAGAGCATCCACCTTGCCGCAGGCTACAAAAACCGCTCCGTAACGCGCTCGTTCGGCATCCTGCCCTTTATCGAATACAACCGACTGGGCGGCGAACCTTACAACCGAGTATTCGGCGCACAGGCCGACTTTTCAGGCCGTCTGAACGACAAATGGCGCATCGCACTTAACGCGGGCCATATCTGGAAACGCTATCGCGAAGAACGCACGGCGGCACGCTACGACGGCCACATGCCGTCGGCGGGCGCAACCCTGATATACGCCGCGCCGAAAAACTGGCTGCTGTTCGGCGGCGCGGACTGGTCGCACGACATCACGCGCGAAGCGGAACAGGCTTCCGTGCGCAAAAGCGTTCGGCTGGGCGTGTTCAAAACCTTTTCAGACGGCCTCGGCCTGCGCGCCAACCTGCACTACTCCCGCCGTGTTTTCGACGCGCCCGGCACGCGTTTACCGCTTCGTGCGTAAAGACCGCGAATATCAGGCCGGCGCATCCGTCTGGCACGAAAAATTGTCGTGGAAAGGCTTGGTGCCGCGCCTGAACCTGCAATACCTGAAAGTGGACAGCAATATGGGCGGCTTCTATTCGCGGCGGAATATGCAATGGTTTGTCAGCGTGGAGAAACAGTTTTAAACGTGCCCGGCACACCGAACACACGGTAGGTTCTCCAACGCACGAGACAGCAGCCGTACAGGAAAGCAGGCATAAAAAGGCCGTCTGAAAAGTTGTCGCCGCACCGCAGCCACACTTTCAGACGGCCTTATATCGTCCTCGTATTTAAAACGCTTCGCCTACCTGCACGCCGCCGGCCAAATCCCTGACGCCCGACAGCTGCTCCGTCAGCATACGGGCGTGCCGGAAGGCTTCGGTTTGCAGCACGGCCTGCGCCTGCGCGGGCGTCAGCTCATTGGCCATGTATTGCCAACGCGCCGCCAACTGCGGATTGTCGGGCGCGACAAAATCGCGGCGCAGTTCGTCCACCAAGTCCGGCCGGTTGCAAACCAGCGCGATGTCGCAGCCGGCACGGAATGCCGCCTGTGCCCGCTGCGTGATGCCGCCTGCGGCAGCCGCGCCTTCCATGGTCAAATCATCGGAAAAAATTACACCGTCGAATTTGAGCCGGCCGCGCAGAATGTCTTGCAGCCAAACGGGTGAAAAGCCGGCAGGGCGGCTGTCGATTTTTCCGTAAACTACATGGGCGGGCATGACGGCGGCCATGCCTGCGGCAGACAGGGCGGCAAACGGACGCAGGTCGTCCGCCTGCAATTCGTCCAAGCTGCGTGAGTCGTGCGGCAGGGTCAGATGGCTGTCGCCGCCGACGAAGCCGTGGCCGGGAAAATGTTTGCCGCAGGATTTCATGCCGCCGCGGTTCAGGCCGCGCTGCAATGCCAACGCCAATTCAATCACCACGTCCGCATCTTTGTGGAAGCTGCGGTTGCCGATAACGGCGCAATTTCCCCAGTCCAAATCCAACACCGGTGTAAACGACAAATCGATGCCGCAGGCGGCCAGTTCGGCAGCCAGCACCCAACCGACCGTTTCCGCCCGTTCTTTGGCGGCTTCCGCCCCTTGTCCGTCCCACATTTCGCCCAATACGCGCATGGCGGGCAGGCGGGTAAAACCCGTGATAAACCGTTGCACGCGGCCGCCTTCGTGATCGACGGCGACAATCAGGGGCGGTTGGCGCAGGGTTTTGATTTCCTGCACGAGCAGGGTCAGCTGTTCTCTATCTTGATAATTTCGGCGGAACAGAATCACGCCGCCGATAGCGGGATCAAGCAGGCGTTCTTTTTCTTCGTCGGTGAGTCGGAAGGATTCGACATCGGCCATTATGGGGCCGCGCGGCAGGGTTTTCGGTATCATGGTTTTCAGAGTATGAAAGATTTTTCAGACGGCCTGGAGGCCGTCTGAAACGGGTGGTCGGATGGTTATTGCAGGTTGAGCGCGAGGAACAGGGTGTTCTCGCCGCGCTGGACGAGCAGCGGGATATTATTGCCCGCTTTTTCCAACGCGCCCCGCATCGAGGCTTCGTCCGTTACCGGATTTTGGCCGACGGACAGGATGTAGTCGCCGCGCTTCAGTCCGGCCTGGGCCGCCACTTTGTCGGCACGCAGTACCAGCAGGCGGTGTTTGTCGCCCGTAATCTGTTCGGCCAGCGTCAGTCCGATGTTGTCGAGGGTGAAACTTTGATTTTGCAAATTGGCACCGCCGTCGCCGCCGGTATGGCCGCTTCGGCTGCCGTTGTTTTTATCGGCATTGTCAAGCAGGATTTTTTGCTCGATGACTTCGCCGTTGCGCCAGACTTGGAGCGTAATTTCCTTGCCGGGAGCAATGGAGCCGACCATAACGGGCAGGTCGTTGGAGGCGCGCACTTCTTCGCCGTTCACGCTGAGGACGACGTCGCCCTGCTTCAATCCGGCCTGTGCCGCAGGGCCGTCGGGCATGACTTGGGTAATCAGCGCGCCCATCGGTTTGCTGAGGCCGAAAGATTTGGCCAGGTTGTAATTGACTTCCTGAATGATGACGCCCAGCCGTCCGCGCTGTACTTTACCCGTGGTGCGGAGCTGGTCGGCCACATTCATGGCGACATCAATCGGAATGGCGAAGGAAATGCCCATAAAGCCGCCGCTGCGGCTGTAAATTTGGGAGTTGATGCCGACAACCTGCCCGTTTAGGTTAAACAGCGGACCGCCTGAGTTGCCCGGATTGATGGCAACGTCAGTTTGGATAAACGGGGTGTAGTTTTCGTTCGGCAGGCTGCGGCCTTTGGCGGAAACGATGCCGGCCGTGATGCTGTTTTCAAATCCGAACGGCGCACCGATGGCGGCCACCCATTCGCCGATGCGGAGGGTTTTGACATCGCCGATTTTTACTGTCGGCAAGCCTTCGGCTTCAATTTTCAGTAAGGCGACATCTGATTGGGCATCCGAACCGATGAGTTTGGCACTGAATTCGCGCTTGTCGTTCAATGTCACTTTGATGCTGTTCATGCCGGCCACCACGTGGGCGTTCGTCAGGATGTAGCCGTTTACGCTGATAATGAAGCCGGAACCGAAATTCTGGTCTTTGTCTTCATCGGGAGCTTGCAGTTGCGGGGCGTTGGGCACCAGGCGTTTGAAGAAGTCGTAAAACGGATCGTCTTCGGGGAAAGGGCTGTGGTCGGTTTGGTCGGCATTGTTTTCGGTTTGTTTGGTTGCCTGGATATTGACGACAGTCGCGCCTTCCTGCTCCATAAGCTTGGTAAAGTCGGGCAGCAGCATATCGACTTTCCCTTGGCCGGTCTGTGCCTCGACCGGCTTGGCAAAAACCTGCTCTTGCGGTTTGACTGCTGGAACATCATTGTTTTTTTCTTCTTTACCGCACGCGGTCAATGCCAACAATATGGCAGCGGTAAGGGCGAGATATTTGTGGGGGCTGTTCACGTTTTACTTCCAATTATCCATAGGGGGAAACGGCAAAATTTTAACGGATTTAAGGATATTCTTCCAGAATATGTAATCAAAGGCCGTCTGAAAACGGATTGTTTTTTCAGACGGCCTTTTGCCGTTAAAGGTTTAATGTCAGAACAAGTTGTCCATGTCGGTTGCCTGCCGCTTGGGTGCCGGCTTGGCGGGTTTGTCTGTATTAGGAGCAGGCTTGTTAACCGATTCTGCCGCAGACTCAGTGTTTTTAGGACGTTTGTTGATCGGCTCCAACGGCACTTCGCCGCTGTTTGAATGCCGGTTAATTGGCTCCAACGGCTTTTCTTGATTGGGCGATAGTTTCTCCTGCTTAATCTGATCGTCTTTGACTTTGTTGTCTTTCGCTTTCGGTTTGTTATTGGCCGGAGGAGTAACGGCTTCAACCGCCGTATCATCAGGCGCATCCGGCTTGGAAGCAGGTTCGTTTTTCGGTGCCTGTGGCACCAGCGGGTTGCCATTATTGGCCGGGGCCACAGTTGATGCACCATTCGGCGACCAAACTTCTACTGTATTTTGCTGCTGAACAGGCTGACTCTGCGGCGGCTGCGGACGTTGCAACTCCAGCCAAACATTGATCAGTAATGCCGCTACGGCAACGGCGAGGAGAAAGATAAAGAACCAGAATAATTTGCCGATGCTTAAAAAACTTTTCTTTTTAACCGGCTGATTTTCTGATGAGTTTTCTTCGTTCATTCAGGTTTCCTTTTAATGCGGATAAAACCGTCTTTCAGGACGGTTGAAACTATACAAAGTTTGTGGAAAAGCAGGCTGCAAAACTAAGCAGCCTGCATCCGAATAGTATTTCCTTGCACGATTCAAATATCGTTTGACGCTATGCTTAATTATTCGGCATATAACTCTGATAAAGGGTAACAACTTTTTGCACACCGGCCGTTGTGCTGACCTTCTGTGTAACCGCCGCCTGCTCTTCAGGTGTCAAAATACCCATGACGTAAGTAACGCCATCATAAGTAACGATTTTCACCCGGCCGGGATAAACGCCGTTCACACCCAACATCACGGTTTTTACTTTTGTCGTACTCCAAGTGTCGGCAGAAATATTGCCAAACGAACGAACTTGAGGGGCAATTTCGATATAGTTGTATACGGCCTGTGCAGACTGTTCGGAACGGGCCACTTGTTCAACAAAACGACGTTCATCCTCTGTAGCAACCTTGCCCAAAAGTAAAATATGCCGATTGTAGCTGACAATACTCAAATTTGGATTGTAGCCTTCCAAATTATTATTCTGTTTCAGATAGGAAATAGCGGTATTCTTAATCCTCATCTCCATAATCTGATCGTCAGCCTGAGCACCCGTAGTGCGACGATCAATCACGGAAGAAGTACCGGCAGCCGCACCACCGATAAGTGCTACAGCGCAACCACTCAGAAAAAAGGCTGTCAAAACAGTAGCCGACAATATTTTTATTTTGGCCAGATTCGGAATCATAAGGTATCCTTTCGAAAACAGGCAGTTTGCGGACAAACTGCCTGGTAATTAACGGTCGTATTGTAGCGGGTATTAGGCATTATGCGTAGGGCTATATATACGAAATTTCACCTCACTTAAAGGAAAGGCGTCTACTTTATCAAAACTGAAATAGAGAAAGGCCGTCTGAAAATATTAACTTCATCGAAGTAAAAATATTTTTCAGACGGCCTCTAACATATACAGCCTGTTATGCTTCAAAATCGGCTCATTTAAAGCAACTCACCCCGCAAAGAGAATGTAAATGCTTCCGTAATCTTGATTTCAACCATTTGATTAATCAATTCGGGATTACCGACAAAATTTACCACACGGTTATTGGCAGTTCTAGCCTGCAACTGCTCCGGATCCTTTTTGGACACACCTTCAACCAAACAACGCTGCACCGTACCAACCATGGTTTGATTGATACGTGCCGTTTCAGCCTCGATAACTTCGTTTAATGCCTCCAGCCGACGCACTTTTTCTTCATGAGGAGTATCGTCATGCAGATTAGCTGCGGGCGTTCCGGGACGCGGACTGTAAATAAATACAAAGCTTAAATCGAAAGCAATGTCTTTAACCAATTTCAACGTTTGCTCAAATTCCCGCTCAGTTTCACCTGGAAATCCAACAATAAAATCAGAACTCAAGCACAAATCCGGACGAATTGCGCGCAACTTTCGAATAATCGACTTGTATTCCAAAGCCGTATAGCCTCGCTTCATTGCACTTAATACACGATCTGAACCACTTTGAATTGGCAAATGCAAATGGGAAACCAACTTAGGCAAATCGCGGTAGCATTCAATAATCGCATCAGAAAACTCCCTTGGATGACTGGTCGTAAAACGGATACGCTCAATTCCGGGAATTTCATGCACAATTCTCAGCAAAGTAGCAAAATCACATACCTCTCCGTCATCCATCAATCCACGATAAGCATTAACGTTCTGCCCTAAGAGATTGATTTCCTTTACACCTTGCTGTGCCAAACCGGCAATTTCCGTCAATACATCATTCAAGGGGCGGGAAAATTCCTCGCCTCGAGTATACGGTACTACACAAAAAGAACAATATTTCGAACAACCTTCCATAATAGAAATGAAAGCAGACCCACCATCGACTCTCGCCGGTGGCAAATGATCAAATTTTTCAATTTCGGGAAAAGAAATATCAACTTGAGGAAGGCCTGTTTCCTTTTTATCCTCAATCAGGCGTGGCAAACGATGAAGTGTTTGCGGACCAAACACTATATCTACAAACGGTGCGCGTTTTACGATTGCCTCACCTTCTTGGGAAGCTACACAACCCGCAACGCCGATAATCAAATCTGGTTTTTTATCTTTTAACGGACGTACCCGCCCCAAATCTGAAAATACTTTTTCTTGTGCCTTTTCACGCACCGAACAAGTGTTAAAAAGGATAATATCTGCTTCATCAGGTTCTGCAACCTGCTCTATGCCGCCATGCTCTTCCTCTAAAACAGATAACATTTTTTCGCTGTCATATTCATTCATCTGACAACCGAACGTACGTATAAAAACTTTCTTCATGGTTTGCTTTCAGGTGACCCGTAATCGCGGGACTGATTTTTATAAATCTACAATTATAACTTGTTTACTGAAAAATAAATCTGTATTACATTATAAAAATGCACAGCTAAAATCTTTTATATTTTATCAGGAATTTGAGAGGACTCGAATTACCCAATCTCACTACCAGCCTAATTATGACCGCGTTTTTTCAGTTGCTCATACTCATTTGGCGTCAAAATCCAAACTTCTCTTACCTGATTCTGATGATTCAAAAAAACACCTACAGGTTGCCCCACATATCCTTGTAATCGATTTTTAGTAATAAACCTATTATGTGTATCCTTAATCCGAATACTTTCTAAAGCTTCAGTTTCCGTTCTATTACTTCCAAGCAACCCCAAAGTCAAAATCTGAGTCCAACTCCATCCATCACCAACCAATACAATATCTGGATAATTAACTTGCTTCAGTACGGCCAAACGAATATCAGAAGGTAAAACTCGAGCAGCCCAAACCTGAGAACCTATAAATAGCATCAACCCAAACACCAATAACTTCTTCATATAAAACCTATTCATATTTCCTAACATTTAAATTATTAAATCACAATAAGTCTAACATAATGCAAAGTGTAGCATAAATGAACACCTTAACATGACTTGAGAAATCTAACTATTATGAAATTACCCACATGGAAATTTTTAATTAAATCTAAATATCCCAGATCATCTAAATCCGTCTAGCAAATATGCAAAAAAGCCGGTCAAAAAGTGACCGGCTTCAAATTACTCATCACATGCATTAGCTTTATCAACTAGCTCAACCAAAGCCAGCGGTGCGTTATCACCTTGACGGAATCCACATTTTAAAATCCGAATATAGCCGCCATTACGAGAAATAAAACGCTCTCCCAAATCATCAAATAATTTAACCACTACATCACGATCTCGCGTTCGATTAAAAGCCAATCTACGATTCGCCAAAGATGGCTTCTTACCTAGAGTAATTAAAGGCTCTACAACTCGGCGAAGTTCTTTTGCTTTTGGCAAAGTCGTAACAATAGACTCATGAATCAACAAAGAATTTGCCATATTTCTTAACATTGCAGCCCGATGACTACTAGTCCTATTTAATTTACGATTACCATTGCGATGGCGCATACTATTATCCTTTAATATTCAAACTTTAAGGCTTCTCTAAATTTATTGGAGGCCATGCTTCAAGTTTTGAACCAAGAGTCAATCCTTTAGAAGCAAGAACTTCTTTAATTTCATTTAAAGACTTCCTACCCAAGTTTGGTGTTTTTAACAACTCTGTCTCAGTACGCTGAATCAAATCACCAATATAATAGATATCTTCAGCTTTCAGGCAGTTAGCAGACCGTACTGTTAATTCCAAATCATCCACAGGACGTAATAAAATAGGATCAATAGGTGGAGCTACTTCCTCAACTTCCTCAATAGGAGTACCTTGTAAATCAGCAAATACAGCCATCTGATCAATCAATATTCGAGCAGCACCACGAACTGCCTCTTCTGGCTCCAAAGAACCATCTGTCTCAATATCCAAGACTAACCGATCAAGATCTGTTCGCTGCTCCACTCGCGCAGGCTCAACATCAAAGCTGACACGAGTAATAGGAGAGAAACTTGCATCCAATTGAATAGATCCAATATTATTTTCATTCCCTGATTTTTTCCGTCCTACAACAGATTGGTAACCGCGGCCTTTCTCAACCTTAATTTCCATTTCAATGTTAGCATTATCGGATAAATGACAAATAACATGATTAGGATTTATAACTTCAGCGTCATGTGGCAACTCAATATCACTTGCCAACACTACACCTGAACCTGACTTCTTCAACTTCAGACGCACTTCATCTCGGCCATGCAATTTAAATATTATACCCTTAATATTTAACAACACATCAACAACATCTTCTTGAATACCATCTAATGTGGAATATTCATGCAATACACCTGTTATTGAAACCTCCGTTGGTGCAAAACCATCCATAGATGACAATAAGATGCGACGCAACGCATTACCCAAAGTATGGCCAAATCCCCTCTCAAATGGTTGCATCGACACTTTTGCGCGAGTAGGTGATATAGTGCTAACATCAATTTGCCTAGGCTTCAAGAATTCGGAAGTGCTATTATGCATTTAGCTGTCCCTCTTTAAGCTAGTATTTACTTGGAATAGAATTCCACCACTAGCTGTTCATTAATATCACCAGTTAGTTCTGAACGGTCAGGCATATTTTTAAAAACACCTTCCATTTTTCCAGCATCAACATCGACCCAGCTAGGCAAACCAACCTGAATAGCCAACCCTAATGCTTCCTGAATTCGAACCTGTTTTTTAGCCTTCTCACGGACAGAAACGACATCACCTGGTTGAACTTGAAAAGAAGGGATATTGACAACATGTCCATTAACAATAATAGCCTTATGAGCAACCAACTGTCGCGCCTCTGCTCTCGTAGACCCAAAGCCCATACGATAAACCACATTATCTAAACGGGATTCCAATAGTTGCAATAATAATTCCCCTGTAGAGCCTTTCCTTCTAGAAGCCTCCGTAAAATATCGTCTAAATTGACGTTCTAATACACCATAAATACGGCGTATTTTTTGCTTTTCACGCAACTGCAGACCATACCCCGAAAGCCGTGCTTTTTTTGCACCGTGCTGACCAGGAGCTGAGTCAAATTTACACTTAGATTCTACTGAGCGACGAGCACTTTTTAGGAACAAATCAGTCCCTTCTCGACGAGCCAATTTACATTTAGGGCCAATATACCGTGCCATAATTCCAATCACTCCAAATTCTAAATACGACGTTTTTTAGGTGGACGACAGCCATTATGTGGCAATGGCGTCACATCTGTAATGCTAGTTATTTTAAAACCCAGAGCATTTAAAGCACGAACAGATGACTCTCGACCAGGACCTGGTCCTTTAATGCGCACTTCTAAATTTTTAATACCATACTCTTGGGCAACTTTGCCAGCTGTTTCTGCTGCAACTTGAGCAGCAAATGGTGTACTTTTACGCGAACCTTTAAAACCAGCACCACCAGAAGTAGCCCAAGATAATGCATTCCCTTGGCGATCAGTAATAGTAATGATAGTATTATTAAAAGATGCATGAACATGCACAATACCTTCACTAATAGTTTTACGTACTTTTTTGCGTACACGTAAAGCTGTGTTTGCTTTTGCCATTAAACTAATCCTTTAAAATTTATTTCTTACCTGCAATAGCTTTTCTTGGGCCTTTACGTGTACGAGCATTTGTTTTAGTACGCTGCCCACGACAAGGAAGACCACGACGGTGCCGAAAGCCTCTATAACATCCCATATCCATTAATCTCTTAATAGACA
>ERZ772921.1091-NODE-1091-length-16126-cov-3.326551_pt1 | contig 16126 bp, 15 predicted proteins | sample MGYA00512117_ERZ772921 | MGnify/ENA primary metagenome ERZ772921 (study PRJEB29015, sample SAMEA2737944) | human oral metagenome | biome: human oral; feature: human-associated habitat; material: dental | place: China | collected 2150 ... | reverse complement strand
GGGGCCGCCGGCCTTCGTCGTCGAGCCGATCGCCGAGCGCTTCCAACTGGAACTATTGGAATGATAATGTCTAAGAAAGCTAAAAAAGTCTATGCTATTGAAATAGTAAAGTCAGCTAGTGAAGATGGAGAAAAAACTACCAAAGAAAACGGAATAGAAAATATTGAATTTATTAATGGAGCTGTTGAAAAAGGATTAGTTAATCTCATAAATGCTAATAAAAAAATAGATACTATTATATTTGATCCTCCAAGAAAAGGTTTAGAAGCTTCTATCATAGATAAGGTTGCTGAACTTAATTTAAAAGAAGTTGTGTATATCTCTTGTAATCCCTCAACATTTGCAAGAGATATAAAGTTATTTTCTGAAAAGGGATATAGTTTAAAGAAACTACAAGCTGTGGATATGTTCCCACAAACTAGTCATATTGAATGTGTAGGACTGATAGTGAAAGAGAACTATTAAGTATTAAACTAAATACTAAAATTATAATTAACTTTCTAACATTATTTTTAAATTTTTATTAATAAAATATTTTTAAACACCTTTTAATTTTTATAGGGGGAAAAATTTATGCCATATGAAATAGGTGGAAGAGCTGATAAACGTGGAAATAGTTATGAGATAGATTGTATAATTTATGAAATGCTTAAAGTTTTAGATGAAAAAAACTATAGTGTCTGTATTGAACCACTTGGTACAGATGAAATTGGCACAGATATATTAATAACAAATTTTGATGGACAGAAAGAGCATCAACAATGTAAAGCAAGAAATGCGAGTAAAGAATACTGGGATATTAGTGATTTAAAAGAAAAAAATATTTTTTCTACATGGAAAGTTCATTTAGATAGAGATTGTTTTAGAAAAGTGGCACTAGTTAGTCCAATAGCTTGTACTTTTTTATCTGATTTACATGATAGAGCATCTAATACCAATGGTAAAACTGAAGATTTTTATTCTACACAAATTATGAAAAATAGTAAACCATTTAGAGAATTCTATGAAAAATTTTGTACTGAAATGAGATTAAATAGTAATGAAAATGATGGTATTTTTAAAAGCATAGATTATTTAAGGAGAATTTTTTACAAGCAAATATCAGAATATGAATTGAAAGAATTGATAAATCAATATATACAATTTTTATTTAGCACTAAAGTAGAAACTGTTTATAATGCATTTGTTTCATTTATAGTTAAGGAAGATATAAATGAAATAAGAGATAGTAGAAGTACATTTAAAAATTAAAAATACTAAAGAAATAGAGTTATAGAGATAAAAATTTTTATAACCCTATTTCAGAAAAATTTCTAGTAAATTTAAGAAATTGATAACAAGATATCTAAGAGAAAATGGGTATCAAGGAATAATACCAGAAGTATTATTAACAGATGAAGCACATTCATTTACAGTAGATTCAAAAGATAAAGAAACTGGAGCTAAAAGAAGAGAAAAGATATATTTTTCAATAAATGATATGGCAAATCCAGACTTAGCTTTTTCACAATTATTTGGACATGAAAAAGCCCATATGAATACTTATGATGAAGGAAAATATGGAGAAGAAACATCAATCCATACAAGAGAAAAGATAGGAAGTGAAAATAAAAATAAGGTATTTACAGAAGAAGAAAAAGCAAACTATCTAAACAACCTAAGAAATAAGTATAAAGATCAAAAGAGTATAGAACAACAATTTGCAGAAGCAAAACTAGTTCCTGAAAAGGATAAGGAAAATTTTTTTAATCATAAAGAAGCAAATATTCTTAGAAATTCAAAAGAATTTGTAAAGAATAATATAGATTTATTATCAAAAATGTTTAATAAATCAAAGAAAGAAATTTTAAATAATCCAGATGAATATGCATATAAATATATTCAAGAAACAAGAAATAAGGAAATTTATAACAAAGAATTTTTTATGAGGTACCAAGAAAAATTGAAGGAGAAAATAAAAAATGAAAAAGATCCTTTTAAAAAAAGAGAATTAAAAAAAGAATTATTTTGGAAAATGTCTCCTTTATTTTCAATATATCATAATGGATATATAACTAAAAACGGAGAAGTTGGCATATACACAAACCCAAAAAATGAAAAATGGGTAAATGAAAAGGGTGAAGAACAGATTTTTAATATAGAAACAGGAAGAATAGTAAAAGATGGTATTAATAATGGTACATTTAACATAGCTGGAAATGATAAAAATTCTATAATAACACCTATCATTATCTTCAAAATGTAATTTTTCAACTATTTCCTTTGTCTCTTCTTCTGTAATACTTGTAAAAATAAATTCTTTTTTAAAATCTTTAAAAAAATTAATAACAAATTTCTTTAAAAGTGCAACTTTTTCTTCAATTTCAGAATTCTTATTAAGTCCTTTTTTATAATTAAAAAGTTCGTTTTCATTAAAAATGTTATTAAACAAGATGTTTTCTTGAATATTGTTACTTTTGAAGAAAAAAATATTTAAAATATTATTGAAGTTTTTAGAATATTTTCTATTTTGATTTAATTCATAAAAACGTTCTTTTATTCTTTTGTAATATGAAGAAAAATAATCCTCCATTTTTTCTGGATGCCAAATATTTTGTACGTTTTTAAATCTTTCGCTTAAATAAGATATTTCGTTCACAATTTTTTCAATATTATTCTCATTGTTTTTATAATTTTTCATTTTTGCTCCCCTTTTTATTCATTAAGGAAACTGCTGATATTATAATCAGCAAAGTTCCTTAATTTTTCTTTTATTTGTTCTCAGGAATAAGATTTGGTTCAGGAAACATTTTTTCATTTTCCCTTACTTCTTCAAAAGTGTATTCCTTTAATATTTTTCCGTTTTCAAAAACTGTCTGCATAATTGAATTTTTATGCGGTTTATTTTTTTCAATATTTACTGTCTTGAAATTTCTATTTTCATAAACAAGATCAAGTATTCCTTTCTTGCTTACTTTTCCTCTATCTGTAATTGGGTTTTTATAAATATCAATAAGTTTGCCATTTATTATTGCAGCGCTGCATTTCATTGCAAATTTATGGGTATCTCTGTTAATTGATGAATTGAAGTTTCCCTGAAGCAAGGCCCCGCCACATCCAAAAGCTACATTTTCAACCGAATAACCATTCTCTGTTATTACTTTGCATAAGTCCCATATTGTATTTTCATTTATTCCATCCCCCTGGATAACTCTTACATTGTTAAGGACTTTATACCCTTTTGAATTTATACTAACACCAAAATTTCTTTCGAGGCTTTCAAGGGCAAATAGTACATTTGTAACCGCATCTCCGCTATCTGGACGAATAATTATAGTCCCGTTATGATTTTTAATTTTTTCTTTCAGATCTTCACCCACAATATAGTCAACCGCATTGAAATAATTGTAGCTGTCAGAAACTATTGACATTGGGCCTTCAAAGCTTTCAATTATGTTTTCAAATGCTTTTGCTTCGTTTTCACGTCCCCAGCTTGTCATAGTTGAATGTTCTGAAGCAGGGATTGAAAAACCTGCCATTTCAGCACCATAATATTTTTTTGCATAAAGAACTGAAGCGAGTGTGTCTGTACCTTTAAAGTTCGTTAGATGTGACATTCCACCAACACCTGCACTTTCTTCTGAAGATACTCCTCTATATCCGAAATCATGAAACTTAAAAGGCAGTTCAGCTTCAACGTTATCGCTTGTCTTTTCAAGGAAATGTCTTATAATCTGTTTTATCTTGTAGCTGAAAGTTGCAACAGTTATCGGATACCATACTTTCAATATTAAAGTTTCAACAAATCCTGTAATCCATGCAACTTTTTCATCTGTACTTTCAACTGTTACAAGCACATTATGGTTAGGAATTACACTTCCTTCAGGAACTGCCCTAATTTTTACTGGAATATAGCCAAGCTCTTCCGCAATGTATTTCCAGCCTTCATAGTTAAAAGGTACTCCGTGCAGTTTACAAATTTCTTTAGCTTCCTCAACCATTTCCATTGTCACTGGTCTTGATAAATATTCCTTAAGATAATATTGTAGCCCAAAGAATTTTGTATATCCGTAAGCTCCTCCTCTGCTTTCAATGTAATCGTGCATATAAGTCATTCCTTCAGGATATTGTTTGAAGTGGCTTTGCTTATAGCTATCGGTTGTTAAAATTAGATTTTTATTCATAGTTTTTTCTCCTTCATATACCTTTATTTTCTTTATGAATTAATTATAGTATTTTTTACTATAAATGTCAACAGCCTTTAAAAAAATTTTTTAAAATAAAAAAGAACCTCTAAAGGTTCATTTTTTCAAGGTTATCTAATTTTCTGAAAATTTTTAACAATTTTTAGAAGAGAATTTTTTTCATTTGAAACTTCTCCATCCAAAATCATTTTCAGAAGTTTTTCCTTAATTTTTCCAATCTCTTTTCCTGTATATCCCAGTTTTGAAATTTCATTGCCATTCAACGCAATATTGTCAACTCTTAATCCAGGATTTGCAATTTCAAGGGCCTTGTTGAATTTTTTATAGATTTCAGCTGACTTGTCTTTTTTAGTTCCTTTGCCTTCATCATCCGCCAAATTCAGCTGAATAAGTTTTTCAAATGTTTCACTTCCAATTTTTCTTATGTGTTTTGCCATTGTTCTGGAAGATAAATCGTTATGAAGAAGCATGTGGTTTGAAATTAGGCTTTTCACTTCATTTATTACTGTTCTTTTCTGCCTGAGTCTTCGCAGGATTTCTTCTGATTTTTCAGCTCCTGCCATTTCATGACCTAAATAGTGTGCAATACCTTTTTCATCAAATGTCTGTGTTTCAGGTTTTGAAATATCATGAAGCAGGGCTGCATATCTTAAATTAAGGTCTTCGGGAACTCCTGATACAACTTCAAGCGTATGTTCCCATAAATCCTTTTCATGATGCGGATTATGCTGATTAAATTCATAAGTAGATTTAAGTTCAGGAATTATTATTTCAAGAGTTCCAGTTTCTTTCATTGCCTGCAATGTATTCTTGACATTTTTTCCTGTAAGAATTTTATTGAACTCCATTCCTATTCTTTCAAATGAAATAGTTTTGAGTTCATCTCTGTTTTCTAAAATTGCTTTTTCAGTTGCAGCTGACAGTTCAAAGTCAAGCACTGACATAAAACGGAAAGCTCTCAGAATTCTTAGTCCATCTTCCTTTATTCTCTCTTCAGGGTTTCCTATAAAATTAATCTGACGTTTTTCAAGGTCTTCTATTCCATTATACAGGTCGATAATTCCCCTTTCATGATTATATGCCATTGCATTAAAAGTGAAATCCCTTCTCATAAGATCCTCTTCAATGTTTTCAACAAATTCCACCTGAGTGTCGTAATGGTTCTGTGCATTTACGTCTTTCCTGAACCTTGCAATCTCATAGTTTTCATCGTCCATCTTCACTACGATAATTCCAAAAGCCTTCCCCACTTCCTTTGTCCTGTAGCCTTTAAAAATATCAGCGACAGTATCATAGTCAAGGTTTGTTGTAAAATCAAAGTCTTTTGGAACTTTTCCTAGCGCTATATCCCTCAAAGAACCTCCAACTATGAAGCCTTGACCTTTTCTGTTCAGTTCATATAAAATTTTTTCAACGCTGTCGTTCAGTTTCATTATTTTTTACCTCACTTTTAATGTTATTTTTTTCTATGATTTTTAAAGCTTCTCTTGAAATAGCATGAAAATGCTTCTCAAGTCTCTCAAGTGTTATTTCGTTTACATTATATAGTGGATGTCTTTCAAACTTGAAATTTTCAAGTTTTTTAAATATCTGTAAATGCCTTTTTGAAACATAGTTTTCAAAAACTTTCCAGAAAGGCTGTTCCAGCTTATTTCTAAAAGTCGAATACATTTCAAAGTTAAGTTCTCTATATAAGTCACAGTAGTTCAGAATGCTTTCTCCGTTATCAAAAATAGGAGCTGGGCCTGCAAATTCATTTTTTTCATTATCAAAAAGCATCCCAAAATTGCCTAAATGCCTGTCCCGGTTTCCAATAACGGCATCAAACAGCATTAAATCTTCAAAGTTCTCTTTTCCGTAAATCTTGATACACCTTTCAATTACATTTTCATAGTCTTCTTTGTCAAAAAAAGAATTCATTGAGACATAGCTAATATTTTCATCTGTAAACAGCTCGCATTTTGAACACAATTCATTGTGATATTCAACTATATCATAAGGAATGGAATTTTTATTAAATATTTTAGCCACCTGTGACATATAATATTCAGAAAAAACTTCAAGATGATTTGTTTCATAATCTGTATTTATTCCTTTCTGGGAATTTGATTTTATTAAGAAAATTTTCCCGTCTTCACGGATCCAGCATTTTTTTAACATACCGTTAGTCGTAAATTCTGGACTTATCTTGTTTAAGCTATCTCCATAATAAGGAAGTCCAAACGAGGCATATTGAAGTCTTTCGGAAAATGGATTTTTATATAAATTTACATCTTCCCATTTCATTTCTCTGTCTTTCTCAGGAACAATCCATAAACTGTCGTTCAAAGATAACCCATAAGAAATATCAATATAAGATGTAATGCTGTCAGAATTAATTTCATTCAAAATATTTTTAACAAATGTCCTGTTTGAAGGAACTTTTCTCGATTTGATAAATTGGACTAAAGTTTCTTCATTGTTTTCCCACCATAATGGAACCGGCAATTTGCTGAAATCGTCCCAAGGTTCATTTTCAATTTTTAATTTCTCAACTGTTACAAAATTTTCAACTTCAACTTCAGACAAAGAAAATTCAATCAAATCTTCATCCTTGTTTCTCAGAATGTATTTTTTCATTCTTTCTCCTTCCTTTTAACATTATTTATAAATGATAACATGAAAAAATAATTTATGTCAATAAAAAAAGGGAGGTAAATCCCCTTTTTTGCTATATTCCTTCCACTTTAAGTTCAGCCATTTTCTTGTTAAGCTCTTTAAGTTCCTTAATATGATTTTCTCTTTCAGAACGGGCCTTAACTTGTATGGCTTTTGTATCTTGAATACCCTGTTTAATTGTTTCAAAATTCTTTTTAAGAGTTTCAATATCAATTCCAGCTGAATTTGCAATTTTAGCAATTTCTTTCGAATTTCTTGAAACATTTTCAGCATTTCTTTGCATCAAATCCCTAGTTGTCTTTTCAGTTGCAGAAATTGCTCTTGTTGTAATTCTCTGACGTTTTAAATTTTCTGCAAGAATTATTGCGTTTTGGAATACTGGAACAGTTGTTGTCAATGTTGAATGTAATTTTCTTGCTAATCCATAATCGTTTTGAAGCATCATTTCAATCATCGGCATTGTTTGAAGATAGACTGTTCTTGTTGTTTCTAAATCTTGATGTTTTTGCATTACTTGATCTAAAATAAGCTGATATTTGGCTATTTCATTATTTTTAATGTCATCTTCAACATCTTCCAAATTCTTAATGTCTTCAAGTTTTTGTTTAAGCTCGTCTTCAACAAGCTCTATTGCATAAATATAATCTATTATATCTACAGAATAATTCCCGGCTGCATTATACAACTTCAATAAGTCATTTCTTCCTTTTTCGATTGCAATTTTATAGTTTGTTAATTCCCCTGTTATTGTTTTTACTTCTTTATCCAAAGTTCTATATTTTGCCAAAATGTCAAACTTTCTGACTTTTCTGTACACTTTTACTAAAAGATTTGGATTGGGATTTGCCTCTTTTTCAAAATCCTTAATATTTGTCTTGTCCATAAGTTTAGACAAATTTTTCAAAAGTACACTAGCTTCGTCCTGCTTTGAACTTCTTGTAGTAGAAAGAATATCATCTGATATTCTCTTTAATTCCCTTTCAGGAACTTCCGCAAATTCCAAAATTGATTTTGCATTTGTTACGTCAATCTGTCTTGCAAGATTTTGAACTTCTTCACTCTTTTTCCTTTCAGCTTCATATCCTGGTTTCAAAAAATTAGATGTTTCGACCTTTAAAAGTCCTAAATTTTCACTCATTAGTTTACCTTCTTTCTTTTTTATATTTTTTTTATTAACTATTTAAAATTTCCTGTACAGCATGAGGGTGTTTGTGGTACTGCTTGAAATAAGTATTCAAATCTTCTCCTATAGGCATTCCTTCGCCAAGCCTTTTAAATTCCCAGCTGTCATCTTCTTTATTTCTGACAAGTTCACCGAAAATAAGACCAGTATAAATATCAAATTCCCTTTTGAGCTCAAATGAGCAAAGAGTCTCATTAGTATCTAAATCTTTTAATCTAATAACAGATTTTTCCATAAGTGAAAAAGTTTGTTTTCTTTCATAGGCTTTATAAATAGTCAAGAAAAGTAAGATCTTGTCTATTTTGGGATCCAGTTTTTTAAATGAAATATGGATTTTTTCTATTTCATCATCATCGTTAATATTTTTCTTTCCGGTTCTTTTGTCGCCTTGATGTTCAACCCCAGCCTGCTTTTTAAAGTCTTCATGATTATAAACTACTTGTCTTGATTTCTGATCTATGTAATAAATTTTTTCACCTTTTTTATTGATATGACATTTTAAAAGAAAACAAGAAATATCAAGATCAAAATTTTCATCAGTTGTTTTTTTTGAATTTCTTGCTCTATTTTCAAGCCATTCAACTTCGAGCATTAAATTCCTTAATCCTTTGTAATTTCTTGTAAGATTTAAAGTTTCGTTACTTTCTAAATTTTTTTCTAAATCTAAAAATGGTGTTTCTTCTGAAGATATTTCTTCAGAGAAAAAAAATTCTTCATTCATTTTTTTCTTCCTTTCTTAAAATAAATTTCAATATTTTTTTAAACCGGAGCAATAATGTCATCTCGTTTATTGAGATCCAGTTCAACTTTTGAAAGAGTATCTACATAATCGTCCATAACTTTTCTGAAAATATTATTTTGGGACGAACTTTTTCCAAGTATCTCAAATAAAATTAGTTCAAACATTTCTTCATCATTACAGGCAAAATTTGCATCTTCCTCCTTGTGCCATTTTTCATCTTTATAAAAATAAATTTTAGAATTGAATTTAATTTTTATAACTTGATTTTCAGAAATTATAATAAAAAAATCATTTTCATTTTTTACTGGTTCAAACCTTAGAAATAAATTATTTTTCTCAAAATTTGCATATTTAATTTTAATTTCTTCATCATTTAAAAGTATTATATCCCTTTCATCTTTATATAAAGAAATCAGTTCAACAAAATCTTTAAGAGAAGATATATGGATTTTACCTTCTTTTACTATTTTAAATTTCTCGTTTTCCATGAAATTACAAGCTTCATTAAAAATACGGATATATTTTAAAACTATATTACAAGAAACATCGTTATAATTATTATCATTTTGTATCTCTTCAAATAAAAGTTCCAGAAAAGATAAAGATACTTTACCAGAATTTGTTTTGGTTTTAAAAATCAAATTTTCTTCTACTTCAAAAATAAAAATTGGTTCTTTTTCCTTTTTAAAAACTTTTATTTTTTTTATTTTGTTTTGGTAAAACAAAAATAAAAATTCAAATTTTTCATTATAATAAGAAAAAATTTCATTTTCATCTTTTTTTAATATAGAAGTCAAATCTTCAAAATTTTTAGTGATTTTATTTAATTCACTCATTTCTTTTTCCTTTCTTTTTAAAAATATTGAATATATTAATGTTGATTTTAGGAAATGATTTAACAGAAATAAGTTTAGGCTTTTCAGGTTCTTTTAAAATTTCTTCGAGTTCCAGACTTGCATAATAGCCAATTCTTATATTGTTAAAGAATTTTTTGTTAATTAAATTGGCAACACCGCTTTTCCCATCCGGAGAAAATATTATAATGTCAAATCCCACTTCATTTAAAAATGCCAACATAAAAGCAGTATATTTATCAATTGAATATCCGCTCCTAATAAACAGTGCAACTTTAGGAATTCCTCTTGTAAAGTCAAAATTTTCTATTTGTCTGATTATTTTAGGATCCATAAAGAGTATTGAAAGCACAAATTTTATTTTCTCTTCTTCAGAAATTTCAAAATTTAAAATATCATTTCTTTCAAGAACATCATTTAATTTATCAAAAATAAACATTCCTGTATTTTCGTGAATATTTCTGAACGGCAGGAAAGGTAATTCCCATAACTTGTCATTAAAAAATACTCCTGAACGTGAACGGGTATATACAACTTGAGAAAAATATAAAGGATAATCGTCTAACGAACGAAAAAAATCTTCTATATTTTCAAAACCGTTTAAAAAATTGTTTACAAATCCAGCACAGTATGTTGAATTTCCTACAGATTTCACAAGTTTTTTATATTCTTTTAAATCATCATAAACTCCTTCAATTTCCATAAAGAAATGCGGCACTTTTACAACATCATCTTCCGTCTCAAAACCATCCCTTGACTTTGCTTCTGCTTCATAGGAACCATAAAGATCAGCAACAACACCATTTAAAAATACAGGTTTTGTATATCCTTCTGTGAACTGCCATTCTTTAAAAATGCTATATCCATCATATAAGGCTTTATGTATTCCATTTTCAACAGTTTTGGCAACTCCTTTGACTTCAAGAATTTCTTTTCCTCTTCTTTCAAGCTCCTCAATAGTCCATTTTTCTCCTCTGACTTTTGAAACTTCTTTCTGTGAAAGATTGTCAGCATCAGTTTCGTCAAAAGGATCTTCATTTACTGGATTGATATAAATGACATCAAACATCATTCTATACAAGAGAATAAGAAAATAACTGTTATTTTTAGAAAGTTCCCCATAATAAATACATTTACAGTTTGAAATTATATCAAACTTCATATCTCTTAAATATTTATAGCAGTTCAGTATTAAACTGACTGTAAAATTCATCTTGATACTTTCAACCTTAAACCTTTCTTTCTCGTTTTCAAATGCAAGATCCAATGTATAATTCAGGCATTCAATAAACAAGTCGTTTAATTCTCTGTCCTCAAAAAGGACAAAGTCTGAAGAAGAAATATTATAATTATTTCTTTCAACAGTTTTTCTTACTGTCTCAATCATATCAAAATCATTATAGAAAGGAATATCATTCTCAAAAAAGAGCCATTTCCATTTTTCTGATTTTGATTGTTTCTTTAAAGTTGCAATTATATCGGGATAATCTTCAAATGCCCCAATATACCTTATGAATTGCGGAACGAACAAATCCTTGAGAAAATCCTTACGTTCAGCATTGACTTTTTTCAGCAAGGAACACTGTTCACGCAATGGAACTATTTTATCGTTCATTTCATTACTTCCTTTCAAATTTATAGTTTATTTTAACACAAAAAATCAAAAAAATCAATAAAAAAACCGTGTTACAACGGTTTTTTAAAAAGGGTTAAGAAGTATTGTTTCCGGAAATCCGTAAAGATTGTGAATTACATTTTCCAAATCTTTTTCTGTATCCAGTTCAAAATATTTTTCTTCGAGTTCGATTTTATAAGTTTCATCGTCTTTTTCAATAAATTTGCATTCATTTTCAAACTCTTTTTTTAATCTCAAATAAAAAAAGTAAAAAATGTTAAAGATATAACCATCATCCTTATTTTTTTTTGCATTTTTTATAAAGTCATCAAATTCTTTTTCAATGAAATTAGTATCTTTCGTACTTTGCATTTCTTTCCCTTTCCCTTCTTTGAAGCCTACGTTCCAGTTTTTTTTCAAACTTTCTTGTTAATTTCTGGAACTTGGACAATTTTATATTTTTGAGTTCATCTATATCTTCATAAATGATTGTCAAAATTTTTTCGCTTGGCACAAAAGTTTTGTGCGTAGATATTCTATAAGTATATCCATTCTCAAATTTATAAAAAGAACCATTGTTTCCTTTAGGTTCAAATCCTTCATAAGCGAGCTTAGTTATAAGCCAGTCCGGAATATCGCTCAATCTCACTTTACTTCTTGGACGTTCCAAAAAAATCCCTCCCTTGCTTCTTGTTATAAAAATAATAACATAAAACCAAAAGAATTGCAATTTTAACTAATTTTCAATATTTCATTGGCTTTTTTTATAATTTGTTCATTAGGATATACATAGAAAAAACTTTCGGCAATTATTTTTCCATTTACTACAGGACATTCTATAAACCTGTATCTTCCATTTCCAAAGAAAGCTACAGCATCCACTAAAATCCTGTCAACATCTTTATATTTCCTTTCAAGATATAATGCTTTTAAGGTGTTATTAATAGTTGTTTTTGTTTCAACTAAACTGTACAACAGTTTATAATTTTTACTGTCTATTTCATTTACAAAATTTTTCATTTTAAATTTTACCTGCTTCCTAAAACATATATTTATATTAACACATTTATAATCATTTGTCAATATTTATTCTTCCATATCTGAAGTTTCGAATTCTATCTCATCTTGTCCTTCCCATAAAGAAATATAGTCAAAATAGTCTTTTGTCTCAACTTTAAAATTAAGTTCATTTATTCCAGGATTTTCTATATTTTTTAAATCACAGTTTATATAAAGAGCATTAACAAAAAATCTTAAATCAACTGTTGAAACTTCGTTACCTTCAAATTCAACAACGTTTTCTTCGTCTTCCCAGTAACTTCCTCTTAATTTTCCTTCTGAAGAAATTCCTATTCTTAAAAGATTTTTTATATCATTTGTAAAAATAACAAAATCACACGTTGCTCCATCAAGCGACCAAGCTGCATCTGTTCCATTTTTTCCATTCAAATAATAAATAGTTCCATTTCCTAAAGTATTATTCAAATCAATATTATATTCCGTACATTTGTCATTAATAAATTTTTTTAATTTATATAAGACATTCAATGCCCTGTTTTCTTCATATATTTTATTCATTTTACTATTCCTTTCGTTATCTGCTAAATTTTTCTGAAAATAAATTTATAAAATCATTTTTTAACTTATTTCCGTTGACATCTTCTTTTAAAAATTCAAATTTTTCTAATCCTTCTTTAAAATTTTCCAGCTGCTTTTTATCATTATCTGTCAAAGAAGCTCTTTTGTTTTCTGGTGAAATTACTTTTTGAGAAAGATTTTCTATAAATTTTTCAAAATTTTTCTTATCTTGAAAAGCATTTAAAAATTCAAGTTTTTTCAAATTTGAACAAAGTTTTCTTTCAAAACCATTTTCTTCACTCCTAATAACTCCATTTTCATACACTGAATTGCTGTTCAAGTCATACAGACTTATAAAATTTCCATTTTTTTTCAGAACCAGATTGTCATTTGATATAATATATTTATTTTTTTCAAAATTCATCTTAAACGGCACATTACATTCACCGTTTGAAAAAATATAGTTAAAGTTTTCCGTCTTAATTACACTTTCATTTCCTGAATATTGAAGAATAGGAGAAATTTCTGTTAAAAACAATGTAGAAAATCCATATTTAGATTTATCTTCCGCAAGCTGAGATGTTAAAGAGGCTCTATTTAAAGAAAGTCCCTCATTGAAATTTTTATCATTGCTTGTATTTGCAACAGTTCCTATAATTTCAGAAAGTTTTTTTAAGTCATTCCGATTTTTTTTTATACTAAAATCAGTTGCTGAAGAAATTCCTTCCTGATTTACTTTAACTGAATTAAGAATGAATTCATATTCCTGCTTATATTCACCTGTCTTTTCATCCTTGAAATTTTTCTTGAAAATTCTAATATTTTCTTTTTCGTCTTCATTTCTATGATAATAAACAGTACCGTTAAAATTACCAATCAGTTTTAAAAGATCCTTATTAACTCCCTCCTTTTTATTATCGTCAATGGCAATATACCCAAAATTGAAGTTTTCAATAAGTTCCTTTATTCCAGGTAGAGTGATATAGTTGTCCTTTTCAAATGAAAAAGATAAAAATTCGCAGGCTTTATCAAAAACATTTTCATTTGAAAATTTAAAAGCGATTGAAGAATTATCCGTCATTTCCTTGTTTATAAAAGATAAGGTGTTATCTTTCGAAAAATGAATTGAATAGCTCATATTTTTGTCCTTCCGTTTTATTTTTATAATAACATTTTGCACTAAAAAAAACAAGTTTAAAATAAAAACGGACTTTAAAAGGAGTCCGTTATCGAATTTTTATCACAGTATATGATATATTATATTATTTTTCATTTAATTTGTCAATATTTTTCTTTGAATATTTCATTTTTTTAGAAAAAATCTTCTTCTGTCTTCAATAACAAAGAATTGAAAATATCAGATAATTTGTTATCTTGTTCGATTTTTTCTGAAATAAAACTTATATTATGATTTAGTATTTGATCTTTTTCAATTGACTGTTCTGAAACCAAAAGTAAAATTTCGTGTTTTACTTTGTCATTATAATTAAGTTCCACTTTAATTTCAGAAATATCATTTTCTTCATTTGTTGAAAATTCAGTAACTTTTCCATTTCCTAAATAATAATTGTCCTCTATTTTCTTAAGATAATTTTTGCTTTTATTTTCTTCTAGTATGTAATAAAATTCTAATTGATTTTCAAAATTTTTTCTTGAAATCAGATACAATTTTCTGATTTTCTTTTTATTTTCAAACTTCATTATAAAATATTCAAAATTTAATTTTTCATATTCAAAATTTGTTTTTTTGAAATTTTCAAATGAAATATATTTGAATTCTTCTGAACAATAATTTATTAAAACTTCTTCTTTTAAAAATTTTCTGAATATTTTTTTTACATCTTTAATACAATTCAAATCAAATTTATTCATAGTTTCCTGCCTCTAATATAATTGAATTTTTTAAAATTTCTTCCACATAATCCTGAACTTCCTTATTAGTTATTTCAATTTGTGAAAAATAAAAAACAAGTTTTTCTTCAACATCCATTTCATTCTCTCCCTGTATAGATAGAATATTGAATTTTTTATTACGTTGCCTTAAAATCAGTTCATAAAGAACGTTTGGATAATAATAAAACTTATCAAATACAACATAATCATCTTTAATTTCAAGCTCTTTTGAAAAATTTATTAAATTAGTCTCTGGAAATTCTATTGAATTTGAACTGTTATCTGAAAAATATTCAAATTCTTTTTCAGGGAAAAATTTATTTATAATTTTTTCAACTGTAGATGTTTTGGAAGATCTTCCAACAACAATAATATTCATGTTATTTTTTATCGCTTCTAATATTTTCTCTTTCAATTTTTTTTCTCCTTTCGTTTTCTTTCCTTTATTTTTCTTTTCAATAAAGTTTTCATATCAAAATCTTTTTTAGACTGTAACTTTTCAAACACATCCTTCTCAAAAGTATTTTCAGCAAGCATAAAATGAACTGAAGTCTTTTTAGTCTGTCCATGCCTGTAAGCTCTTCCTAAGCTCTGGTAATAATCCCCATAGTTCCATGTAGGAGAAAAATAAATTACCTCGTTACAAAACTGCAGCTCTATTCCTGTCCCTCCAGACTGAATTTGAACAAGTACGACAGAGTTTTCAAGAGTGCTCCAGTTATTTCTTGAAGGAAGTGTATCCATACTTCCGTTAATAACAAATATGCTTTTCTTGTCTTTTTTATTCTTTTTATTGTAACTTTCAATCATATCTCTTATAATCTCATATTCTAGCTTAAAATTATAAAAAACTATTACATTGTTTCTTGTCCCTTCGAGGAATTCCTCAAGAAAATTAATCTTTTCCCTTATATTCGCGTATTGGCGCTGCAAAGAAAGAACTCTTGGATTGCTGTTTATACCATTGTCAAACATTTGTCTTAAAAGTTCTTCCTCAATTTTATCTTTTCCTTTAATTTTTTTTCTTACATCCTTTTCGGAGTCCTTAATTATTTTATTTATTTCTTCCTTAGCTTCTTCCTTCTGCTCATCACTAGCTTTTGCAAAAAAATCTGGCAGCAAATATTCCATTGGCAGCTTGTCTATAACTTCATTCAAAACTTCATATTCATTTGAAGGTTCAAAACGCCAGTAATCTATTACAAGTTCAGGGAGATCAAGGCAGTCTTCCTTTTTCAAAGGTACACTTGTATGTTTTTCAAATTTTTCATCAATCTCTTTTGTATTGTTCCAATATATTATTTGATGATACGAATTTTTTTTCCCATATTCATTTTCAAAATGGAAAGCGCTTTCAACTTCCTTAAAAATTTCAAGATAGCTTCCATAATCAACATATCCGTTTGGAGTAGGAGGAGC
>ERZ772921.1090-NODE-1090-length-16126-cov-29.039886_pt1 | contig 16126 bp, 12 predicted proteins | sample MGYA00512117_ERZ772921 | MGnify/ENA primary metagenome ERZ772921 (study PRJEB29015, sample SAMEA2737944) | human oral metagenome | biome: human oral; feature: human-associated habitat; material: dental | place: China | collected 2150 ... | reverse complement strand
TTGGAGGCGGGGCGGATGCTGATGGCGGAGCCCGCCCGGATGGCGATGCGGCTGGCGCGGGGCTGCTGGTCGGCGGCCGACCAGCAGCCCCGTGCCAGCCGCGTCGCCGTCCAGGCGGGCTCCACCCTCCGCGTGCGCCCCACCGACCCCGGTGCCATGGGCTCGCTGCGCCGCCACCTGGCCCGCCTGGAGCGTGACGGCGTCGGGCTGCTGCGGGAGCAGGGCTACGGGCGTATCGCCGTGGGGCACCCGTTCCTGGGGCCGGGCCCGGACGTCATCCGGGCGCGCGTCCTCCAGCAGTCCGACTTCACCACGGAAGGGCAGGGACAATGAGCGTGACCCGCTACGAGGTGGACCTGCGTCTGGTCACCACCTCGCCCCTGCACTCCGGCGGGGCCGAGCACCAGGTCGACCGCTCCCCGTCCCGCCGCTCCCGGCCGGGACCGGGCCAGGAGGCGCCCCGGCGCGAGAGCGAGCCGCGGCGTTTCGTCCGCGACGGCTGCGGTCGTCCGGTCCTTCCCGGGCGCTCGGTCAAGGGCGCCCTGCGGGCCGCCTGGGTGAGGGCCTACGGCGGGCGGGCCGGTGGGGACGGCACGGAGCCAGCCGGTTCTGACCGGCTCCTGCCCCTGTGGGGCGGCCCGGAGCGTGCCGGTTCCCTGAGGGTCCACACGATCGCGCTCGACGGCGTGGAGATGGTGGAGCGGATGGGCAACGCCGTAGACCGCTACTGGGGCAGCGCCGGGGACACCGCCCTGTTCAGCCACGAGATCGTGCCCGCCGGCGTACCGCTCAGGCTGCACCTGTCCGGCCAGGTCGGCAGCGTCCACGATGACGGCGACCCCCAGGGTCTGGAGAGGCTGCTGGGCCAGGTCCTGGGGCTGCTCCAGTCCGGGCGGGTCAGCCTGGGCGGGCGCCAGAACGCCGGGTGGGGCGGGGTGCGGCTCAGTGACGCCGGGACGAGGAGCGTGGACGTCGCCCGCTACCGCCTGGACGGCCCCGACGGCCTGCTCGCCCTCCTTGACGGCAGGGGCAGTACCGTGGCTGTCCCCCTGGTGGCGCCGCCCGACCCGGGGCAGCTCACCGTGACCGTGACCTGGGACAGCCCCACCGGCATCCTGGTGGCCGAGCCCCGGGACAAGGAGCAGAGGGGCGACCAGGAGACCGTGGACACCCTCCCTCTGCGGACACGCTCCCGCAAGGGCCGCGACCCCCAGGACGCCGGCACCCTGGTCCTGCCCGGCAGCTCCGTGCGCGGCGCCCTGCGCAGCCGGGCCAGCCGGATCGCACGCACCGTCCTGCTGGCCGGTCAGCAGCTCCCGGAGCAGGCGGACTGGTCCACCACCGGCGTCCACGACCAGCTGGCCGAGGACCCGCCGCTGGTGCACGCCCTCTTTGGCAGCACCGAGCGCCGCGGTGCGCTGCGCGTCCTGGACACCCTCGCCCTGGGGCGGACGCAGACGCTCAAGCGCACCCACAACGCCGGGGACAGGTGGACCGGGGGCGTGGTCGACGGCGGCCTGTACGCCGAGCAGGTGCCCGCCCCCACCACGCGGTGGGACAGCATCACCCTGGTAGTGGACCTGGCGCGCCTGGGGGGCCCGGGCCGGCGTCGGGCTGCACTGTGCCTGCTGGGGCTGGTCCTGGCCGAGCTGGCCACCGGCACCCTGCCCCTGGGCAGCCGGGGCACGCGCGGACTGGGGGAGGTCAGCGTCAGGGCCCTGAGCCTGACCGGTGACACCAGCCTGCTGGGCGGGCCCTGGGAGATCCGGGCGGGGGCCGAGGGCGGCACCGGCGTCGCCCGCGACCTCCTGGCCCGCCTGCGCACCCTGAACGACGACGTCGGCGGGGCGGGCTGGACGGACTACCTCGTGGACGCGCCGCGCACGGCACAGGACGGTGAGTGAGATGACGCAGGAGCAGGATGCCGGGAACGGCCTGTTCGCCCAGGACATTAGACAGGCCCGGGACCTGGCCCAGGAGCTGGGCAGGTCCGGGGACCTGCCCGCCCTGGAGGAGGGCGCCTGGGGCGTGGAGGTGGACGAGGCCGCCACCCTGGACCACGTGCTGGGACGCCTGGGGACCGGGGAGTGGACGGGACTGGCGTTCACCACCCGGGGCACCCGCGTCCTGAGGACCGTGGCGCCGGACGGCCTGGGGGACACCGCTGGCGCCGTGGTGGAGCGGGACACCGTCTACGAGCTGCGGCTCTGGCAGCCCGACGGCGGGCCGGAGCCGGGGGTGGCGGCCCACGAGCTGCGCTGGCTCAACGGGTCAGGGTGCGCCGAGATCCGGGTGTACACCTCCCCCAGGGCCGACGGCGCCCCTGCCGGGGCGGGTACCGGCGCGGGGGCGCCCCCCGGCCTGCCCCCGGAGAGCTGCTGGTACCGCCGGAACCGCTACCTGGAGCACCGCAGCGCCTCCCGCTCCGGCGCGGCCGGCCGTATGACGGCCCTCGAGGTCTTCACCAGGGAGCCGGTCTACGGGAACACAGTCTTTACCGACGAGATCCTGACAGGAAGGTGGACGTGAGATGGGTGAGTTCCACTCCGCCGTCAACCGGATCCCGGTCCTGCGGCGGGCGGCGGCACGGCTCGTTGACGGCGGCAGGCTCCCCGCCGCCCTCTTTACCGACCACGAGGCGGCTGGGCACGACCGCCTCCACCCCCGCAGGTGGTCGGGGACCATCGACCTGCGTATGACGCTCATGACCCCGCTCGTCCTGGGTGAGCAGGATGCGTCACCCGACGGCAGGCAGGCGGGCACCGTCCACCTCCCCCGGGACACCAGCGGGGGCGTCGTGGTCCCGCCGACCATGGTCAAGGGCATGCTGTCGCGCGCCTACGAGGCCCTGACCGTCTCACGCTTCCGTGCCCTCCAGCCGCGTGCCGACCGACTCACCTACCGCTCCGACGCCGCCGACTCCCTGCGGCTCGTGCCCCTGCGGGTGACCAGGGTCAACGAGGACGGCAGCCTGGAGGCCGAGCTGCTGGCCGGGTCGTCCACACAGACCGTCAGCCACGACGGCGAGAGGATCCCGGTCATGCGGGCGGCGGCCATGCAGACCGGCTACAAGGGCAGCGCGACCCTGGTCCTGGATGGCAGGGGGCGCAGGCTCACGGCCATGACCCACCACGGCAAGCAGCTGCGCTGCCACCTGGCCCTGTACGTGCACGGCAGCGGCAAGTACGCCTTCTGGCACGTGACCCACCTGGGGGTCGGGGAGGCGGAGCCGGAGGAGGCCTTCACCGTCGGCGGGGAGTCCGCGATCCCCAAGTACATGAACGAGTACGACGTGACCGGGTACGTCTACCGGACCGCGAGCGACCAGGACGCGGAGCAGCCCTGGCTGCTGTACGAGAAGAAACGCTACGAACGGGTGTTCTTCACCACTGAGAAGGAGCCGCTGACCGTCACCATTACCCCCGAGGTGGCCAGGGGCTACACCATTGTGGCCAACAGCTACCGTGAGCAGCGCGAGGAGGAGAAACGCCGGCAGGTCAAGGCGAGCCGGACCCAGAGGGCCAACCGGGTGACCGACGAGGTCCGCGCCAGCGGGCACCCGGGGCTCGCCGAGGGCGACCTCGCCTACGCGTTGCTGGGAGAGGAGAGCTACCGGGAGGACAACACCCTTATCAGGGGCAGGGCGCACAAGGTGGTCCAGCTCGTCCCCACCATGATCGGACGACGCGCCTACGACTCCTCCCCCCAGGACCTGGGACGCGCCCAGGGGGTCCTCCCCCTGGCCTCCCGCTGTGAGGCCAGCGCGGCGGACCGGCTCTTTGGCTACGTCGTCCAGGACGCCCCGGAGGGGGCCGTCGGAGGCGATGTGGCCGCCAGGGGGCGGGTCGCCGTCGGGGTCGTGGACACGAGTCAGGCCCAGGTCACGCGCGGCAGGGGTGAGCTCCTGGCACCCCTCCTCAGCCCCAAACCCGCCTCGGCACGGCGGTTCCTGACCGACTCCAGGACCGGCCGGACACCGGTCGACGGCGGCCGTCCCCTGCCGCGCCCCGGGCTCTTTACCCCGGGCCAGTACCTGGGCCTGGCCGCCTACCCGGTCCACCGGGGCGTCCTGGGGAGGAAGGGGCTGCCGCAGGAGGCCACGAGCGTGCCGCCCCAGGAGGGGCTGGACGTCCCCGCGGACACGGTGCGCCTGCGCGTGCGCGACTGGCTGGAGACGGGCAGCGTCCTGACCTGCCGGCTGCGGGTGGACGACGTCGAGCCCGAGGAGCTCGCGGCGCTCCTGTGGCTGCTGGACCCCAGGAACCTCGTCCCGGCCTCCGAGCGCACCGGACAGGCCGTGGGCTTTATGCGCATGGGCCTGGGCAAGCCGCTGGGGCTGGGGGTGGTCAAGGTGGAGGTCCCCGAGGGCGGCGTGCGCGTCCACACCGGGCAGGCCCTGGCGGACGGCTACCGCAGCCTGGAAGGGTGCCTGGGGGTGGTGCCCACGACCCCGCCCCCCACCCTGCCCGACGGCGTCCTGGACGTCCTGGACCGGCTCCCCTGGGTAGCGGCTATGCAGCGTGCGGCCTACGGCTACACCGACGGGGTCCCCGTACGCTACATGAGCCTGAAGGAGAACCGGGCCAACAACCAGACCGAGGAGGGCAGGCCCAAGGAAGGACGCGGGCAGTCCCCCACACCACTGGCGGATCCCCCGAGGCCGCTCAGTATTGAGATCCCGGCCCGGCGACAGGGCAGGCAGGTCCCGGGCCCGCCGCAGCGGCGCGGAGGCTACGGGGGCCGTGGGGGCCACGGAGGCCGTCGATGGTGAGCTACAGACTGGTCAACCTCAACCCGCACGAGGTGGTGCTCATAGGCGACGGGCAGCAGCTGGTCCTGCCGCCGTCGGGCACGGTCCCCCGCCTGGTGCTGGGCGGTGGCACCACGGTCACCGTGGGCACCCTCGGTGCCGGGGACGGTACCGGGGAGGAGACGCCGGTGACGCTGTCCCTCACCTACGGGGAGGGCCTGGTAGGGCTCGACCCGCCCCTGCCCGACCCGCAACCAGGGGTGTTGTACGTCACCAGCAGGGTCGTCGCTGAGCACTGCCCGCAGCGGGACGACCTGGCCTGGCCCCACGAGCTCGTCCGCGATACGGCCGGGCGCCCCGTCGGCGCTCGCGGCCTGGCCACGGTGGGACCCCCTCCCGGCCAGAGCGGGAGGAAGAGCTTGCCATGACCATGCTCATTCACGTCGTCGGCCGCTCGGACCTTGGCGTCGGCACTGGCAGGAACGCCGGTGAGCTGGACCTGTACGCCCTGCGCAGGGCAGAGAAGCTGAGGGCCCTGGCGGGGCGCCTCCGGTCGTCCCGCGAGCCGGCCGGTGAGGGCCCAAGCCCCCGGCGCCCGGACGGTAGGGGTGCCGTCGGCGACGCGGTCATGAGCCCAAGCCCCCGGCGCCCGGACGGTAGGCCAGCCCCTGGGACGGAGCCCCCCGCCGAGCAGGCCCTTCCTGAGGAGGCTGTCCGCGTGGTGCAGGCGCTCCTTGACGGCGTCCACCCCGACGCCGAGGAGCAGCCCGCCCAGGTCGAGATCGCCCGCCCTCACGAGGGGACGCCGCTGTACAAGTACCTCAAGGCGCTCGTCCAGTACGGGCGCGCGGACATTGACCTGCTGCTCGTGGCCACCCGTAAGGGACGCGGGGCCACCGAGCCGTACCTGAGGGCCGTGCACGAGTGCCTCAGTGAGCCCGGGGTGCGTGCCGGGCTGCGCGACCGCACCGGCGCCACGCTCCGGCTCCAGGAGCCGGTCCTGGTAGCGGGCCTGGGGGAGCTGGAGGACCTCATGAGCCAGGTCGACCACCGCCTGACCGCCCACCGCGGCCACGTGGCGCTCGCCTTCGGCTCAGGTGCGACCGCCTTCTCACTGTCCCTCGCGGGGACCGTGGCCGCCGCCCAGGCCGACGAGTGGTCCCTGATCCTGGCCGGTGAGAGCGGGCCCGCCCGTATCGAGGACATGTCCGTCACCGGGGTGACGGCACACCACCCGGAGCGGGGCTGGTTCCTGGGCCTGGGGCTGCCCACCTGCCTGGAGGGCCGCGTCAGCGACGACGTCGTCAAGGCCGCCGTCCAGGTAGCGCACCGGGCGGCAGGGGATGGAGGCTGCCCGACGTCGCACGACCTCGGTGAGCTCCTGCTGTGCGACCTCGCCCGGGGGGACCAGGCGGCGGGGATGGCGGCCAGGGCCTGGCTGGTGGCCGAGTACCGCAGCCGCAGGGAGCAGTACATGAGGGACTCCGGGGAGGCCCCCGAGCAGGTTACCGACCAGGTGAGGCAGGGAAACCGAGACCGCCCGCTCGGCTACGTCCTGGGGGTCCTGGAGGAGGAACGGAGCCGGGGCAGGGTGCTCCTGCCGCACGACGAGTGGCTGCGCACCAAGGGCTGGCTCAATGATATTGGCAAGCGCGCCACCCACGAGCTCGGTGTCATCGGGGCGGGAACCGGTTCCATGACCAGCCCGGGCACCGAAGGCGGCCAGGAAGACCTTGAGGACCAGGTGGAGACCGAGGTGGATGCCGGGACCAGCCCGGATCATGAGACCGACCCGGACAATGGGACTGGCCTGGGAGCCGGGCCCCAGTCCGGGGGCTACCCCGGGGCGGCCGTGAGCCCGGTGGACCGCGTGGCCGACCTGCTGAGCAGCTGCGGGATCGAGCGGCCCGACTGGCTGTCGTGGCCGGGCGGGGACATTGCCATGGTCTGCGCGCAGTCCCGCCCCCAGAGCGACCACGGTACCGGGCGGACCCGCCCCTCCCCGGCGGAGCAGATTCTCCACGGCCTGCCTCACTCAGAGGATCTGGCCCAGGTGCGCCAGGCGACGGGTAGCGACGGGCCGTTCACGCTCCACCTCATGCTCCTGGCCTCCCAGGACATGGAGGACTACGCCCAGAAGGAGAGGCAGAAGATCAGGCGCCTGACCGCCAGGCCAGAGGACCACCCGGCGGGTGAGGGTGCCGGGCCCGACGGCTTGGCTGGGAGGGGTCCGGGTGAGTGGCCCTCTAGCCAGGACCAGGGCTCTTTGACGGCACCGGCAGCGTCGACCTGGTGTAAGCGGCCCTCCGGTCAGGACCAGGGGCTGGCCGCCCACTGGGAGCCCGCTGACGTGCGGGTGACCCCTTACGGGACGGCTTTTAGTCGGTATAAGGACGGCAGACGCCAGATGGCGGCCTTTAACAGCCTGCGTAAGGGTGTCAAGGACTGGCTCAGCTCCCTGGACCCCCGGCCGCGGGCGGTGGTCGTCTACGCGGCGGGGGAGAAGCAGGCCCTGCTCGCGGCACTGCGGGTCGCCCAGGAGTACGGGGCTGGGCACGGGGTGCCGGTCTTCCTGGTCTCGGGCACCACGCGCCCGCCTGCCAGCTCGCAGTCCCCCCAGGGGCGTGAGCACCTGACGACCCACCAGTTCGGGCTCGATAAGGACGCGCGCCAGGTCCTGATCGAGGCTGCGCATTTCTGTCTGCGACGTCTGGACCTGCTCACCGCTGCGCGCCTCCTGCGCCTGGGATCCCCCGAGGCGGCCTCGCTGGCCGACCAGGCCCAGGACCTGGCCCGCGGGCTCGCGGAGCCAGCGGGTGCTGACGACATTGACGTCTACGCCCCCCGGCTGCTCTCGGTCATGTGCGGTGTGGCCCGGATGTGGCCTTCTGCCACCAAGCCCGATGCCCGGGCACGCCTTATGACCATAGTCGGCGAGCTTATTGCCGGCTCCAGAGGCGACCAGGCTCGTGTCCTCCGAAAGTCCGGTGTGAGCAAGCTGGACTCCTGGAAGAGAGCAGAGGCGGCGGACCTCCTCAGTGTAGTGGTGCGTGTGCGCGATAACACCACGGTCACCCACGGGTCGGGCGATAAGGATCCGTTCGCCGTCGCCTGCGCTATTACCTTCGCAGGCTGGGGCCGTGAGAACGTCCCGCCCGGGAACACCTTTGAGGGGGTTGACTACCCGCGGCTGCTGAAGTGCGCCGTCGCGGCGGTGCGTCACGAGCACAGCGTCGAGCCTGACGACTGGGCGCAGCGGCTTGCTGACCTCGATAAGAAGATGGGTCAGCTGGTGATCGCGTCCCCGCCGGACTGCGCGCCCGCCTCCACGTCCACCACCCCCATGCCGTAGGCGGTGTGCGATCCGGCGTTGGTAAAGCAGGCCAGGGCCATGAGCCGGGAGAGGACCTGCGCTGTCGCCCCGGGGCGTGCGCTAATACGCAGCTCGCCCGTATAGGCCACGATCCGGTTCGCGGAGAGCCTGCCCCGGCCGTCACCGCGCGGCATGGCCAGGCCCACTTCCACGGGCTCGGTACGGTCCACGGTGGTGAGCGCCTCCGCCAGGGCCTGGCGGTCGGGCAGGCGCAGCGGTCCCGTCGGGCTGTAGGCGCACCAGCGGGCGTGCAGGCTCGCCGCCAGGGAGGCTGGTGAGACGCCCGGCACGTGCCTACCCCGGCTCGAGAACACCGTGGGGGTGAGCAGGCGCACCACCCATGACGTGTCGGTGTCCTGCGCCTCCAGCTCGGCCCAGGTGCGATGCTCCACCACCTGGGCACTGCGCGCCGCCAGGGCCACGGTGCTCCGGCCCCCGTCACCTACCGGCAGCACGCCGCCCCAGGTGAGCCAGCCGTCGAGGGTGTCCACCAGGCGGTCGTCTAGGAACCGCAGCTCGAACCCGTACGTCCTGCCCGACGCCGTCGTCTGCCCCACGCAGTACGGCTTGGGGCCGCCCAGGGCGTGCGGGGGCCGGGGCGCCAGGGCCGGCAGGGACCGGGCCCGCTCGGGGCTGACGCCCTCAGGCAGGTCCAGCACCCGGCCCCAGGCCGCGTGCAGGCGGCGGGGCGTGGCCTCCACGGGGGCGGGGGAGTCGAACTCGATAAAGACGGTGGTGGGCATGACTGACCTTCCTGGCCCGTGAGGGCCGGACCGCTGCCGGGGTGAGGGCCGGACCGCTGCCAGGCCACCGTGTCACATGACGTGCGTGGTACCTGGCATGTGACACAGTAGACCCATGAGCCCTGAGCCTCCCGTGGCGACAGCCTTTATGAATGTCGGTGGCCCCGGTGACGCACGCCTGGCGATCGTTATCGAGGGGCACGCAGACCGGTGCTGGGACGAGGCCTTCCCAGCTGGCCCGGGCCGTCCGTGGCACACGGGGACCGCCACCTTCCGCACCCGGGCCGGGGCCAAGAGCCCCCGTGACGTCAGGCGGCAGGTACTCCACCGGGAGGTCGCCGAGAGGCTGCTGGACAACGAGGTCCGCCACCACGTCGTCCTCAACGCGCAGGAGGCTCCTGAGCTCATGCTGCCTGGCGGGTGCGTCCTGGTTCTCGGCGCCCTCGAGGTGCTCCATATCGGTACGCAGTCGGTGCCGGGGACGGCCTTTATGGTGGTGGTCCACGCACGTGCGGCCAGCCTGCCGCAGCAGGCGCTCCACGACCTCTTCCAGAGCAGGTACCGGGAGAACCTCCTTGCCGTGGTCGGGGACCTGCTGGGTGCGCACACCACGCACGACGTCGGTTTCAGGCTCCAGTACAACGCCATGAGCGACCGCACGGTCCCGCTGTTCACCGCGGTCTGGGTCCCCTACCGCGACGCCGTGGCGGCGGTGGAGGGGGCGTCCGCGCACCTCCCCCTGGGCCAGGAGGTCCTCGCCGGGATGAGGCCGCTGCCGGCGGGGGCGCGGCTGGGCGTGCATGAGTGCGTCGTCGTCGGGTGGCAGATGGCGTGGCTGCCCACGCCGATCTCCACGGAGCTGGGGGAGGAGAAGCTGGCCGAGGTGCGCGGCGCCACCCACCTGCTCTCGCAGAGCTGGTCGGTGACCATGAACGAGAACGTCGTCGCCTACGTACAACGCCAGGAGGACAGCTGGGGGCCGCGCGGGCGCCTGGCCATGGTCACCACCCACCTGGACATCTACCTCCTGGTGCTGCTGGGCCGGGCGCGGGTCAAGGAGCTCTCCAGCCGTCTGGGGCAGGCCGCCGCCGAGCTGCGCTCCCTGGTGGGCTCGACCTCGGAGGGGGTCGCCACGGGCGCGCGCCACCGGCCGCATGCCGACGTCGGGGACGCGGACCAGGTGGCACGAGGGCGGGGCGCAGGCCCGGCCCCCGGGGCGCAGGCCGTGCCGACGCTCGACGCGGCTATCGACAAGGCCATTACGTTGGACAGCGAGGCCGTGGTCTTCCTGGCCGGGGAGTGGTGGACCGACGTCACCGACGCGCCCCTGGGCGACCGGCTCCTGCGGTGGATGCAGGCCACCGGCGGGCTGGAGCGCTCCGTCCAGCAGGTCGTGGAGCAGGTCCACCAGCTCCGTGAGAGCGTCCAGAACCTGCTGGGGCGTCAGGAGCAGCGCATTGAGCTCGAGCGCCAGCGCTCCAGCCGGGTGATGGAGAAGGCCCTGGCCGTCCTGGCGTTCGTGGGGGTGCCGCTGAGCGTCGTGCTGGAGCTGTGGGTCAACTGGGACCCGGCCCACGGCGTGGGGGACCGGGGGTGGCCGGCCTGGCTCCTCCTGGCGGGCATGATCCTGGCCAGTATCGGCGTGGGGCTGGCGCTCACCGTGCTCATTGGGGGCCGGTCATGGTCGGATCACCGGTCCCGCTCGGATCACCGGTCCCGGTCGGACCGGGGGTCTGCCGGGTCCTGAGCCGCAGGGCCCGACCTGAGCTGCGGGGCCCGTCCCTGACGGGAGGCGCGCCAATGCCCCGGAGGGCGGGGCCGGCGCCCAGGCGGCCCGTTTCCGACGGGAGGTGCACACCGCCATCGTCTGTAACGATACGGTTACGTCTTGATCGTCCCGACGACAGGAGATGACGAGCGTGACCACGCCTGAGACCGCGTCCCAGACCACACGCAGACGTGTGGTCGGCTCCCTCAGCGCCCTCGTCCTCATCCTCATACTGGCCGCCTCCGCCGTCATATCGCCGGTCATGCACCCGGGCCCGGGCGCCTCGGGTGGTCCCCGGCTCGACAGCACCGCGGACCTGCTGCGGGTCAGGGGCCTGTCCGGCACCATCACCACCCTGGGGACCGTGAGCGCCGGTGACGGGGGCGCCATGTCCTACTCGGTCACCGACTCGTTGCCTGCCGGTGACCTGGGGGACATTGCGGTGCCCCTGGCTGACGGGCGGTGGGCGGTGCCTGAGGGCCTGCCCACCGCGCCGCGGACCGTGCCCGACCCGGCCGCCGTCGAGGACACCGTGGCCCGTGCCATGACCTTTGCCGCCGCCGGGGAGGCCCTGCACTGGGACTCCGGGCGTGCGACACCCCTGTCCGACCAGGTCGTCCACGACACCCAGACCCGCCCCTACGCCGTGACCGCCTCCGCGTTCGTCGGTATGGTCCTACGGGGCTGGGACTACGAGCACACCACCTACGTGGCGGGTGGGAACACGCAGGTGGGCCAGGCGGTGGACTTCGGGACGACGTCGGGGGCGGAGCTGGGGCAGGCGAGCAGACTGGCCCGGTGGTTCTACGCCCACGGGGACCTGTGGCTCGACACGGACGGGCAGTACCAGCGCGGGGACGTCCTGTTCTTCTCCAACCAGGAGCACGCCGGGACCCAGCCCGGTGGCGCCCCCTACTTCGGCAACGTCTACCACACCGCCGTCTACCTAGGGGACGGCAGGCTCGTCCACGCCACCGGTCCCACCACGTCCGCCGGGGTCCACGTGGACGCCCTCTCACCCAGCCTGCAGGCGGACCTGACCTTCGTGGCCCGGCCCCACGGCGTCACCGTCTCCACCGGCCTGCCGGACCAGGGCGACGGGCAGCCGGACCAGGGCGACGGGACCCCGGGCGGGGCCGCGCAGGGCGACGGGTCCCAGGCCACTCGGACCGCCTCCCCGGATGGGGCGCGGGGCCGGGGCGCCTCCTTGGCACGGGCCTCCCAGGACAGCCCGACGTCGCAGGGCACACCCCTGGACGCCGACCCCGCCGAGGGCACCGTGCCGTCCACGCCGACGGCGGCGTCCACATCCCACGGCACCGACCAGATCCGGGGCGGCGTGTCCCTGGCTGCCATGATCGAGGAGCGCCGCCGTCACCACCGGCTGGTCAGGAACGTGACCGGGACGGGGGTGGCGACCATGGCCGCCTCTGCCAGCGGCCTGATCCTGGCCCGGTACCGACGGCACCCGGGACAGCAGGACGATGACGGCTGAGGGGCTTCAGGCACCCTACGCGGATACCGTCCAGGACGGCTTTCACACACCCCCGAGCGCGTTCATCGCGCACACCGGGCCCGGCCGGGGGCGAGCGGGGCCGGGGCGCCTTGAGGCCACGCCGGGCGCGAACGAGGGGGCAGCGGGGGCGAACGCGGGTCGCCGTATCGGCTACCGTCGGGTCAGCAACGCGTGAAGGGATACCTCGCATGAACCACACTGGTCGGCCTCGTCAGAGCCGCCCCTCCGGCCACCCGGACAAGGGGGGCGCCAAGGGCCAGGGCCCCAAGGGCCGTAAGAAGGGTCTGGCGAGCGGCCCCCTGGGCAACCCGCTGACCTGGGTCCTGCCCTTCGTCCTGCTGGCCGTCCTGGCCTGGAGCCTGCTGAGCGCCATGAGCGGCTACCGCAGCGTGGACACCTCCGACGGCCTGGATATTCTCAAGAACAGCGCCTCCACCGTCAAGTCCGTGACCGTCATCGACGGCACCCAGCGCGTGGAGCTGGATCTCACCGAGCCCTACACCCTCAAGGCCAAGAAGGAAGGGCAGGCCGACCAGGAGATCGGTACCAAGGTCCAGTTCGTCTACACCTCCGCCCAGGCCAAGCAGGTCGATGAGCTCGTCCAGGCCGCCAACCCGTCCGGTGGCTACAACTCGGTGGTGCCCACCTCCAGCTGGTGGGGCTCCACGCTCCAGCTCCTGCTGCCCATGGTCCTGTTCCTGGGCCTCATGTGGTGGCTCCTGGGACGCATGCAGGGCGGCGCCGGGGGAGCCCTGGGCTTCGGCCGCTCCAAGGCCAAGGTGGGGGAGAAGGAGATGCCCGACGTCACCTTCGCGGACGTCGCCGGGGAGGACGAGGCCGTCGAGGAGCTCCAGGAGATCCGTGAGTTCCTCTCCGAGCCGGAGAAGTTCCAGGCCGTAGGCGCCAAGATCCCCAAGGGGGTCCTGCTCTACGGTCCTCCCGGCACCGGTAAGACCCTCCTGGCGCGGGCCGTGGCCGGGGAGGCCAGCGTGCCCTTCTTCTCCATGAGCGGCTCGGAGTTCGTGGAGATGTTCGTGGGCGTGGGGGCCTCGCGCGTGCGCGACCTGTTCGAGCAGGCCAAGGAGAACGCCCCCGCGATTATCTTCGTGGACGAGATCGATGCCGTCGGGCGCCACCGCGGATCCGGCATGGGCGGGGGCCACGACGAGCGCGAGCAGACCCTCAACCAGCTCCTGGTGGAGATGGACGGCTTTGACGCCACCACCAACGTCATCCTCATTGCCGCCACCAACCGCCCCGACGTGCTGGACCAGGCCCTGCTGCGCCCCGGGCGCTTTGACCGGCAGATCTCCGTCGAGGCCCCGGACATGGCCGGGCGCGCCGCCATCCTGCGCGTCCACGCCAAGGGCAAGCCCATGACCCGCGACGTCGACCTGGATCTGGTGGCCAAGCGCACTCCCGGCTTCACCGGCGCGGACCTGGCCAACGTCCTCAACGAGGCGGCCCTGCTCACCGCCCGCTCCAACGCCCAGCTCATCGACAACCGGGCCCTGGACGAGGCCATCGACCGCGTCATCGCCGGCCCCCAGAAGCGCACCCGCGTCATGAACGAGCACGAGAAGGCCGTCACCGCCTACCACGAGGCCGGCCACGCCCTGTGCGCGGCCGCCGGCGCCTACTCCGACCCGGTCACCAAGGTGACGATCCTGCCGCGCGGCAAGGCCCTGGGCTACACCATGGTCATGCCCAGCGACGACAAGTACTCCACCACCCGCAACGAGCTGCTGGACCAGCTGGTGTACGCCATGGGCGGGCGGGCCGCGGAGGAGATCGTCTTCCGCGACCCCACCACGGGGGCCTCCAACGACATTGAGAAGGCCACCGCTACCGCCCGCAAGATGGTCACCGACTACGGCATGAGCGCCAGCGTGGGAGCGGTCCGCCTGGGCACCACCGAGCCGGACAACCCCTACGGCCTGGGCTCGGGCGGGCGTGACTACTCCGAGGCCGTGGCCGGGAGGGTCGACGCCGAGGTGCGCGCCCTGCTGGACGCCGCCCACCGGGAGGCCTGGGAGATCCTCACCCGCAACCGCGCCGTCCTGGAGGAGCTGGCCAGCCAGCTCCTGGCCAAGGAGACCCTCCTGGAGAAGGACCTGGAGGCGATCTTCGCCCCCGTGGTCAGGCAGCCGCCCCGGCCCCTGTGGAGCGCCGACGAGGAGCTGGTGGCCGGCGAGGAGCTGACCAGCTCCTTCACCGCCGCCCGCCAGGCCGACGAGGCCTCCCCGAGGCGTCCTGCTGGCAGCGGGGCCTGGGCGGCCGTCCCTGCTGCCGGCTCCCTGGCCGGCGAGGCCGACTCCCCGCGTAATGTCGCCGCCGCCCCGGAGCAGGCATGACCTATGACGCCGAGGGCGTGCGCCGGGCCGTGCACGACCTCCTGGTGGCCATTGGCGAGGACCCGGAGCGTGACGGGCTGCGCGAGACCCCCGAGCGCATGGCCCGCGCCTACGCGGAGATGTTCTCCGGCCTGGGGCAGGACCCGGCCGCGCACCTGGAGCGGGTGTTCGACGTCGGCCACGAGGAGATGGTCCTGGTGCGCGACGTCCCCATGTACTCGGTGTGCGAGCACCACCTCCTGCCCTTCCACGGGATGGCCCACCTGGCCTACATCCCCGGGGAGGACGGGCGCGTCACCGGTCTGAGCAAGCTCGCCCGGCTCGTGGACGGCTACGCCCGCCGGCCCCAGGTGCAGGAGCGCCTGACCGCCCAGGTGGCTGACGCCCTGGTGGGACGCCTGGGGTGCCGGGGGGCCCTGGTGGTGGTGGAGGCCGAGCACCTGTGCATGTCCATGCGGGGCGTACGCAAGCCCGGCGCCAATACGGTGACCTCCGCCGTGCGTGGGATTATGCGTAAGTCCGCTACCCGCGCGGAGGCCATGAGCCTCATTATGGGGAGGCGGTCCTGAGTATCGCGCTCCTGAGTCACGTGTGAGGTGGTGGCCCTGGTCCGGGGCTGGGGCCCTGGTCCGGGGCTGGGGGCCTGGTCCGGGGCTGGTTCCCGGCGGACGTGGTGGGCAGGGACGTTCTGTGGGCGAGGATGTTCTTGTGTGGGGAGGCGTCCTGTGCACAGAGGAACATTTTGCGCGTGGGGGAACATTTTGTGCACAGGGTAACCGATTGTGCAGAAGGTAACCAATCCAGGTTGCTTTCTGCGCAAAACGTTCCCCTGTGCACAAAATGTTCTGTTACGTGTGACAGGCCTTGGGGGCGACGGGGGAGGTCGTGGTGCCTGGCGGGTTTCGTGCGGCCGCCTGGGCTACCTGTGGGCTACCTGGGCCGCACATGCAGGCAACAGGGGACGGCACGGCCTGCGCAGGCTACGCGCCCAGGCGATCCGGGCCGCACACGTAGGCACGGGGGACGGGGTCACTGGCGCTGGCGGGGTCGTAAGGGACGACCGCCGCACACGCAGACAGAAAACGGGGGATGGTCAGGCGCACCTCCTGCTGGGAGCGCCTGAGGAGAGCCGCACACGCAGGCAGAACGGGGGACGGGGACATTCTTCTGGTTTGTGCTACTGCTGGCGGGACATGGTCCCAGGCTCCTGCACCAGGTGGGCGTGCCTACTCAACCATGTCTTCCTTCTTATGGTTTTCCCCCAGGCCCTTGCGCCAGGTGGGCGCACCGCGTGACGGATTGCCCTGGTTTGTTTGGTGACCCCAGACCCCTGCATTAGTGGGCGCACCGCACCAGATGACGCCCTTCCTCGGAATCCCCTGGACCCCCCGCCTAGGTGGGTGCACCACTCCGTTGCGCTGGTGCTGGCAGGGGTGCAGCGGCGGTGCGGGCGGCCACGTACGCGGCCTGCGTTGTACCGGTGCGGGCGGGGAAATGGTTCCGAGTCCCTGCGCCAGGCGGGCGCACCACTGTACCGGCGAGGGGCGCGGTGACCGAGTGCCCTCAGGTGGCCAGGGTGGTGGGGATGGCCTCGTCGAGGTACCAGGTCCAGAAGGCGCGGC
>ERZ772921.1088-NODE-1088-length-16151-cov-6.299515_pt1 | contig 16151 bp, 12 predicted proteins | sample MGYA00512117_ERZ772921 | MGnify/ENA primary metagenome ERZ772921 (study PRJEB29015, sample SAMEA2737944) | human oral metagenome | biome: human oral; feature: human-associated habitat; material: dental | place: China | collected 2150 ... | reverse complement strand
CCCTTCCGTCAGTTTGAGTGTCACAACATCCGTGGCGGGGTTGGGGGAGAGAGAAGTATTTTGAATTCTTGATTGTTCCACTAAATCTGTGGTATCCCCCCGTACCACAACGATTCCTCTTTCTCGCCCATATAAAAAATCGACCTGCACCGCTTGTTATAACAAATATTCGGTTAGTACCTTGGCCGCTTTCAATTCGACCACCTCCAACTGCCCATGTTACATCATCACTGTTTGGATCGTTTTCTATTGAGAAAACGTATGTGGAATTTGGCTCAAATTGAGAGCCTTCTCTCATCCCTTCAATATAATCAACTCGGGATGGTATCCCTACCCAAACGCGATATGTAATGGTAGATGATGCAATCCTTGCTCGAACCATACATTCCCCTGAACCATTTTTCCTAAACACAGCAGTTCTCGTTCCTTGTTCCGAAATCAATTGCAAGTTACCATTACTCGTACTCCATTGTACCGAAACTCCAGACGGAAGATTTTGGATGGTGTACGTCTCCTGATTGCAAACTACGGTGGAGCCGGAAATGGAGGGAGAAGCATTTATGACACCAATTCCATTCCATGTTTGAGGATTTATATTTGCCGGATCAAGCCAGTCTCTTAGACGACGCTTACGGCTATTTGAAGTAGGATCTCCATTCCATGAAAAGCTGAATTTTCCATATACAGATATGTCTCGGTCCGGAGCGTCACAATCTCCCTCATCAATTCCATATAACTGTCCGATAATATGACGATTGTTATTAATCAAGGGTGAGCCAGAGGAGCCTCCCTCCGTAACACTGTATCCATTAGGAGTTGCATCCCAATAAAAACTCCAATACATAGATTTTCCATTCCATCCGTTATTTGGAGTATGATTTAATGTTGCGATTTTTTTACATCTCCACTTGGATGATGAATACCTACTCCTCCTGTGCCGGAATTTCCAGATCGATCCCATCCTAAGTAGCATGGATTAAATCCTATTAAATTGCATGGATCTTGTTTTAATTTAAGCAATGCAAAGTCGGTATCTCCATTGGCTATGACTTCTGCTCCAATTGTTGCTCGCCTTATTGGTTCACTTCTCTTTTTTTCTTTGTTCTCGTAATCGGGATGTTCATATCCCCAATAAAACACCCAATCGGGAAAGGTTGCTTCTCCTTTCGGCGTCAAACAGAAGGGTTTCGTTTGGAGCTTCTAAACAGTGATTTGCCGTTAACACGTATGGCGTATTGTTATTCAAAGTATTGTTGATCAATGCGCAAGAACACCAATGGGAGCCGTATTCTGATTTAACCAAGATTCTGGCGACTGCATCTTTCTCACGTTTCCAATTCTGCCCTTCCGAACAATTTACATCTACTTGACATTTTCCGGAAGTACCGTATCCTCCAGGAGCTTTAGATCGAGTAATATCAGTATTAATATAAGGATTGTCTATAAATCTATATCCATAATCAATTCGACAAATAGAGATAATGGCATTATCACGTACCGTAGCAGGCTGATAATATTCGAACGTGACCGTTTCTCCGTAAATTAACCCCGTAGCGAAAGCATACGGAATATTACTCGATTCGTATACTGGCAGATATTCGGAAGTTATTGCTCCAATATACTGTTTGGTTTCTTCGCTGTATACATAGAATTTCGCACCTTTAGGCAAACGAAATACATCATATGAGGCATTTGTAGATAAGGCTCCTGGCAATCGAACCTATAAGAAAGGCATCCTCGCATGGTACGACTGTCATCTATCAACGGGAAAAAGTTGAAGGCATTAATAACAAGATTAAAGTAATGAAAAGAAATGCTTATGGATTTAGGGATGAGAGATATTTTACTCTACGACTCTATGCACTACACGACTGCCGTATCACTCGAAATGTCGGATGAATCAAAAATTTAGGCTCTATAACGAATCGTGTGGGCAATCATAGAGAACTCAGATGAAAGTATTATCTTTATATTATGAATATTACCGAGATATTCGCACAGGCTTTAGGCCTACCAGAATCAACTTGTTAAAAGGAGGGTAGGGGGATTCGTAAATACAGAAAACTTTAAGTATATAGTCTATTTTATAACAGGGGAGCTTAAACAGGGTTGCCCACACGATTCGTTATAGAGCCAAAATTTATCAATGGAAATTCTGGGAACAAAAGAAAGAAAAATAAAATAAAAAGAGAAGGCTTGCATACTTTTTTAGGATATCACCCACTGCCCACCTGTTTATCTCTATCCGAGCATCCTTTATATTGAACTTACGGTTCGCACCAATGGTGCGAAGCCTCCGCGCGTCATGTGTTAAGCCTCCGCACGTCATGTGTTAAGCCTCCGCACGTCATGTGTTAAGCCTTCGCACATCATGTGTTAAGCCTCCGCACATTAGTAAAAGATGGTAAGAGTGAATTGATATTGTCATTAGATGACCATATCATAAGCACCCCCAAACAACTAATACTATAAATTACTAAACACCCAAGACTACAAGATTGAGGCAAAACAAACGTAAGACGTAAGACTTCGCCTCACAACATCTCGTCTAAGTAGACTCTTCAAGCTACAAACACATAGCCCTTTACCGTATTACTTACCTGAATAAGCATCGATAAGTGCTTCCAATGCTGGTATAGGAGTAGAATTCGTATCTTCGACGGTATTGTTAAATTTAAATTGCAAAGAACCATGATTCAAACGTCCTGCGCCGTAGAATCCCGTGACCTGAGAAGGAACAAGAGCGGTTGCATCTGGGGTATAGGAATACATTAGTGCAGCATCTGTATCAAAGTTGTTATAGATATTTCCACCATTAAGCGTTTTAACAGAAGCTGGCACCTTTTCGTTACGTGAAATAGCATGATAAAAATCAAAGCTACTGTTATTATCTGCATAACTAATTGGGGTATAAGTACTCTCCGCTCCCTTTTCTGTAAATAAGCTTCCATACTCTTTCACCATACCTCCAGGCTCATCAGAGAATTTGCCAGTACCCTTTGCATCACTTCCCTGCTTTGATATCAAGATAGGATTCTTTGTAGCACGAAAATAGTTGTTTTCAGAGAAAACACTGCAACCCATCGTTGCACCAATTCCGTATTTTGCACATCCATCATAGTAGTTATTCCATAAATGAACGCTCATTGTACGAACTCGTGCTTGACGAGAGTCACTATGATCAAACCAGTTGTGGTGATAAGTGATATAATTTGGACCTGTTTCTTTCTTCATACCACACATACTCGTCTTTCCTGTGTCCCAGAAATGACAATTATCTATTGTGACAAACTTTGAATCAGTCTTCACATCAATAGAACCATCTCCCTTAATATGATCACCACCACTCGCCTTTCCGTAGAATAAATCCATGTGATGAACCCATATGTTAGAATTATTTGTGTCAAGTGACACGCCATCGTCCATAGCTCGCATGATACCTAAATTGCGGAATTCAACACTCTTAGCATTCCTTACCAAGAAGCCAAAGCCATAAATACTGGCGTCCTCACCAATTCCTTCTATAGTAATATTCATCTCACTATCTGCTTGCTTTCCCTTAATCTGTATACCTTCTGTACTGCTTCCGAAGGTATCAGTATCACCATTTCTAAGCAAACCTAAGATTCTAACAGACAATGGTGTGGTGATATTGCCTTTCTGATAAGCATTGAGAATAGCCTGAAGACCTATGAACGTAGTCTTACCTAAATGAGCACTGACTGTTTTAGCATTGTCTTTATTTACATAAATAACAACAGCACCAGACTTCAACGTACCGTCATCATTATAGGCACCTACACCCGAATAATTCTTATGAGCAAAGCCCTCTCGCACATAATTCAAGACTTTCAGTCCTGTTACCTCACTCGATTGGGTTTCTTTTCCACCCTTCTTAGCTACGATTTTCAGAGAATAAGTGCCAGCTTTTAATCCTGGAATATCAACTCGTACATAGCCATTATATACGCGTATCAACTCGGAATCAACCTTGCTATAATCAGCATATTGCCTACCTTTCACATAAACATAATAACCATCTGCTTCATCTACAGGCTTCCATTTAGCGTAAATTGTCTCTAACCATCCTTTTGACTCAGTAATTATCAGTCCATTTTCTATTGGCTGACTCTCCACAGTTCTTGATGTATCAGCAGAAACGCAAGCCAATGTGTTAACCCATAAAAATAAGAATAATAAAATATTATCATACAATCCAATCTTCATAAATCTCTTTTTTTAACTTATGCGTAAATACCTTCCTTCTGTGTGATTAAGTTATATTAACTATAAGCACATTATGAATTATGTGAGAATCAAACTCAATAAATATCTACAGATAATCTATTAACTAACTTCAATAAACCCATTCTATACATATTCAAATATACAAAGTTTATCGCAAAAACAAACTAAACAAGAATTCATTATAAAACTTTGTTGATCACTATTGGATATCTCTATTTGAATTAACTGCATTCTATAAGATACTAACCATCTCTAATCCCATCTCTAACGACCACGGACAGAACACCTCGTCATTGCCTACCTTCAGATAGCCTGCCTTTGAGTGAAAGAGTGCGCGGTCGGTATATTTCGACTGCTTAGCGGTGAAGTTATGTTGCCAATTTTGGTCGGTCATCATTCCGTAGGCGATGTGTCCTTTGAGGTGTAACCAGCCATTCGCAAAGGGTAGTGTCCAATAGTCTGACAATGCCAAACGCACCTGTGGGACTGGGCGGGCATTGATTCCCAACGTTTGCGAGCCCGAACTCAGTTCATTATTCTTAAGTTCCATCGGCTCTTCCTTCGCTCCAATGGTCAGTGTTCCGTGCCACCATCGTCCCTCGACGTATGCTTGCTGAAAATAGTCTTACTCGTATAGTTGATAGGCCGTACAACGTCTAAGCCATAGCCTAAGCCGAATTTCCGCCCCTCATCCGTCTGCAAAGGTCGCTCAATACCGCCCCGCACATAGCCGTTCGCCGTCTCCAGCGAACTCAGTCCGTATTTATTGGCATTGAGCCAGAGGGGTGTTCGTCCTTTGGCAAGGCTCCCCTGCATCTCTACCTTATATTCTAAGCCCTTTAATGGCTGCAACCTTGACGTGTCACGTCGTACTGACTCTTGATACTGAGCCTGCATTGTCGATGCTATCAACACGCCTACCAAGGTTGAAAGTAACTTCTCATTATTATAAAAGTTAATATCAGTTGCAAAGATAATAAAAAAGAATTCTTCCGAAATATAAAGTGATAAATATCATAAAATAAAAAAAGAAACCGCTGTAAATATTGTATATTTGAATAAGCACAAACAAATGCACAAAGATGAACAGCTGTTTCCTATATCATGCTTGGGGTCTTTATACCCACGAATGCACTTGTGAAGAATACAAAGGTAATAGAATTATTTTGCATGTGCAAACAAAAGAGCGAGTAAGATGTTGTCTTTCTTGTGGATCCAGCTCTATTGTGAAGAATGGGTATTGCCTGCGGGACTTCGTCGGACTTCCCATAGGTGGCAAGCGAGTAACCATACGCATGAAAGCGCAACGCTATAAATGTAAGGAATGTGATTTCTACCAACAGGAGAAAATTCCTTTTGCCACTGGCAGTTGCAGCTATACTCACCGCTTCGCCAAGTATGTAGTAGATTTACTTCGTGGTATGACGCTTCAGGATGTATCGAATCATCTGGGCGTGTCATGGGATACTGTAAAGGAAATACACTCCTCTTACCTTAAGCGTCATTATAGCCCTCCATCTTTAGATGGTGTAGAGAATATTGGTATAGATGAGTTTGCTGTTAGGAAAGGACATGTATATAAGACAATCGTTGTGGATTTGGACACTGGCAGGGTAATCTATGTTGGTGCTGGCAAGGGTACGGATGCCCTAGCTGGATTCTGGCGAAAAGTCAGGCGTAAGAACCTAAAGATAAAACATGTGGCAACAGATCTGTCTGCAGCTTTCATAGCCTCTGTTATGGAGAATTGTCCCGATGCGATACACGTGTTTGATCATTTTCATGTGGTGAAGTTAATGAACGAGAAACTTGACGACATCAGACGTAAAGTTTATAGCATGGAGAAAGATACGAATAAGCGTAAAGTACTCAAGGGGACAAGGTATCTGCTACTCGGAAATGGTGCTGACATCTTTGATAAACAACACAGAACAAGGCTTGAGAATGCTTTAGCTATGAACGAGCCATTGTCAAAAGCATACTATCTTAAGGAACAACTCCGTCAGATATAGTCGCAACCTATGAAAGCTATGGCAGAAGAAGTGACTGATGACTGGGTAAGGCAGGCTGAACAAAGCAAGATAGCCCAACTACAGAAAATGGCTGTTGCCATGAGAACTTTTAAGCGCCACAGTTTGCTTCCATCTTTCAAGTCGAACCATCTCCCGGAATTGGTTAAGGTATAATGGACTTTTACCGGATAAGCAAACCGTAATGGGCCGCCTCGTTTACCATCGTTAGCTCTATCCTCCATCTCTATAGTCTTCATATCTGGAGAGGGAAGAGATTGTTCTGAGGTATTCAAGTTCACCCCCTTCAGTGACGACATATACAAATCAAAGATAGGGGGAGCTTCTTCTGTCGTAATTTGTGCATCCAAAAATTGGGCGAAAAGCATACAACTCAGCCCAATTAAAAAGGCAATCTTTCTCATGACTTCAAGTATGTATAAAGTAAATAATCGCGACTATTATTGTAATAGAATTTCAGCTCACCGCCTACCCAATTATAGTATTCGATTGAGCGAATAATGCTGTAAAACATTGCGGCGTCGCCTATCTTTTCGCTATTGGCCTTCGTTTCTACGTGAAAATAAGGGGGTACGATAAGATCGACCCTCAGCGCGTTTTCCACTGCCCTTCCGCAGGCGTCCGTTTCAGAGGTGAAGTTGAGCTGATAGCCATCGGCAGGCGCGATCGGACGCAGGACGCCAGTTTTTACATTTACCGTGCCCGCCAAACACCAGCGACTACCCGTCAATTAGTCTGGAACAGAGCGTTTGTAGAGCAGATATTGCCGATTGTTATCGAAGAAGAACTTCAGCTCGTCACCCTTCCATGTGTAAGACTCGAGCCGCTTAATTATGCTATAAAAAAGTGCTGCGTCTCCGTTGTGATTGTCTCCCACTTTCGTCACCCGGCTGATAAACGGTGGATGCTCGAGATCTATGTGCGTACGATTGAATACCGAATGCCCATTTCCCTTTGTTGGGGATGTGAAACGAATCCAATAGCCACCCTCAGGCGCAAGTGAGCGCACGACACCCGTCGCGGAGTTCACAATTCCGACCGGAATCCACCGGCTATCCGTCAATTGGGGTGGCGCCTCGAAACGCATGAAATATCGACCAGCATCGTAATATATGCGCAACTGTCCGCGGACAATTTCCCAACGTACGGTGCCGAGTAACGCCTTGCGATAGTGTCGATCGGCTGCCTGCTCTCCTTTATTCGGTCCGATCAAGTCAGAAATCTGCATTCGATGGTCTTTTTCGCCGCAAATCGCATCAAAAACATTTGCCGAAGTGCGTCCGGAAAGGGTTCCATCCCCACGGAAGGTCAGTGTATAGCACGACCCGCAACTTTTGCTATCGACGGCCGTTACGCTGCCATCCGAGACGCGAACAAAGCCCGTCAAACGCCACATCTTCACCAGCTCGTCGGGCTTTTTGCCTGGGGAGAGATCTCCATTTTCCCCTTCCCGCCACACACGAAAGAGCAGGTATTCACGACCTTCTTCGAAGTAGATTTTCAGTTGATTAGCGTCCACTTCAAAGTGGGTATTTCTTCTGATTCCATCCAAGAATATGCGATCATCGAATAATTCTACGGCATCCGAGTAGATCTGACGAACTCCTTCTGCCTCAATCCGGTTGCCAAGAACCTGAAAAGAACCGGCCATTTCGTATAGAGACGTAAAACCGGTGAGGAAGCTATCGCGACGAAACGTCAGCGTGTAGCATCGGCCATAACCTTTTGGCACAGGTTCGCGCACGACACCGTTAGCCACCCGACCAATACCTTCCAGCTTCCATGTTTTGTCAAACAGCACAGTGGAGATGCTATCACGCGATGTGGGCGGTACAGGCGTTGGTACTGGAGTCGGAGATTCCGACTCTCGCTCTTTACTACATCCCGCGACGATTAGACACAACACACCAATCCATATCATGTATTTCGCTTTCATTTCTCGTCATGTTTTGAGTTAATATAGTTCTGCTTCCGGATCGATTTATCTCACTGCGCCTCCGGGATGCGGATCCTAAGGGCGCCCTGACTGGTCTGGTGGAGTATCCTCTATAGTTTTCATATAAATGGCCTGTTGAATATTCGACACAAATGTAGCACGTATAGTTGTAATACGAAAGCTATTTCCTGCAATTCTTGATATTTTACTCCAAAAAGATCTCTTTTTTTCTACAAATCAAACTTTTTAATCGAAGAAATACTTCGCTTTCCCAAAATTCTCGCTTCTCGTGTCCTATGAAACTTGCAGAGAGGGAAAACTTTCTGATAAGTGATCATTCGTCAGGCGCCCGTCAAGTCTGATATGAACGTGGAGGAAATACCCTTCGCCATCGACAGCATTTCGACGAGGAACTGCTATCTGATCATCGAAGGGTGAGCCTTCGTAGCCATTGCAGGATTTTCGCATGCCTTCAAACTTTTGCTGTGACGTTTGCCGAAGATTTTGGCACCTTTGCGGGCGAGAAATGAGATGTCTTATGACTACAGCAAAGAGACGAAAGCAGGAGAATCTCGCTCGTTTCCTATTCGTTCCCTTTGGGTGAGTAGAGCAATCAGTATTCACTCATTGACAGGCTCTTAAATCCCAATTCTTTTGTTTTATGGGGAGATGTTCGTACGCTTCAAGAGCCTTAATGCTACCAAGGCTCGGAGATTTTCTGTCATAGGATTTTCGAACTGAATCTCTTAGCCGACACATCAGCTCTTCAAAGACTCCTTATTGTTTCCATTTTCTAAAAATAGAAGTAGACTGTTTGCTGCGGAGTGAAATTTCCAGGGAGCATTCGCCATTAGCACCCCAGTTTTTGTTATGTACAGTAGGGTGTTCACGATCCCTCGGAGATATTTTTTTTGCGTTTTTCTCGAGGTTCGAATAGATCTTTCATACTTTGTCACTGTTTATCGGTCAGGCTGGTTGGGTATTCTCTCATCACTTTTATGTTGTCAATCATCGGCTAGCTAATCTAAAAATCAGACTTTTATATATTTTGATACGGTTGCCCTGATCATCCAATAAACTCAAAAACAGCTTCTAAGATCAAAAGCGTATATTTGCGCGTTATACGATACCAAACAGCTTCTGATATGGATATGGGAGGCTTGGACAGGGGTAGTATTACCACGATTCAGGTACAGTTGGATAAATTGATTCATAAGAAGTACCATGGAACGAGACGAGAAGGATAGTAACAGGAGGGTGTTTATGACATAGTGACATCATGATTGATTCTGTATGAAATGGATGAGTCTCATGTAAAGTTTTAGCATAATAAGGAGAAGTAATCATGAAAGAAGGAACCATTAATCAAAATGGTGTAACGCCAATTTATATAGAGAATAATGAAGGTCAAATCTACATAGATAATAACTACGTAGAGGAGGCCTCTACTGCTTTTAATAAGGGGTCATACGAACTACAGAATTACACACCGACCATACAACCTGCCATCCATAGAGAGGAGGTCTGTCAGATAAAAGATTGGATCGAAAGAAAGTCATCTGCAGAATGTTCATCCAGACTGGCATTACTGTATGGAAAAGCAGGTATCGGAAAGTCGATTGTGATGCATGACCTGCTTGAAGAGTTGCAGGCAAATAAGGACTATCTGGTACTTGGTCTAAAGTCTGATCAGGTAGAGTTTGTAGATACTGATAAATTTCGTAAGAATATTCATCTGGCCAAGCCGATAGAGACTGTCGTAGAAGAAATGGCCAATCAATACAAACGGGTCATACTGCTGATAGACCAGATTGATGCACTGTCTTTATCACTCTCTTCCAACCGTACACCATTACGCTCTCTCCTAGAACTAATAAATCGAACACAAAATATCCCAAACGTTCGTGTAGTTATCTCTTGCAGACCGTATGACTTGGAATATGACCCATTATTGAATAGGCTACGTATAAAAAACAAGTGGGAACTGAAGGAGTTTACAGAAGAACAGATTCAGGATATTCTTAGAAAGAACAAGTGCAAGGAACGTATGAATGACAATCTTCTACGATTCTTGGGGAATCCTCTGCAACTGTATTTGTTCTTAATGGTAAAGCCAGACGAACAACTGACAGACCCATTGTCAACGAACTTGCTTTACCACCAATTATGGAGGAAATATATACTTGATGATAGTGTGAGAAAGGTTAATAAAAACAGCCTCTTAGCCTTACTGGATGCGTTAGTTGCAACCATGTATAAAGACCAAGAATTGTCCGTACATATCAGGTTGTTTGAAACCAACTTTAGTGCAGAGTTACAATACCTGTTTTCTCACGAACTATTGTTAAAGATGAAGAGCAATCAGATACAGTTCTTCCATCAAACGTTATTTGATTATGTATACGCACGCAGGTTTACGGAAAAGGGTGACAGTTTACTGGAAGTGCTTAGAGGACAGCACCAGGGATTGTTCTCCAGAGCAGCAGTCAAGAGTATATTAACTTTCCTTCGCGAACAGAACCCAAAAGAGTATATCCATATCATCGACCAACTACTCTATGCTAAAAATAAGGATGGTAAAGATACTTACCGTTATCATCTAAAATCTTTGATTCTGAGCAATATGGCGTATTTCGAAATGCCGTTGCAAGAGGAGAAAAGTCTAATTTCAAGTAAGATATTTCCGGATGAGGTTTTTATGGATATTTTATTTGAGTCAGTATTTGCACCAAACTGGTTCGAGACCATTTGGGAAATTATAGACTGTAAAGGTGGATGGAAGAGTTTAAGCAAGAGTTATAAAGAGAAAACTATGCTAATGTGCGAGAGAACCCTTGGGCTTGGTGCTGAGATTGTTCTTGATAAGTTAGATGCAACACTTGATTTTAGAGACGAAGAAGACTGTAAGTATTTGAGCAATCTGCTTCAGTATCATAATCTGAATTGTGGTAGCGAGAAACTGATAGATTTTTATAATAGACTGGTTAAAAGCAGACTTCCTCTCGAGCATATATATCTTCTGGAGAATATCATGAAGGATAACCCAGATTTTGTCTGTCAGGAGTTGAAAGAGAATATCAGACTGCAATTGTTAGAGAAGGAATTAAAGTATGTTTATAGGATTGGAGCTGATCGCAAAGTTGCATATCTATATGAAGAATTGCTAAAAAGTCATCATGATATAGGAATTCAACTCTTGGTGGACATCCTGGCGATCGTTTATGATAAGTCAAAACTTAATCTTTCTGGTAGTGAAATAAACAAATCTGCGGAATTTTATTGTTTTCAGAGGGTGGCAGGAAGTTGTTTTGGTTCAAATTTCACAGAAGATGCCACGAATATCCTTATAGATGACTTTTTGAAAGACATTGATAACGAGAGAGTCAGACGATGTATAGCAGAATTTAGTAAGAGTAAACATGAGGGATTCGTTTTCATTGCCTTATATGTCTATACTGAGCATCCTGAGAAGTTCAAGAACGACATTTATAACCTCATAACCAAGCGTTCTGTCCTCTCTAATGCTCCGAGTTTGGTGGAGTATCAGGCTGTGGAGGCATTAAGAGTAACATTTTCGCTATGGAATAATGAGCAAAAGTTAGCAGTAATAAGCAGAATTCTGTCTATAGATGACCGGGGAGAATACATACTGTTCAAGGATATCGTTGAGATAAGACTACAATATGGTCATCCATTGCTTGATATTGATTTACATAAGGGTAAAGCATTGTATGCTATACATAAAGAGGAACTGCGGAGGTTGTCTTGGCAAGCCTATCAAGAGCGACAAAGAATTGATAGGAAGTTCAATGAGACCCGACTGAAGAATGAAAAGCCTTCCAGCATGTCAAGCCATATAGGGTACACCTCATTGAGGGAAGACCAAGGCTTGAAGATGTCCCCTGAGACATGGCACAAATCTATGCTGACCTATACGAATGATCCTATGGATTGGAATAAACCATCTTTGACTGGGCAATGCAATCTGTTCAGAGCTGTTGTAAAAAAAAATCCAGACAAGTTTATTGGTCTGATAAATACGCTACTAAATGACAACCGCATACTTCTGACTTATCCACAAGCCGGAATGCAAGGTTTATTGGATGCCCAACGACTGGACGATGCCATGCATGTTCTAAAGCGCATACTTGATGTGATTTGCAATGATGTCAACTCCACAGAAAGAGGATTTAGCCTGCACTCGTTGCTATTTGCTCTGAATGATATACCCAAAATGGATCAAATTCCAGAGGTTGTGTTTCAGTTGCTCTGCAATGCACTGCTCAACACCAAGGAACCTGAAGAGGATATTCATCAGGAAGAGAAGGAGGTTTATAACGTGGGAATTAACCAAGCTAGAGGCAATGCCGGTTACATGCTGGTAGAGTGCGCCAAGGAGGATAAATATAAGGAAGATATATTCCGAACCATAGAAAGAATTGCAGGGACGGCTTCCGTTTATACAAGGGCGGCAATACTTTTGAACATGGCGACGCTCAACTTTCTCGACAAAAGCAGGAACGTTGAGCTTTTTAAGAAATTGATGTATGACTTTAATCCTAGGCTAATGGCGATGCCTATACACAACTATAATCCACTTGTGTACTTTGTTAATTATGCCGTTGGCGAACTGATGGAATTCTTCAGCCATGCAGCAGACTGCCCTGAATGTTATCGTGAGCAAGTCATCATACTATGGCTGGCCTGGACGCACAACAATAGGGACAAGTCCATCAAGGTACTTCTTGACAAAATGTGTGAGAAAGACCAAGAAGCACGAATTTCTTTGCTGAACTTCTTGTCCACTCTTGGCCAGAGGATGAATGAGGATGCCATTTGCTATATTCTCCATTTTATGGAACTGCAGTTTGATACACCTGAAATGGGGAAAAACTGTGACAACCTTTTCTATCATGCAAAAGATTGGAATGATGATATTCAGCGTAAGATAGCAGATGCATTTGTGGCTTCACCCGTAAGTAAACATAAGATTCAAGTTTTCATTGAGTTCTTGGTGAGCTATGCAATCAGAGACCCTGTCCAGACGCTGATATGGCTAAACAAGATCCTTGCAGGTGAATTGCCTGATGACTACTTTATCTTGAATCATGTGGTAGACGTGCTTATCCAATCGTACAATGGCATTAAGTCGTTCAATCACAATAATGATCAAGAAACATTGGAGCACGCCATGGACTTGATAGATGCCATCATGAAAAATCGGAGTAACAAGTACCTGATAACCAATTTCATCAACAAACTAGATAATGAATAAGGCTTATGGGGAGGAGCAACTCCGCAAGCTGTTGATGAATCCAGAATTGTCATCTGGATTGTATCTGCTTGATACGGATTTGACAGATGAGGACATTGAGGCGTATATCAGGAGAAACAGCTCATATCAATACGTTAGTGGAAAGCTTATTCCAGCTTCTAAGGGGAACGTCTTCGAGTTGCTTATAGTTGGATTGAGCCATCAGTGCCAGGATGATAGTGGCGTCAATTTTCTAAAGTAGCAATTAATGACTGCGGATGACCGTATAAGAGATGTCATCATCTATAGTTTGGCAATTCAAACCTTGAAACATTTCAGTGCAGGTAGAAAAACTGTGGTGCATGTGTTAGAAAAAAAGATTTATCATGCATAGAGTCGGAAGACTTGGATATATTCGATGCAGCACTCACTCACATTGATGATACGATAGTTGTTATTTCCACACGGAAGAATGTACTAACATTAAAGAGTGGTTCTGCAATAAATAAATCGTTAAAAAAGGAGGGATTGAAAATATGTTTACGGCAAGCAGATTGAATAAAGTGTACATTTCTTATAAACACGACAGCTCTTACAGCAAAGCATTGGAAGCCATTAAAAATGGCCTAAAAAAGAACAATATCGAATACTCGATAGATCTACAGGATATTAAATATCGGGATGATATTGTTGAATATGAAAAAGAGATAGGAACTGCGGTTAGGGTTATCATGTTCATTACAGCATCTTATCTGAAATCTATAGACTGTATGTTTGAGATGACAGAGATTTTCAAGAAATCAGACGTAATGGAGAGGGTGTTCCCCATTGTTGATATAACGCCAATATCTAGGAATCGGAAAGGCCTTGAAGAAATAAAAGATTACTGGCAGAAGCAGAAAGTTGAAGCTTCTGCTCAAATGCAGACAGAGGTGGGCAGCTCTGATTATATCATTGATGAGCTTCGTAAAATTAACGCCATCATAAAAGCTCTGGATGAGTTTTGGTATTACATTGTTCACATTAATACAGGCGTTTTTAAAACACTGTTAGAGAACGATGCTGCTCTACTTATGGAGGAGATTCAGAAAACAACACCCTATAGGACTGTTAAACTTGATGAGGGGGTTATTCCTACTGGTGAAACACAGCCAACTATGATCCGTAAAACTATTCAGAACGGAGAAAAGTCCGTGTATGTAGAGAATAATACAGGAAGCATAATCATTAATTAAATCCATAATGAAAGAAGACTTCCGTGGGAAAACGGTTGATCTTTAAGAGTGTATTTATTAGTCAACGTGAGTTCGACGTAAGAAAAGGGTGCAAAAAGACGCGGAAATCAAGGGATAGTTTGTTTCTTTATATGTTGATAACAAAGAGTGAGCTGCATAATGATTCCCGCCAATAAAACTGTAGAGATCAACTATATCGTCGACGACTTCTTTAAAGAAGACGACACTGTAATCAAAAGTCCATCCTTGGAAGAAGGACCCTAAAGAACAGAGCAACCGCATCAAAAACATGCTTCTGCTTCCCCACAATTATTTGGTTTGCTCCGCACAGCGTGCGCGGCCCATTTACGGTCGTGTTTGGGGTAAAATCACGTGTCATTTTGATCTCCATAGGGGTATGGAGAGCAAAAACACGCGCATCCTGAGTCTACAGCCATTTTGGTACGGTTGCCCTGCCCCAAAGAAACAGAGGAACCCCAAATTTACTATGTCCGGTAGCGAGGTGATGACGATTGTTATCCTTTTCCATTCCTCCTCTTTTTGAGATCTAAAGCATTTCCATCTCTCTGTCCGAACATATGAGAAGAAAGACTTTCCTCACACCGTGGTCTTACAACCGCCTCGTAGAACTCCAGCGAAAGATTTGTATGCCCCTTCTTGCCTTCTTGAAAATGAAAGCCCTAGAGCAAGGTACCGGCATTTCTTTTATCGATTCTACCCCCTACGCTCACTGTTATATCAAAATGAAAAAGTTGCGTAAACAATTTAACAAATCCACCTATGTGAAAAATACAATAGGCCGGTTCTATGGATTCAAACTTCACTTGATCATCAATGACAAGGGAGAACTACTCAGGTCTCTCTTACTCCGGGTAATGTGAACAACAGGACTTCCTTGAAACATCTGGGCTTCCATAAATGAATATTTGAGTAAGCTCTTCGGAGACAGGAGGATATCTCAAAGAATCTCTTCAAACAACTTTTTATTGACGGAATCCACCTTGCGGACACGTTTGAAGAAGGGATGAAGAATGTCTTAATGCTTTAATATAAAAAGATTATGCTCCGAAAAGATCTCTGATCGAGACGGTTAATGATCAGCTCAAAGATCGTTTGTCAAACAGAGCACACTTGCCATCGATACTTCCTAAACTTCATTATCAATCTATTATCAGCTTTGGCTGCTTTCTCCTTCTTCGACAAAAAGTCCTCCATCAACACCGTGCATCCCTCTTTTCTGCACTCATTATCGATTCGCTGGAACTACAACGACTACACCTGACTATACCTCAACCCCTCTTCTTTCACTGTATTACCCCCATTGTAGTCATGTAGTAAGATAGAATCAGTGAAAGGGAAAAAGGCATGTTAGGGCGGCCGTCAGGGGATCACACTGAAGCCGCTTGTTGCTTTTGGATCAGCTTGTCCATGTCTTCCGAGATCTTTTT
>ERZ772921.1087-NODE-1087-length-16158-cov-11.733466_pt1 | contig 16158 bp, 14 predicted proteins | sample MGYA00512117_ERZ772921 | MGnify/ENA primary metagenome ERZ772921 (study PRJEB29015, sample SAMEA2737944) | human oral metagenome | biome: human oral; feature: human-associated habitat; material: dental | place: China | collected 2150 ... | reverse complement strand
GCCTCCGGAGGAGACCTACGCCTCCGAGTTCACCTTCCGCACCGCCGTCGTCGGCCAGGCGGTGCAGGTCGGTCCGTTGAAGATCATGCCGTATGAAGCGCTTCATCCGGTCGAGGCCTACGGCTATCGCATCGAGGCGCCCGGACAGGACGGTCGGGGGAGCGTCAGCCTTGCCTTCACCGGGGACACGGACTTGTGCGACGGCGTGGAAGCCATGGCGGACGGCGTCGACTTGCTGCTGTCGGAGGCCGCCTTCCTGGAAGGGCGTGATACCTATCGCGGAATGCACCTGACCGGCAGACGCGCCGGCGAGCTCGCCGCAGGCACCAGCGGAGAGGGCGGGCGAAGGCCCGCGGGGAGTCTCGTTCTGACCCATATCCAGCCGTGGACCGATCCCGCCGATACCCTCAAAGAGGCCGCCGAGGTCTACTCCGGTCCGCTCGAGGCCGCCACCGCGGGCGCGAGCTGGGAGATCTGAGGGCGCTCGTGACGATAGGCGCGGTGCCCCGACGGGGCGGCGTTGGGCTGGAGCGATGAGGGCGGATCACGGGGCGGATGGGACGAGGCTGGTCTATGTCCCGTCGGTGCCCGATGGCCCGGACCGCCCCTGGACCCGGGGACGCCTGACCCGGTGGTGGCTCGTCGTACCGGCCGACCTGGTGGCCGCGGTGCTCGTGGCCTTCTTCGTGGCTGCCGCGTCGCATGACCTCTCCCAGGCCTTCGGGCTCATCATGCAGTCGGCAGGCGCCACCGCACTCGCATGGGCGGTGGCGCGGGGCGTACGGCGCAAACGCCACCACCTTGAGGTCCTGTGGCCCGAGGGGAGTATCGTCGTCGGCGTCACCTGGGGCGCGTGCGTCATAGCGCGCGGCTCGACCGGTGCGGGAGGGCTCGTCTCCTTCTCGATGATGCTGCTCGCTTTCTTGCTGGCATTCCAGACGGGGTGGCGCTGCCTGTACGGATTCGCCAAGGCCCATGACTCTCTCGTGCCCAGGCCGGTGCAACGCAGGCTCGACGCCCAGGCGCAGGGGGCATCCGACGACCCCGACTGATTCATCGATTCGCCGAGATCGGTCGAGTTCTGCACCGAGTTCGGTTCGCGCTGAGCCGAGTCTCTTGGCGTGGTGGCAGTTCTCGCGGGGCTTGCGGGAAGAGAGACGGTGTGTTCCGGCCTGCGGGAGTCGACTTCCGGCGGGGCGCATGAGGTGTTCCCGTGGTCCTCCCCGTGCTCTCGGTCTCGGTGGGGACGCGGCGGATCGCGGGGGCTCGGTGGGCGGCTTGGCCCGGAGCGCGGCAGCAGGGCGGTGCGTGCGACCCGACTCGGGTGGGACGGGATCGGGATCTGTCGCGGGGCTGCCCCGGACCGCGTTCCCGCCCACGGCCTCCTGCTCGCGCCGCCGGAGCAGTCTCAGCCGGAGCCGAACCGGTCTCGAGCCGGAACTGAACCGATCTCGATGCGGAACTGAACCGATCTCGATGCGGAACTGAACCGATCTCGTGACGGGAGCAGGGGGATCGGGGCTCGACGGTTGCGCGGCGACCGCTTCCGTCCCTTCAGTGCAGTAACCCCGCGGCCGTCAACGTCACCGTGCGGTGCTGCCCGAGCCCATTGCGGAGGGCGTCAGATGCGCTGCGAGTACTGGAGCGAGAGCGCGGAAGGCCTGACCGCGGTGGGAGATCGCGTTCTTCTCCGCCGGGCTCATCTGCGCCGTTGTGCGTCCGCCGCCGCCCGGTGCGTCCTCCTGCACGGGGACGAAGACGGGGTCGTATCCGAAGCCTCCCTCGCCTCGGGGCTCGGTCAGCAGACGCCCTTCCATGGAGCGCTCGATCTTCGCGACTGTCGTGGGACGCTCCGGATCCCCGTTCACGTTCGGCTCGACCAGCACCGCGGCGCAGATGAAGCGCGCTGTACGGTGCGGATCGGCGACATCGCTGATCTGGTCCAGCAGGAGGCGCAGGTTGGCCGCATCATCACCGTGACGGCCGGACCAGCGGGCGGAGAAGATACCGGGCGCACCGCCGAGCACGTCCACGCACAGGCCCGAGTCATCCGCGACAGCAGGCAGGCCGGTGGCCCGCGACAGAGCGCGAGCCTTGAGCTCGGCGTTGGCCGTGAAGGTGAGCCCGTCCTCCACCGGGTCGGGCACTCCCAGTCGGGCGGTCGAGATGATCGACTCGGGATCCAGGCCGGGGGCGAGCGGAGCGAGGATCTCCCGCAGCTCGGCCAGCTTACCGGGATTGCGGGTGGCCAGGACCAGCCTCGCCCCCTCGGGGGTGACCATGGCCGACGACGGCGCCCGCGTCCTCACGAGGAGATGCCGTCGTCGCGGGTTGAGACCGTGAACGGCCCCTGCGCAGGACCGGCCAGCGCCCGGTCCTGCAACGTCGCCAGCGCGGTATTGCCCTTGGTCGCCAGGTCCAGCAGGGCGCACAGCTCATCGCGGTTGAAGGGGGCGTGCTCGGCCGTGCCCTGCACCTCGATGAAGTGCCCGTCACCGGTCTGGACGACGTTCATGTCGGTCTGGGCGCGGACGTCCTCCTCGTAGGGCAGGTCCAGGCAGGGAGTGCCATCGACGATACCGACGCTGATCGCGGACAGGGAGTCGGATAGGACTCGTCCGCCGGCTCGCGGTCTGATGTGTCCCTCGGCGGTGCCCCAGGCGACGGCGTCGGCCAGCGCCACGTAGGCACCGGTGATGGCGGCGGTGCGGGTGCCGCCGTCGGCCTGGAGGACGTCGCAGTCCAGGGCGATGGTGTTCTCGCCCAGTGCGGTGACGTCGATGACACCGCGCAGGGATCGGCCGATGAGGCGGGAGATCTCATGGGTGCGGCCGCCGATCCTGCCGCGCACCGACTCCCGGCCGCTGCGCTCGGAACCTGCGCGGGGGAGCATGGCGTATTCGGCGGTCACCCAGCCCTCGCCGCTGCCCTTGCGCCAGCGCGGCACGCCCTCGGTGAAGGAAGCCACGCACAGCACGCGTGTGCGGCCGAACTCGATGAGCACCGAGCCCTCTCCATGGTCCAGCCAGTTGCGTGTCATGGCGACGGGGCGCAGCTCGTCGGCCGCGCGCCCGTCCTTGCGGGTCGTCTGAAGGGGCTCGGTGTCGCTCACGAGGCCAGGTTACCCGCAGGTCGGTGCGCGGGGCGTCCACCTGCCAGGCGAGGCCGGCTCGATCCGCGACCGGGACCGTGCCGGGGCGGAGCACGTGGGGTCGTACACGCGGCGGCGGGCGTGATCGGGCGTGAGGAGTCTCAGTTGGTCACTGTAGGGTCACGAACGGGAACTCGGACTTGATTCCGCGAGATGCAGGGGTATACCTGAGATCACCCCATACTCCCTACAACTTAAGGATCCCGTCGTGCCGACCGTTCCCCAGATCGTCTCGCGTCGCCCGAGCAGCAGGTTGCTGCTCGCCGGCAGCTGGCTCATCACCCTCGTCATCGTCGTTCCAGTGCTCGCCGGATGCGGCGGGTCCCCCGCGCAGGGAGCGCCGCCGACGGCGACGGCCTCTACGACCCAGGTCCTGATCACGGTTCCGGACGTCATCGGCATGAAGGGCGACGTCGCAGCCGAGACCCTCAAGGAGGCGGGGCTCACCCGGAAGCCGAACTACACGGATGCCGATGGCGAGGAGTCCGTGATGAAGGCGAGCAACTGGTCCGTGACCGCTCAGGATCCGGCAGCGGGAGAACAGGTTCGGGCGGATCGGGCGATCACTCTCACGGTCAATCATGATTCGGCGGACGCCGCTGCTTCTGCCTCGGCATCGGCCTCTGCTGCGGCCGCTGCGGAGGCATCGGCTTCCGCAGCGGCCGCTGCGGAGGCATCGGCTTCAGCCGCAGCCGCGGAGGCCGAGCCGCCCGAACCCGCCGTCCAGAAGGAGGAGCCGGCTCCGGTTGAGGAGCCGGCCCAAGAGCCGGCCCAGGCGCCCCGGCAATCCGGGCAGAACCCCGACTCGGAAGGGGCAGCCGGCGCGTACTACGCGAACTGCACGGAGGCGAAGGCCGCGGGCGCGGCTCCGCTGTACCGGGGCGAGCCCGGCTATCGCGAGAAGCTGGACCGTGACAAGGACGGGATCGCCTGCGAGAAATGAGCCATCCGACGGACCGCAGCTGCCGTGCTCGGCGCGTTGTCCGCGTCGAGCACGGCCGTGCGCAAGAAGGGACTCGAACCCTCACGCCCGAAGGCACCAGAACCTAAATCTGGAGCGTCTACCAATTCCGCCACTCGCGCTACGCGACTCACCCTACCGTCTCGGAGCCCGGGCATGGTCGAGAAGTCGGCCGACATAGCCGGTTGCCCCGACGCCGTTGCGGGCCAGTTGCGCCGTGCCGTCGGGGCGACCGCGATGGAGATCTCGTCGCCTCCTCAGGGAGCGGTGACGGAGTGAGCGGGACCGCCCGGCGCCAGGAGCAGCGCGAGGCGGTCCCGCTCGTTGCCGTGATCCGGGACCGGACTACGATTGTGACTCGTCTCAGGCGGCCGGCGCCAGTGCCTCCTGTGCCGCCTGAACCCGTTCGAGGGCGCGTTCGAAGCGCGAGGGCGACACGGCGGCGCTCAACGAGCTCAACTCGGTACGAGCGGCCGTGAGCTCGCGTTCGGCATCCTCACGGCGGAGCCCGGTGGTATTGAAGTTCTTCTTCGTCATCTGCTTTCCTTCCTCTCCTTCTCCTCATGGCCCCTGCGCGGGCCCTTCATCGCCGGGCGGAGTGCAGGTGGATCCTGCGACCCGGTGGCTGCCGATGGGGCGCCCGTCGTACGAGTGAGACGACGGAGCGCCCGGTTGGTCGGAGAACCGCGGAGAAGTACTGCGGCTCCCGCGAGGGCGCAAGAACGAAACCTCTGAACAACGGAGCGTATTTCCGCATAGCTCACAACCGGGTGGCGTGCCCAACGACCCAACGCATGCGCGATGCTCTGCATTCGCCCGTTCGGAGGAATACAGAATTATCAGGCGTCTCCCGCGACTGGTTCGCGGCCCGTCCGTGCGTGGTACCCCCTCAGGGACTCGAACCCTGGACACCCTGATTAAGAGTCAGGTGCTCTAACCAACTGAGCTAAGGAGGCGCTGCGCCCGGTCGTACGTGCCCGGCGACGGAGGATGAGTTTACTTCCCGACGGTGGAGGTGTCCAATCCGGAAGGCGCGAAATCTCCTCATTGTGCGGGAAGTCTCAGGAGACTGTGCGTTGCGCGTTCTATTGGAGTTCGGTGGCGAGGCGGTCCGTGGCGGTGATGAGCGAGGAGAGGGTCTCCGGCTCGGTGAAGGAGTGCCCCGAGGCCGGCGAGATGCGCAGCTCGGCCTCCGGCCAGGCGCGGTGCAGGGCCCAGGCCGTTCCCATGGGGCAGCACATGTCGTAGCGACCCTGGACGATGACGCCGGGGATGCCGTGCTCGGCGAGTATCCGGGCGCCGTTGAGGAGCTGACCGTCCTCCATCCACCCGCGGTGGGCGAAGAAGTGGTTCTCGATGCGGGCGAAGGCGACGGCGAAAGCCGGGTCCTGGGCCTCGTCGATGTGGGCCTGGTCGCGCAGGAGCGTGGAGGTCGCGGCCTCCCAGGTCGTCCAGGCGATGCCCGCCGGACCGTGAACGGCGGGGTCGGGATCCGCCAGCAGCTCGCGGTAGCGCTCGATGTAGCCCCCCGGGCCCACGCCCCGGCCCGCCGCGGCGACGTAGTGCTCCCACTCGTCGGGCCAGACCATGTCGGCCCCGCCGGCCTCGTAGTACCAGTCGAGCTCGCGTCTGCGCAGGGTGAAGACGCCGCGCAGCACCAGAGCGAGGACCCGCTGCGGGTGGCTCTGGGCGTAGGCGAGTCCCAAGGTGGATCCCCACGACCCGCCGAAGACGAGCCAGCGCTCCACGCCCAGGTGCTCGCGCAGTGCCTCCATATCCGCGACCAGGTGCCAGGTGGTGTTCATCGACAGATCCGCCCGCGGCTCCCAGGCATGGGGCAGGGAGCGTCCGCACCCGCGCTGGTCGAACAGAACAATGCGGTAGCGCTCGGGGTCGAAGACCCGGCGATGGTCCGCCGAGCAGCCTCCGCCCGGCCCCCCGTGGACGAATACCGCCGGGATTCCCTCCGGGTTGCCGCACGTCTCCCAGTACACCATCTGGCCGTCACCGACATCGAGCAGACCTGAGGCCGTCGGCTCGATCGGCGGGTGGAGTCCCCGCCGCGTCGGCTCGGGCTCGGGTCGGGCGGTCGGCGTCGTGGAGGAATCGGGAGAGGCGCTCATGGGCGCATTGTGGCACCGGGTGGCGCGGCCTTCGGACAGGAGCCGGCCAAGGGCCTGTCAAGGGTGCGGCTCCGGGGCGGTTCCGGCTCTGCCCCGCCTCGACCGGCCTCACAGCGTGGTCATCTGCGCCGGTGGGATCGGTCGCGGTACGGTGGGGCCGTGACCAGCCCCATTGTGACGCTCGCAACCTGCGCCGACTACTCCACGCTCGACGACGACGACCAGGGGCTGCCCGACGCCCTGCGGGAGCGGGGCATCGAGCCTCGGGTGGCCGTGTGGAACGACCCGTCGGTCAACTGGGAGGATGCCGGCGTCGTCGTCCTGCGCTCAGTGCGCGACTACGCCAAGAAGCGCAACTACGCCGACTTCCTGTCCTGGTCCCGATCGATGCCGCGCGTGGCCAACCATCCCGACGTCGTGGAGTGGAACTCCGACAAGCACTACCTCTCCCGCCTGGTCGAGCTCGGGGTCCCCATGATCCCGACCACCTGGCTCGAGCCCAGCTCCGGCTACTCCAAGCACCAGGTCCACACGCGCTTCCCGGCGTACGGCGACTTCGTCGTCAAGCCCGCCGTCTCCTCCGGGGGTCGCGGGACCGGCCGCTACACCGCCATGGACGCCCGGTCGCGCGCCGACGCGATCAATGACACCATGCATCACCTCGGACGGGGCAGGTCGGTCATGGTGCAGCGCTACCTGGAGGAGGTCGACCGCAGGGGCGAGCTGTCCCTGGTTTATTTCAATGGCGTCCTGTCCCACGCGGTGGAGAAGGCGCCCATGCTCCACCCCTCCTTCCGCTCCGTGGATGAGGTTCATGAGGAGATCGTCACGGCCCGTGAACCCAGTGAGCAGGAATGGCTGTGGGGAGAGAGGGTTCGCAAGGCCATCCACGCTCTGATCAAGGAGCGCTCGGGCCGGGATATCCAGCTCCTGTTCAACCGGGTCGACGTCGTCGCCGACGGGCGGGGCGGCTTCTACCTCATGGAGGTCTCCCTCATCGACGCGGGCCTCTACCTCGGCTCGACGCCGGACGCCCTGGACAACTTCGCCGACGCCATCGCTCAGCGCGTCTTCTGGTGAGCCGCTCGGTGCGGGGGGGGCGTCCGACTCGCGGGTCCGGCGATGCGACGGCCCGGCTGGAGCTCCTGGGCCCCGGCCCGAACCGAGTATCCTCCTGACGGGTCGCCGCCCCGGGCGACCGGTGGTCGACGACGGGAGGCAGCCGTGCGCACACTGCTCAATATCATCTGGGTGATCTTCGGCGGGTTCTGGCTCTGGCTGGAGTACATGTTCTTCGGCATCATCGCCTGCGTCCTCATCGTGACGATCCCGGCGGGGATCGCCTCCTTCCGCATCGCCGGCTATGCCCTGTGGCCCTTCGGGCGCATCGTCGTCGCCAGGCCCGACGCCGGCGCCATGAGCGGACTCGGCAACCTCATCTGGTTCCTCGTCGCCGGCGTCTGGTTGGCGATCGGCCATCTGACGACGGCCGTCGCTCAGGCCGTCACCATCGTCGGGATTCCTCTGGCGATCGCCAACGTCAAGATGATCCCCGTGACCTGCTTCCCGTTCGGCAAGGAGATCGCGCCCGGCGGCGACTTCGTCTGACGCTCTCCGAGGCGTGCGGCGCGGGAGAGGAGCGTCGCCCGCGGTGAGAGCCTCGGGCGCGGATCACCGTCTCATGCGGCATGCCCGCGTCGTCGAGCGCTCCGCTCGCCGGGATCGCGCCCCGCGGGCGCCTCCCGCTCCTCCTGCTCGGGTCATCGACTCCGCTCGCCCGCGCGCATCGGGCGGGATCCGTCCTCGGGCCGAGATGCGCCCCCGCCGGATCCGGTGCGGGGCGTGACGGGCCGCGACGAGGCCCGCCGTCATCCACAAGGGCCGGGCGCTGCGCGGAGTCGAAGGTGATGAGCGCGCAGGACGCCCCCGAGGTCGCCACAGCGCTGGTCGCCAGAGCCGCCAGCCCGTCACCGTCGGGGCGGGCGATTCCGAACCGGGGGAGGGGCTCGCAGGATCCGGGGAGGCGGCCGGTGAGGTGGAGCCATCAGGAGTGCCGGCCGCGTGCGGAAGGCTATATCGATCGGCCGTGCGGGCTTCGATTAGCGTGTCGCCATGCGAACCCATCCGGCTTCCCCGGTCCCGCTCGGGTCGCCGCTCCACCGGCCCGGCCTGCCCGAGCTGATGGAGCGCGGCCCCGTGGTCCTGGACGGTGCCATGGGCACTGAGCTCGACGCCAGGGGGGTCGACACGGCGCATGAGCTGTGGTCCGCCCGTGCCCTGACCGAGGCTCCCGAGACCGTCACCGCCATCCACGCGGACTATCTCGATGCCGGTGCTCGCGTCATCTGCGCGAACTCGTATCAGGCCACCCTTCCCGCTCTCGCACGAACCGGGCTCGCCGAGGAGGAGGCCCGTGCCGTTATCGCCGCCTCCGCGCGACTGGCCCTCGACGCCCGCGACCGGCACGTGGGTCCGCGCACTCGGGACGCCGTTCTGGTAGCGGGAAGCATCGGCCCCTACGGCGCGTACTTGGCGGATGGGTCGGAGTACACCGGTGCCTACACCACCGGTGCGGACGACTTCGAGGAGGTCCATCTCCCGCGCCTCGGGATCCTGGCGGAGGAGGGGCTGCGGCTCTTCGCGATCGAGACCCAGCCGCACTTGGGAGAGACCCGCTGGCTCGTCGAGCGGCTTCGGCGCATCGCCATCGATGCCGAGTGCTGGGTGTCGTTCCAGGTCCGCCCCGACGGCGCGCAGCTGGCCGACGGAACTCCGCTCACCGAGGCCGCCGCCTGGGCGGATACCGAGGACGCCATCGTCGCCGTCGGTGTGAACTGCGTGGCTCCTGCGGTCGTGGACCGCGCCCTGCCCATGCTGCGCGCGGTGACGGGCAAACCCCTCGTCGCCTATCCCAACTCCGGGGACGCCTACGATCCGATCACCAAGACCTGGTGCAGAGCTCGCGGGAGGGAGCGGTTCGCGGACGCGGTCCCCGCGTGGCTGGATGCCGGCGTGCGGCTCATCGGCGGTTGCTGCGGCACCGCCCCGATGGATACGGCCGCGCTGCACAGTCTCGTCGCTCGTTGGTGAGGACGGGACTTCCGCTACTCCAGCGCTGGAGTATTGGTTGTTCTAGCGCTAGAGTAATGGACATGACCTCCGACTCCGACGTCGTCCTCCTCTCCCTGCTGGCCGAGCAGCCGCGCCACGGCTACGACCTCGACCGGATCATCGAGCAGCGCGGATACCGGCAGTGGACCTCCCTGGCGTCCTCGTCCGTCTACTACGTTCTGGGCCGCCTCGCCGACCGCGGGCTCATCGAACCGGTCGGTGGGACCGAGGGCAGGCGCACCGTCTTCCGCGTGACGCGGACCGGACGCCGTGAGCTCGGCGAGGCCGCCGGCCGGCGTCTCGCCGTTCCGACCAGTTCCCACGCGGGCGCTCTTCCGGCGCTCGGCGCCTACGCACGGCTGGATGACCCCGAGTTGCTCGCGGTACTCGCGCGCAGGGCCGTGGCGCTCGAGGAGCGGATCGAGGTCCTGCGCCGTGTGCGACAGAGCGACCGGGAGGAGCACGCCCGTGCCATCGCCGCCCACGAGCTCCTGCGTCATGAGGCGGATCTGGTGTGGACGCGCTCCCTCCTGGAGGGGTCGATCGACGATGCGACCCGGGCGGACGTCGCGGTGCGCGACAACCGCGAGAACTCAAGAAACGAGAGGACATAGAGGACATCATGAGGATTGATCTCAAGAAGGATCGCAAGGACCTGTACCAACCGGGAACGAAGGACTTCACCGACGTCGACGTCCCGGAGATGCTCTATCTGGCCATCGACGGGCACGGCGACCCCAACACGTCGGCCGCCTACGCGACGGCCATTCAGGCCCTGTACGCGGGCGCCTACGCGATCCGCGCGGCTCTCGGAGCGCGCACCGGTGACGACTTCGTCGTCGGCCCTCTCGAAGGGCTGTGGACGAGTCCCGACAACTCCGTCTTCGCCGCTCGGGACAAGGACGCCTGGGACTGGACCATGATGATCCCGCTGCCCGACGCCGTCTCCTCCCAGGACGTCGCGGACGGCCTTGAGAGGGGAGCTCGCAAGAAGCCCGGTCTGCCCATCTCGACCCTCAGAGCCCTCCCGCTCGTCGAGGGCCGGTCGCTGCAGATCCTCCACGTCGGCACCTACGACGACGAGGCCGCCACCCTGGCGCGTCTCCATGACGAGGTCATGCCCGAGCGTGGGCTGACCTTCAACGGGCCTCACCACGAGATCTATCTCAGCGACCCGAGGCGGGTGGCTCCGGAGAGGATGAGAACTGTTCTGCGTCAGCCGGTCAGGCCCGTGGGCTGAGCCGCTCTGGTCCGAGTCGTGCGCGATGCTCGGAGCCGCAGGAGGGGCGGGTCGCTTTCCCGTGCTCAGCGGCGGCGTCGAGTGCTCGGCCCGACGCCACGGGAGGCTCCATCCGACTCAGCCCTGCGGGCCCGCGGACAGCATGTGCACCACGGCCTCGTTCTCCCGGTCGCACTCGGCCAGATCCACCAGAGCCGTCAGCCGCCAGTCGTGATCCCCGTCGGGGTCGTCGAGGACCTGAGTGGCGAGCCAGACCCGTCGCCCGGAGGCCTCCAGGGCCTCGCGCAGCCGCTCGGAGACGCCGGCTGCCGCCAGCGCGATGTCATCCGGGGCCTCGTCCAGAGGCGCCAGGGCCACTGCCCGGGCGGCGGTGTCGGTACCGATCCAGTCGTGCTCGTCCCAGTATCGGGCGAGCACGTCGTCCCAGCGCGCCTCGCCCCAGCCGGAGGAGCCGTCCAGTCGCCCCAGGCCCTCGACGTCGTCGCGGGCCATGAGCTCGACGCGCCGGAACATGTCACGGCGAACCGCGACCCGGAAGGCGTGGAGATTTCGGGTGAAGGCGACCCCTCCGTCGGCGTCGGCCCCGAATGCGCGCTCGACGCCCGCCGGGCCCCCTGAGCCCATCGAGTCGTCCGCCTCCAGGCGGTTGCCCGCCATCAGGTCGGCGGCCTCCTCGGTCCGACCGGACTGCGCTGCTCCCAGGGCCTCCCACTCGTCCAGCAGCGAGGAGTCGACGGCGCGCACCAGGGCGCCGAGCCAGTCGATGAGCTCGTCGACCTCGGACGTGCGGTGCTCCTCGGGGACGACTTGGCGCAGAGCCCTGTAGGCGTCGGTGAGATACCGCAGCACGACGCCCTCGGATCGGCCCAGTTCGTAGCGGGAGATGAGGTCGGAGAAGGTCATGGCGTTCTCCACCATGTCCCGCACCACTGACTTCGGACTCAGTTCGTACTCCGCGATCCACGGGTTCGCTTGCTTGTAGGTTTCTAACGCCGGTGTCAGCAGCTCGCCCAGAGGTTGCGGCCAGGTGATCTCCTCCAGGGCCTCCATGCGCTCGTCGTAGTCGAGCCCCTCGGCCTTCATGGCTGCGATGGCCTCTCCGCGAGCGGCTCGCTGCTGGGCGTACAGCAGGGGACGCGGGTCATCGAGCGTGGCCTCCACCACGGAGACGACGTCGAGCGTGTGCTCTGGGGACTCCACGTTCAGCAGGTCCATGGCCGCCAGGGCGAAGGGGGCCAGCGGTTGATTGAGGGCGAAGTCGCCGGGCAGGTCGATGGCCAGGCGCAGGCGCGGACGCCCGTCCGCAGCGGCCCGGGCGCTCGAGACGTGCTCGAGGACCCCGGCGGTGCGCAGCGACTGATAGATTTTGACGGCGCGCCGCACATGCCTGCGCCGCTCGGCCTCGCTGTCGTGGACGCGGGAGAGCAGCTCGGCCATGGCGGCCACCGGGTCGCCGTCGCGCTCCATGAGATTCAGGACCATGGTCGTGCTGACTCGGAACTGGCTGGTGAGGGTCTCCGGGGTGGCGTCGCGCAGCCGCTCGAATGTCCTGTCCGTCCAGTTGACACGGCCTTCGGGGGCCTTCTTGCGCACGATCCGGCGGCGCTTGCGCTCATCATCGCCCGCCCTGGCCAGGGCCTTGGCATTCTCGATGACGTGCTCGGGGGCCTGGACGACGACGTAGCCGCGCGTGTCGAAACCGGCCCGCCCGGCCCTGCCGGCGATCTGATGGAACTCGCGGGCGGTGAGATGGCGCTCCTTGGTGCCGTCGAACTTGACCAGGCTGGTGAGCACCACTGAGCGTATCGGAACATTGATGCCCACCCCGAGGGTGTCGGTGCCGCAGATCACCGATAGGAGGCCGAGCCGCGCCAGCCTCTCGACGAGCCTGCGGTAGCGGGGCAGCATACCGGCGTGATGGACGCCGACGCCGCCTCGCAGCAGTCGCGACAGGGTGGCCCCGAAGCCTCCACCGAAGCGGAAGCCGCCGATCGCCGCGGTGAGCTCGGCCTTGCGCGCCCTGGCGCCGAGATCCACGCTCAGCAGCGAGGTCGCGCGCTCGATCGCCTCCTTCTGGGAGAAATGGACGACGTAGACCGGCGCCCTGCCCTGCTGCACGAGGCGCTGGAGGAGCTCGCCGATGGGCTCGACGGCGTACTCCATCTCCAGGGGGACGGGGCGCACGGCGTCGTCGACGACGGCGACATCGCGACCAGTGCGCGCCTTCATATCGGCGGCGAGGAAGGACACATCGCCCAGGGTCGCCGACATGAGCACCATCTGCGCCTGGGGGAGTTCCAGGAGGGGCACTTGCCAGGCCCAGCCCCGCTGCGGGTCGGCGTAGTAGTGGAACTCGTCCATGACGACGCTGTCCACATCCATCGCCTCGCCCTCGCGCAGCGACTGGTTGGCCAGGATCTCGGCGGTGCAGCAGACGACGGGCGCGGAGGCGTTGATGGAGGTGTCCCCGGTGACCATGCCGACGTTGTCCGCGCCGAACAGACGCACCAGTTCGAAGAACTTCTCGCTGACCAGGGCCTTGAGCGGGGCGGTGTAGTAGGAACGGCCGCCACGAGCGAGGCTCGCCGTATGGGCCGCGAGCGCGATCATGGACTTGCCCGAGCCCGTGGGTGTGGCGGCGATGACGTGGCGGTCGGAGAGGATCTCGCCGAGGGCCTCATCCTGGTGGGGGTAGAGGGGGCGGCCGGTGGACTCGGCCCACTCGGAGAAGGCGAGGTAGACCTCGTCGGGCTCGGGCACCCGGTCCGGGTCGTCGGCCGGTATGAGGGAGTCCAGGAGCGCGTTGAGCGCGGGCGTCGGGCGGGGCGCTGCGGCGGCCGAGGGTGCGGCGGAGGACATGTCCGCATGGTCTCACGATCGGGTCGTTACGACCGGCCGACGGGCGTGCGGTCGCCTGACGGCCGGCCGACGGCCGGGCCGGGAGAGGGCCGGGGTGTGTCATGCTTGCGGCTGCTCGTCCCGACCCGCACAGGAGACCAGTTGGAGCCCCGCGCCCGCATTGAAGCCTTCCTCGCCGACTACGCCGCCGCCCACGCCGAGGCCCTGCCGCTGATAGATGTGTGCGACGAGAGCTCGCGGCCGGTCATCTTCAGGGTCTGGGGCGAGAAGCTGCACGATCTCGACGTGGCGCACAGGGCGGGCGAACCGTTCTCGGGAGGCTCGGGCGGCTTCAGCAGCCAGTCCGCGTTCAGCCCGGAGACGGTTGCGATCGAGCGGATCGACGTCTACGGCACCAGCGCCACGGCCCGGCTCGCACGATCGGGGGTCAGCGGCGCCGGCGGTGACATCATTGAGATGACGCTCGTGCGAGTCGACGGCGACTGGCGGATCGACACGATCCGCGACTACTACGACGAGCCCGGCTCGCCGCTCGTGCCCGAGGCGGAGCGGAGGGAGCGCCTGAGGAAGGCCCTGTGGGTCGAGCCCTTCGGGCAGATGAACCCTGACAGGCCCTCTCCCGGCGACCTGTTCGTCACGGGGCGGGGACGCCTGCCCGTGGACGAGTACGAGCTCGCGAGCGAGGTCGATAAGAGGGACGAGGAGGCGTGGGCGGCGGCGCTCGCCGACGCCAGGCGCAACGCCGAGACCGTTAAGACCGAGGTGTGGGAGGTCGGCCGGTTCCCGCAGGGCGGCCAGCTGGCGGTGGGCGACGCCTCGAGCCAGAACATGATGTATGTGTGCGCCCTCGGCCTGGAGCCCTCGAAGGCCAGGGCCCAGGCCGTGGTGGTGAGGTTCGACAAGGGCGGGCTGCGCGTGGCCGCCGTGCGGGCCGTCCTCGGTGAGGCCGAGCCCGTCCGGTGGCGGCGCGCCGTATCCGTGCCGGCGTGGCGGCGCATCCCGTCCACGTTGATCACGGACTCCGGGGTGGGCGTGGACTCCGGCACGGCCGCCATCGTCGACGCCGAGGCCTACCTGAGCATGACGCACAGGCAGTGGACGTCCGCCTGGGCCTCCTTCGGGTTGAGGAAGGCGGGGCTGTTCGACGGCGGCAGCGGGCCCGTCGGCGTCATAACCTCCTCCGGGTGGGGAGACGGCTGCTACGGCGTCTTCTGGGGGCTCGACGGCGGTGATCGGCCCGTCCAGCTCGTCATCGACTACGGGGTGCTGGGCCAGGCGCCCGTGCCCGCCGCCCAGGACTGAGGGGCCCTGAGAGAACGCGGCCTCCCGGCTCCGACCGCCGCGCAGTCCTAGAGTGGCGGTGCCCGCACCGGCCCGGCTCTCGCCGCGCCGGCATTCACGGACACAGTCGCATCCGGCACATCCGGCTGCTCCCAGGAGGAGACCATGACCAGAACCGAGCGCGCCTACCAGCGGACCTGCCCCGTCTCGCCCGACGGCAACCCCTTCGTCCACAACAACCTCGGCCTCTACACCCACAACCACCCGACCCCGCCGGCGGATATCGCCGAGCGGAAGGCCTATCTCGTGGGCTCGGGCATCGGCGCCCTGCTCGCCGCCGCCTTCCTCGTCCGCGACGGGCGCATGCCCGGGGAGAACATCACCGTCCTGGAGCAGCTCGCCGTCCCCGGCGGCTCCTTCGACGGCGCCGGGGACACCGAGCGGGGCTTCATCGCCCGCGGCGGCCGGGAGATGGGCCAGCACTTCGAGTGCTTCTGGGACATCATGCGCGAGATCCCCGCCCTGGAGATGCCGGCGCCCTACACCGTCCTGGACGAGTTCCGCACCGTCAACGAGAACGACCCCAACATCGACCCCTGCCGCATCATCCACCAGTGCGGCAGGCGGCGGGACGCCTACAAGATGGGTCTCAACAAGAAGGGCCGCAAAGACGTCATCAGGCTCCTCATGGCCAGGGAGGAGGACACCTACGGGCTCGCCATCGAGGACTGGTTCGACGCCGACTTCCTCGCCTCGACCTTCTACACGCTGTTCAAGACGATGTTCGCCTTCCAGCAGTACGAGTCCCTGACCGAGATGAAGCGCTACATGCACCGCTTCCTCCAGTACTTCCCCGGCTTCTCCGACCTGTCCTGCCTGCGCTTCTCCCGCTACAACCAGTTCGAGTCCTTCATCGTCCCGCTGACCGACTGGCTCAAGGACCGCGGCGTCGTCTTCCGCTACGGCGCGCGCGTGGACGACCTGGACATGCTCATCACCTCCGGGCGCAAGGTCGTCACCGCCATCCGGCTGCGCGACGGCGACGGGGAGGAGACCATCGAGGTGGGCGAGCGGGACCTGGTCCTGGCCACCATCGGCTCGTGCACCGAGTCCACCGGCTACGGCGACATGGACACCGTCCCGCCCTTCCACACCGACCGCCCCGGCGGCGCCTGGACCCTGTGGCGCAACCTGGCCAGGAAGTCCGCCGTCTTCGGCCGCCCCGACGTCTTCTGCTCCGACCCGCGCAAGACCGTGTGGGAGTCGGCCTCCTTCAGCTTCATCGGCGCCGACCACCCCTTCCTGACCAGGATCCGCGAACTGACCGGCAACGACCCCCTGTCCGGGCGCACCGTCACCGGCGGGATCATCACCGCCGAGGACTCCGGCTGGTGCCTGTCGCTGACCATGAACCGCCAGCCCCAGTTCCGCG